>Ga0114930_10001813_pt1 | contig 19909 bp, 12 predicted proteins | sample AnhtaG_FD_87300 | JGI IMG/M metagenome (GOLD analysis project Ga0114930, IMG submission 87300) | Deep subsurface microbial communities from Anholt, Denmark to uncover new lineages of life (NeLLi) - Anholt_01485 metaG | ecosystem: Environmental > Aquatic > Marine > Oceanic > Sediment | place... | reverse complement strand
CGAAATAGAAACCGTGATCGGTGGTGAAGATGATCGCCGTGTTGTCGAGCAGACCGAGATCTTCGACCTTTTCCAGCAGCTTACCGACCCACGTATCAACCATCGTGACCTCCCCCGCGTAGAGGGCTCGTATGTGTTCCAGCTCGGGATCCGTCAGGTAGTCGCAAGGTCCATAGATGGGGTAGATTATCTCCTCGCCCTCGTAGTCGGCATCATACAGGTCCACGTACGATTTCGGCGGATCCCACGGCTCATGCGGATCGAACGTGTCAACGTACAGGAAGAATTTCTCGCGGCGGTGGTTGTGCTCCAGCCACTTGGCCGCCCCGGCCATTGTTCTCGGCGCGAAATAGTCCTTCTCGTCCTGTCGCTCGGAGACGTTTCGGAGATACTGAGTGACTGTTCGGCGCCGCCCTCGAAGCTTCTCCTCGGAACATGGGAGCTTTACGTCAATGGGATCGGTCTTGTACCGGTCGCCCTCCTGCCCTCGGATCCATGTCCAACCAGTAAATCCGCGGTCGTATCCGTGCTGGTCGCGGATAAGGTGCGGCGTATCCACCACCATATAACTTGCGTAGCCAGCTTCGCCGAGCACCTGAGGGAGAACAACTTCCCCCCGAGTCAATGGCGACCAGTCGCAGTAGGTGAACGTGTAGCGTCCCGTGAGCACATCTCGGCGATTGGGTATCGTGGGAAACGACGCTGTATACGCGCGGTCGAATACCACGGATTCCCCAGCCAGCTTATCCAGGTTCGGCGTACGAATCCACCGGTTGCCATAGCAGCCCAAGTGGTCGCGCCTCAGCGTATCCGAGTTGATGAAAATGAAATTCACCGCTGCCTCCCATATCTAACGCGCTCTTATGGCCGTGACGCTGCCGCCCATGCCGGTGACGTAAGCGACTCCATCTGCCGCTTCTACGCTCGACATTACGAACAGCTTCGGGGTGGCCTGATACTGCCACAACTCAGCCCCGTCCGCAGCCCTAATGGCCCGCACGAGGCCCGGGCCTGACGCGATGTACACAGTGCCGTCTTTCTCGACGGGCGCGGCCGGAGTGCGGTCCAGGTCCGCCGGCACGCTCCAGATCTCATTGCCCTCCAGATCAATCTTTGTCAGATTACCGGTGTTCCTGCGAAGGTAGACCGCCGTTCCATCCTCGGAAAGCCCGACTCCAGAGCACTTTTCAATCGAGGATACGACAGTGCCTGACGCGGCATCGATGATGCTCAGATCATGGTGCCGGTCGGGAATAAAGACCTTTCCCCCTGCCGCGACGGGTCCGCAGTCGGCCGGGCTGTAGTATTTCGCGACCCCGGGTGGGTTGCCCGCGGAACCTTTGCCAACGCACTTCCACTTCAGCCGGCCGGTCTTGACGTCAACAGCATAAACGTATGTGTCCCACGCCCCGAAGTACACTGTGTCACCATCTACGAACGGCTTGGACTCTATGGAATAATTCGGGTCGTCGCACCTCCACACGACGACCCCGGCGTCGGCGTCCAAGGCATAGAGAGTGGCACAGTTGCAGCCAAACAGCACCAGTCCCGAAGCGTATACTGGCGATGAGTATATCGGCCCGTCCGCTTCGAAAGACCACTTGAACTTGCCGCTCGAATCCACCGCGTAGAAGTTCCCATCGCCGGAGCCGAAATAAACGGTCTCCCCGACGACGAGAGGTTCGCACAGAATCTCCCCGCCGGTGTCGAATGTCCAGCGGAGGCGGCCATCTATCCGCCTGAAGGCGTACAGCTTCCCGTCTGTGGCGCCGACGTAAACGGTATCTTCGGTAACCGCAGGCGTGGCCTTGCAGGAACCGGCTGCGAACGAGCGCCACAGCGCTCGCGGGCCCGTTAACTCAGTGTAAAAACTCATGGACTTCCGGAACACCCTGCCCGCCTCGTCCGTCAATGTGACGCGCACGTAATGAGCCCCCCGGGCAAGCCCCTCGAGCTCGATTGCTCCTATATAGTGCGGACCTTCGAACGCAAGCTTTCCCTCGACGGAGTCATCAACCGTATACGTCGCGTTCTGGACAGGAGACTCATTGCCCGAAATGGCTACTCTGACCCCGGTCGTCGGCAGTCGGTAAGTCGAGCCTTTCCTGGGACGAGTTATCTTGATGGCCGGGTAGTTGCTCTTGGTTGGCAGGGGCTTCTTGAACACGGCAACACTCGCGTCTGCCTCGCCCGCCTTCTTGTAAGCCACGTACAGCACGCCGTCTTTCACCGAAACTACACTGTACCCCGGCACGGGCTTTAAGGTTGATCCACCCACGGTGAGGTCGAGACCGGCGATATCCATGTGCTTGGAACCGTGAGAATGCCCGGCCATAAGCAGCGCGACGTTATACGGCCGAAGCATATCGATCAGCCGGTCGCATACGTAGGGACTTGCGAATTCGCCGCCGCCGAGGGGATGGTGGAAGAACACAAACACCGGCGTCTCGGGTCCGACCTTCGCCAAGTCCTCCTCAAGCCAGAAGAGCTGCTCCAAAGTTATGCTCGGCCGCGGGTCCTGGGGTGTCGAGGTGTCCAGACCGATGAAGTGACACCCGAATTTGTCGAACGAGTAACAGTGCGAGCCGTGCCATCTGCGCAGTGCCTGCCGGATACAGTACCACGTACCGTCGTGGTTCCCGGACTGGTGGTATACAGGGATTTCCACGTCCTTCCACCAAGACAGATACTGGTTCCAAGCTCCCTCGAACGGCCCGAATTCCGTGAGATCGCCGCTCGCTATCACAAATGACGGAGGATCAGCCGTGACACCGTAAGAGGTCATCTCGACTGAGGCCAGATTCGGAATCTCGGCAATTGTGGACCCGCTTGGGGAGAGCGGAGCGTGGATATCGCTGACATGGAGAAACGTGAAGTCGGGAATTGACTGCGCTGCAACCGACGCCGCCAGCGCAAGGGTCAGAACAAGGCCGACGAGAATTGCCGACCCGATCTTGCGGTTTACGATCATTACGAACCTCCTGGGCAGCCCGCCTCGGTGGGCTCACCAAGTTAGGATGTTCACCATTCCGCTGCCGACATCCTGCCGAAGGTTGGCCACATGCGCCGACGCGCCGCAACTGCAATGCTCAGATGCCGGAACCGGGCGATCCTGGCCGATCCACATCCCTTCCGCCGACCGCCCGGCGGAAATTGTAGCGGCTCTCCCCTGTGCCCTTCATGCCCTCTCTATCCTGGCCGCGCAGACCTTGTACTCTGCGGTTCGCGTGACCTCGTCATAGGCATCCACCGTAAGCTCGTTAGCCGGGGATTCCGCAAAGTGGTACGGCATCCATATCGTGCCCGGCTTCAGCTTTTCGGTCGCCAGAGCGCGCGCGACAACGCTTCCGCGACGCGTGGACACTCGAAGCATGCCGCCATCCCCTACTCCGAGCTCCTGCAGGTCCGTGGGATTGATCTCGACGTAGCATTCAGGCGACTTTTCCGACAGCCCGTCCACCCGCCGTGTCATGGTCCCTGCATTGAGGTGGTAGAGCATGTGGCCGGTCGTCAGTATCCATGGATACTCCGAGTCGGGCGGCTCGCTGGGCGGCGTATGCTCAACCGCATGAAACTTCCCCAAGCCCCGGGTGAACCGTTCGGCGTGCAGGAACTTCGTCCCGGGATGATCGGCGCTCGGACAGGGCCACTGGAGGCCGACGTCCTCGATCCTTGGATAACTGATCCCGGTGAGAATCGGCGACAGACGGACAGTCTCATCCCAGATCTGTTCAGGGGAGGAGTAATCCATTTCGCAGCCCAGCCTGTTCGAGAGCTCAATCAGGATGCGCCAGTCCTCACGGGCCTCTCCCGGTGGTTCGACAGCCTTTCGAACGCGCTGGACCCGCCGCTCCGTGTTCGTGAACGTCCCATCTTTTTCGGCGAAACACGACGCCGGCAGCACAACGTCGGCCAGCTTTGCAGTCTCGCTGACGAAGATGTCCTGGACAACGAGGAGGTCGAGGTTGCTGACCGCCTTCCTAACGAATCCCGAATGCGCGTCCGACACGACCGGGTCCTCGCCCATGACGTACATCGCTTTGAGTTGACCAGCAGAGGCCGCCTCCATCATCTCGGGGATCCTCAACCCAGGTGATTCGGGAAGCGACACGCCCCATGCCGTCTCGAACTTCTCTCTGTTCTCCCCGACGTCCACCTTCTGATAGCCCGGGTAGACATCCGGCAGCGCGCCCACGTCGCAGGCGCCCTGGACATTGTTACGCCCACGCAGGGGGTTGACGCCGCTGCTCTCTTTGCCGATGTGGCCGGTCAGCAAGGCGAGGTTCGCAAGCGCGAACACGTTGTCCGTCCCGCACGTGTGCTGCGTGATGCCAAGCGTATAGAAGATCGCTCCTCTGTCCGACCGAGCGTACTCCCGCGCCGCCCGACGTATGTCCTCCGCCGACACCTCGCAAATTTCGGCCGCGCGCTCCGGCGGCCATCCCTCCACACTCTGGCGAAACTCGTCGAATCCCTCAGTGCGTGACTTGATGAACGTCTCGTTCGCCAGACCCTCGGAGAGTATCACGTGCGCCGTCGCGTTGAGCAAGGCGAGGTCGGTGCCCGGACGTAAGGGCAGATGGAGCCACGCTATCCTGGTCAGCCCGATCTTCCGCGGGTCGGCCACGATCAGCCGCGCGCCGTTGCGCACCGCCTCCTTCATTTTCAACCCGATGATCGGATGCGCTTCAGTGGGGTTCGCGCCGATGACGAACAGCACGTCGGCACGCGGTATCTCGCCGATGGAGTTGGTCATCGCACCGCTTCCGAACGAGGCGGCCAGACCGGCCACCGTGGGGGCATGTCAGTGGCGGGCACACTGGTCAACGCTGTTCGTCCCGACGGCCGCGCGCGCCAGCTTCTGTACCAGGTAATTCTCCTCGTTCGTACACGCGCTGGAGCTTATGAAGGCAATGGCATCCGGCCCGTGGGTATCCTTGATCTCCTTGAGCCGGACGGCTATGTAGTCGAGCGCCTCGTCCCACGAAGCGGGTTGAAGCTCTCCGTTCCGCCTGACCAGCGGCCTGGTAAGCCTGTCCGGATGATGAATGAACTCGTAGCCGAATCGGCCTTTCGCGCACAGCCATTTGCCGTTGACGACGCTGTCCGGAGCGGAGGTCACCCCCACAATCCGTCCATCAATGACATTGAGATCGAACTGGCAACCGACCCCGCAGAACCCGCACGTAGTTCGGACCTTCCGGGCGCCCGCCAGCCCGCGCATTCCGCTTGCCCTGATGGCCCCGGTCGGGCACACAGCCACGCAGTTCCCGCACATCTCGCACTCGGTCTGCTCCAGAATCTTGCCCAACGCCGGACGCGCCTCCGTGCCGATTCCTCGATTCACAAATGCGAGGCAATCGACGCCCTGAACCTGGTCGCACACCCGGATGCACTTCGAACAGAGGATGCAGGTCGCGGGATCGCGGGTCATAAATGGGTTCTCGCGGATCTCCCCTGCCCTGTCGCCATATCCGAACGACGGCCCGCGGATGCCGAATCGGTCCGCATAGTCGCACAGCCTGCACTCGCCCCCCAATGCGCGGGTCGGGCAATCCTTCGGGTGCTCGGAGAGGAGCAACTCCAGAACCGTCGAGCGAGCGTCCGCCACCCTTTCCGAATCCGTTCGCACTATCATTCCGTCAGTCGCCTGTGTGACACACGCCGGCTCCAGACGCGGACGGCCCTCGATCTGGACCAGACAGATGCGGCACTGAGCCTGGTTCGCAATACCTTCTTCGTGGCACAGCGTGGGGATCTCTATCCCCACCTCGCGCGCAGCACCCACGAGGGTCGCTCCGCGAAGAACGCTGGCCCGCTGCCCGTTTATCGTAAGACTAACTCGCGTGCTCATACTTCAAATTCCTCGGGGAACATCTTGATCGCATCCAGGAGCGCGACGGCCGCCGTCTGACCCAGGCCGCATCTCGACGCATCCGTCAATGTCCTGGCTATAGACCGCAAGATGTCCGCCGAAGGACCTCGACCATCCCATTCGCCCGACAAGATCTCTCCGGCTCGCGCCGTTCCAATGCGACAGGGAGCGCACTCGCCGCAGGATTCGTGCTCGAAGAAGGCCATCAGGTTCGTTGCCAGCTTGCGAATGGACCTGTCCCGTCCGATCGCGATGACCGCGCCCGCACCGGGATTCAGATCCTCGAAGCACAGCCTGCGTCCGAAGTCCGCCGGGGACACCAGTCGCCCGGACGCGCCTCCGACCAGCGCGGCTTTGACCTCCCCTGCCCCCGCCTCGGACAGGATTTCGCCCAGAGAAATCCCGAGCGGCGCTTCAATGATCCCCGGCCGCTCGACATCGCCGCTCACGCAGAAAAGCTTGGCGCCCGGGCTTTCCTCCGTGCCGAGGCTCTTGAACCACTCCGCGCCGCGCATGATGATAAGAGGAACGTTGGCCAGAGTCTCCACATTGTTTATCACGGTCGGCTTCCCGAAAAGCCCGGCGGTCGGCGGATACGGCGGCCTGAGCCTCGGAATACCGCGCCGCCCTTCAATGGATTCGAGCAGCGCGGTTTCCTCGCCGCAGACGTAGGCACCTGCTCCGGTAACAAGCTCTATGTCCAAGTTCGCGGGCCGATCGCGCGCGATCGCCCGTTCGAGCGCCTCCCGCGCGTCGGTGTACTCGCCGCGCAGGTACAAATAGCCCTTACGCGCACCGAACGCACGTGCCGCCGATGCCATTCCCGCGATCACCAGCTCCGGGCGCTCGGTCAGCAGGTATCTGTCCTTAAAGGTGCCCGGCTCGCCTTCGTCCGCGTTGCAGACGACGAACTTTTCGTCGCCCGGGGACTCCGCGCACAGCCGCCACTTCTTACCGGTAGGAAAGGCGGCCCCTCCGCGGCCTCTCAACCCCGAAGCCTCTACCGACGCCAGCACCTGCCCCGGCTCGAGAGAGCCCGGCAGTTCCTCCAACGTCGGCGACGATGCTCCAGCGAATACGGCTTCCCCGATTACGCGCATCTGATCCGCCTGAAGGGCCTCGTCCGGAGGCGGAATTCGACCCTGCCTGGTCTCCGAGATCAGGGCGGCCAGCTTTCCGGCATCCACGTGGGTGTAGAGCCGGTCGTTTATCATCGCGGCAGGGCCGGAACCGCACGCGCCGAGGCAGCTGACGAGATCCAGGCTGAACAGTTCATCCGAGGTAGTTTCTCCAGGACGAATGCCAAGCAGACTCCGGGCCGCTTCCAGCACGTCCGCCGGCCCACCGAGCTGGCAGGGGGCGCCGCTGCACAGACGTATGACGAACTTCCCCTTCGGCTCGGTGTGGAGAAGCGAGTAGAAGGTTGCGATGCCGTACAGCCGACTCTCGGAGACCCCATGACGTCGGGAGAGCTCCGCCATCACATCGGGAGACAGCCGACCGTGTTGCTCCTGAGCTTCCTTCAGTTCCGCAAGCAAGGATGTGCCCGTGGGGTGCGGCATAGCGCAATTATACCACGACGAGGCAGCAGGTGTGGCTCACATCGGCGGACATAACAACGGCATCGTCGGGCCCCAAGCCGATGCAGAGTGAGTCCATGGTGCGTAAGGAATTCATTCAAGCTCGCTAGGTCCCGAGCTTGGGGACGCCTGCTTTGCTGTAGATTTTCGCCAGGCAGTCTACGGACACTCGCGCGTCACGGCCGTTGCACATCGGCCGCCGATCCTCCCTGATCGCCTGCACGAAGTCGAGCATCTGGGCACCGTGGCCCTTGAATTCGATAGCCATTGGATCCGAACGGCCGTCCTTCTCCTGGCCGTCGGCGGCTTCCAGGTCGATCTCATCATCCTCGACCTTGAACTGAAGCACCGTACTGCCGTTGAACTCCGCGGAGCCTTTCGTGCCAAAGATCTGCGTCCGCGTGGGCATACCCCGGAAACAGTTGGTGGTCCCTTCGATGACTCCGCGCGCACCACTCCGGAACCTGACGACGGCGATCGCGAACGTCTCCGCCTCGATGCGCCGCTTGATCGTCTGAATGTGCGCATATTCGACCTCGGCGACAGGGCCCGCCATCCAGCACATCTGGTCGATGCTGTGAACTCCCTGGTTCGCAAGCACGCCGCCATCCAGCGCCCAGGTGCCCCGCCAATCGTCCGCGCTGTAGTAACTCTGAGCCCGCCACCATTTCACATACGTGCTGCACGAAATGATCTTGCCGATCTTGCCATCATGGATCATCTGATTAGCCTTCTGAATCTGTGGGCTGGTCCTGTACTGAAAAACGCACGCGAGCTTCAGACCCTTTCGGTCGGTCAGCCTGATCAGCCGATCAACTTTCTTCAGGTCGAGATCAATCGGTTTCTCGACCAGCACGTGTTTCCCCGCCTTTGCTACCATTGTCCCCTGTTCGGCGTGCAGGCCGGACGGCGTACAGATGTCCACCGCTTCGATATCCGCCTCTTTCAACATCGCCGCCATGTCGGTGTAGACCTCGGCGCCGTAAGTTTCGCCCGCCCGCTGTGCATGCTCGGGGACATTATCGCAGACCGCGACGACCTTCGCCCCCGGAATGGTTTCCCATATCTTCAGATGATGGTTTCCGATGCCGCCGCAGCCGACAAATCCTATACGCAGATCGCCCTCAGCCATCGTTCCAGTAAACTCCTTCTCCTCGGTGTTGGATACGCCTGATTCCCTCTTCACCGCTGAGCTTGAAACGTCCTCCCGGCGCAGACGTCGTGGCTGGGCTTGCCTGGTCCCTTCGCCAGGTGGTATTCTATTCATGGCCCGCCCCTACCTCGGCTCGGCGGGGAGTTGTCTTGTATTGACACTATCGGGCTGGGCCGCGCCGCTTTCGGCCATGTCATCTGGAGCAGCATACGATGAGGTTAGAAGAAGTACAACTTAACGGTCTTGGGAGATTCACCGATAAGAAATGCGGATTCCGCGTGGAGAAGTACCACCTCGATGAACCCTGGCCGTACATCTACACCACGCGGAGCTTGCTGCTCCGAGTTGATCAGCGCGGCCCCGACTACGTTCAGTTCTCCCCGCCGGCGGGAACCGTCTTTTTCAGACGGGAGCGATACCAATCAGTCCCGTCCTGCCTCATGTGGATCAAGACCGCCGAGGGCCGAGCATTCTCCAGCTTCTATCGCCCGGCCATCCCGCCAACCCAGGAGCCGGAGGAGTTCTTCTGCGAATACACCCCTGAGAAGGCGCATTATCACGTGCGGCAGGACTCCATCCTCTGCGAGACGGCGATCTTCGTTCCCGAGGACGAGGCGGTTGTAGTCGTTACGTATGCCGTAACGAACTCTGACTGCAGAATGAGGGAGATCGAATTACTTCCGGCACTGCGACCGCATCTCGCAGCGGCCGGCCTGGCCCCCTGGGACGTGCCTGCCCTGTACCAGATGGTCGAATACAGTAACGACCTCCACCACCTGTTCTATATGGAACTGCGCAGCCCGGCGGGGATCCCTGAGTTCAGGGAGTATGCTTTCGTTCTCTCGGACATTCGAGCGCCCGACGGCATCGAGGTGGACTACGACTCGTTCATCGGCCGGGGGACATTCGAGAACCCCGAAGCCCTTCACGGAAAGCCGCTCACGATTGAGGCAGACAAGCGGCATCGGTACGGAGACTACTCCCCGGCGAACTCCGTGAACGGGAAGCAGGGAGTCGTCGCTCTTCACAAGAGGCTGAGACTCGAACCGGGCGAGTCGTTTTCCTTCACTCTAGTGATGGGGTCGCCGAATCTCGATGCACGAGGAGTTAAACCGACTCTCGTGGAGCTGACCAGATTTGAGAAATACCTGGACGCTTCCACACGGGAGAAGGCCATGAGAACCTCCTTGAAAGGGGCGGAGGAGTCTACTGGCCGGAGAGAGATATCCACGCCGGATAAGGCCTTCAACCGCTACGTGAACGAGTACCTCCCGCTGCAACTGAAGTGGGTTCGGATCCTGGATCGCGGATGGCCTACGGGATTGAGAGGAGTACGAGATAACGCTCAGGACACCACGGCCTTGATCCCGCTCGATCGGGACGGATGTCGGCGGACGCTTCTCGACCTCTTCGGCATTCAGCGTACCGACGGCTGGTTTCCACGGCAGTACGCCATCAAGGGAAGACACGGCAAACATGACCTGAGAAGCCACGTGGACGGCGGCGTCTGGGTCTGGGAACTTCTCTACGACTACCTCTGTTTTACCAAGGATTTCGCGTTGCTCCAGGAGAGAACTGCTTATCTCGACAGCGAGCGGGAGAGCCCTCTTCTTCTACACGCAATTGAACTTATCGGCTACTACCTCGACGACGACAACGTCGGGGAACACGGTCTCTGCCTCATTCGGGAGGGAGACTGGAACGACTCGATCAACAGGGCCGGCCGCGAAGGCAGAGGCGAGAGCGTCATGGTATCCTGCCAGGCTGTCCTCGCGCTGAAGCAGGCCGCGCATTTACTCGACTTTCTTAGCAACCTGGGCGAGTTGGAGCCCGCGATCGGTCCGTCGGATCTCAGGTCACACTCGCGCGTGTTCTTGGAGCGTGCCGAGAGGCTCAAGTCCGATCTCCTTGCCCACGCACTGAATGAAGACGGATACCTGAACGGCGTGTTTACGGACAACGGAGAATGGGTCTTCTCTGCCCACGACCCCGACGGAAAGAAACGGATAAGCGTGCCGGTGAACTCCTTCGGTATCATAAGCGGCGTTCTCAGGGACGACAACCTGCGGAGAGCGCTCGATGTCCTTGTCGGCATGAAACGACGGGACGGGTGGCCCCTCTTCCACCCTCCGATAGGCAAGCCGCCGATACCAAAACTTGGGCGTATAGGACAAGGTGATCTGTCCCCGGGCCTTGGCGAGAACGGCGCCATATACAACCACGGCTGTCACGGCTTCTTAGGCCGGGCGGCGGCCGCGGCAGGCGAGGGTGACCTGCTGGTCGAGATACTCAGCTATATGCTGCCGTACGATCAAGAGCGGCATCCGGTGCAAAGGAGCAAGACGGCTCCGTATGGAATGGTGAATCACTGGAAGACGGCTCCGGGAGTCGAAGGACGCGGGGGCGACTGCTTCCTGACGGGGAGCATCTCCGGCGCCCTGCGCAGCGTCTATAACGGCGTCTTCGGGATCGAACCCCTGCTGGATGGACTTGCCCTTGACCCTGTGATGCCGAAACGCTGGGGAACGGTCTCCGTCCGATTCTCCTACCTCGGCGCGAATGTGGCGATCACCTATACAGGCGAACGCGCTGACGGCGAAGACGCGATAGTGATCGTCAACGGCGACGAAATCACCTCAAAGCGAAACGATATCGTGCTCGACAGGGAATATGTTGTCATCCCGGACGGCGTGTTCAAGGCCGGAAGACGGTATGATGTGAGATACATCCGCTCCACCGGTGCTGGATGATCTAATGAACGACCGCCGCGCAGCCGCCCTCGCACAGGGGAAGCCAATTGGGTGCAGGTTTTCCCCACAAACCCGTCGAAGTAGCAACTGACACACCAAGCGGGGAATGATAGATTGGCTGGCGCACTCTTCTGGGGATTGGTCGTAGGATCGGCATCGTTGATCGGCGCCGGGGTCGGTTACTTCGCAAACCTGTCGCACCGCGTGATCGGGACTGTCATGGGTTTCGGTTCCGGTGTGCTTATCTCCGCCCTCGCCTACGACCTCATCGAAGAATCCTATCGGCAGGGCGGCTCTTACCCGTCTCTGTAGGCTTTCTTGCGGGGGCCTGCCTGTTCCTCCTGCTGAGCTATCTGGTGACGCATATCGGCGGAGGGGACCGCAAGTGCTGCCAATGCGAATTCAATGAGGGGGGCTGCCACGGGTGTGTTTGTCGGCACGGTGCTGGACAACATCCCCGAGGCGATAGCGGTTGGTGCAAGCCTCCTCGCGGGCCAGAAGTTGAGCGTCGTGCTGGTGGCGGCGATATTCATCAGCAATCTGCCGGAAGGTCTGGCCGGCGCCTCGCTCCTCAAAAACGCGGGGCACGGCGCCCGGCATACTCTCGGCCTATGGACACTGGTTTTCCTGGCAACCGGCCTAAGCTCGGTGTTCGGCTATACCGTGTTCCGGGGCCTGCCGCCCTCAGGTATTGCAGCGGCGCTGGCTGTAGCGGCGGGAGCGATTCTGGCGATGCTCGCCGATACGATGATGCCGGAAGCGTACCACGATGCGGGGCCTCTGGTTGCCCTAGCGACAGTGGCGGGCTTTCTCTCCGCATTCGTCATCGGACGAATAGCCTGATATGCGCGTGAATACGCAGAGAAGAACGCGTCCCAGCCGTTGACCATGGAGATTCCATCAATGCGACTCACGGCTTTGCCAGTCATGCTGCTTCTGCTGCTGGCATGCGAAGCACCGGCAAATGCGGAAGGGAATATGGAGATGGAATCGTTCGAAGTGGGCCCGGTCCGGGACCGGCGGTTCACCGAAATACGGCATCTCGACCTAACCTACACATTCGCCGCCCCATCCGCGAAAAAGGCCTGGGAGCAGCGGGCGGAACACCTCCGCCGGCAAATCCTGGTGGGCGCGGGACTCCATCCCATGCCCGAGAAGACACTCCTGAATGCGAAGGTCTTCGGGCGCATTGAGCGGGACGACTATACCATCGAGAAGGTCTATTTCGAGAGCTTCCCGGGGTCCTACGTTACCGGCAACCTCTATCGTCCCAAGGGGAAAACGGGCCCCTTTCCCGCCGTGCTCAACCCCCACGGGCATTGGCAGCGGGGACGCCTTGAGAACATAGAGAGAGGCTCCATCCCAGGGCGCTGCATCAACTTTGCGAAGCAGGGATATATCGCCTTCTCCTACGATATGGTGGGCTACAACGACTCGTCGCTGCCAGACCATCGTTCGGGTCAACTCGATGGCATCCGGGAACACCTCTGGGGCATCAGCATCGGGGGCGTCCAACTCTGGAACAGCATCCGGGCGGTGGACTTCCTGCTGACTTTGCCGGACGTGGATGGGACGCGCATCGCATGCACGGGCGCGTCCGGCGGCGGCACACAGACGTTCCTGGTGACCGCGGTTGACGACCGGATCCGCGTCGCCGCTCCGGTCAACATGATCTCGTCAACGATGCAGGGCGGGTGTCAGTGTGAGAACCCACCGGGCATTCGGGTGGACACGAATAATATGGAGATCGGCGCGCTTGCCGCTCCTCGTCCCCTGCTCCTCGTCTCAGCAACCGGCGACTGGACGGCAAACACGCCGGCAGTCGAGTTCCCGGCAATCCAACGTGTCTACAAGCTGTTTGATGCTGACGCGAAAGTCGCCTGCGTGCGCATGGATGCCGAGCACAACTACAACAAGGACAGTCGGGAAGCCGTCTATGCCTGGCTCGGCCGATGGATTCTGGATAATCCGGACGCGAGGTCTTTCAAGGAGCGCCCGTTCGAAGTGGAGAAGGACGAAGACCTTCTCGTGTTTGCCGACGAGCCCAGACCTTCCAACGCACTGGACGCTGCCGGCTTCATCGAGAGCCGGATTTCGGCGGCGGAGCGGCAAATCGAAGCTGCGAAGCCCGACGACCTCGCAAGTCTGAACGACTTCCGCGCCGCTTACGGCCCGGCGTTGAAGCACTCCCTTGGCCTGGAGCAACCGGGAGGGATCGCCGTTGAGGACAGGGGCAGCTCTGCCCTGGAAGGCTGCTCGGTTCAGAAGTTGGTGCTCGGGCGGAAGGGCAAGGGCGACGCCATCCCGGCCCTGCTCTTCGCGCCCGCTAAGGCCGGCGCGAAAGCCCCCGCCACGCTGGTCGTTCACTCCCGAGGGACGCGTGCCCTCCTGGACGGCGGTCGTCCGGGCAGCCTGATCGAAGGGCTGCTGGGCCGCGGGCATCTTGTCCTGACCATTGACTGCTTCGGCACGGGGGAGCACGTCGCGCCGGCCGGGACGCCCGACCGCACCACGAGGTACAAGTTTTTCGATACGTACAACCGCACGGACACTGCTGAACGGGTGCAGGACATTCTCACCGCCATCGCCTTCCTCCAAAACAGAAAGGGAACGGCCGCCATCAACCTGGTGGGTCGGGGGGAAGCGGGCCTCTGGTGCCTGCTGGCGAGGGCGTTTGCCCCGAAGGTCCAGCGTACGGCGGTGGACACAGCCGGGTTCGACATGACGAGCGATCAGGCTTTCATCAGGAAGTTGTACGCGCCATGTCTTCGGCGTGCGGGGGACCTTCGAACGGCCGGGGCGCTTATTGCGCCGGGGAACCTCTTCATCCACAACACCCGCGGCCGGTTCAAGACCGGTTGGGTCGAGGACATGTACCAGGCGGCCGGCGACCCCTCGGCGCTTAGGATCCGAGGTACACACGCTCCCGACAAGGCGCTCGTCGAGTGGCTGCTGGCAGGTGAATGAGGGATCTTCCTCCGTGCGAAAGGCCGGATGTATTGTTTCACGGAGCCTCAGGGCCCGCTTCGACACGCCCACTATGTCCTACCAGGTGTCGGCCTTCCGGTATTCCTCGAAGCACTTGAGCACGCCGGCTTCGTCATTGTTGACTTCCGCCTCACGTGAGGTGACTGCCGAACCACTCCCGGGCCAGGCGGGCGACTTCTTCGAGGGCGCCCGGCTCCTCGAACAGGTGACCCGCGCCGGGGACGATCTCCAGCTTCTTGACGCCGGGCAGAAGTTCGTACGCCTCCTCGTTCAGCGGGATCACCGGGTAGTCCTCTCCGCCAACGATGAGTAATGTCGGCGCGGCCACCTTGGGCAGGTACTCCATCGCGAGGTCGGGGCGGCCTCCCCGGGAGACGATCGCCTTAATCGCCGAGCCCCTCCGCGCCGCCGCCTGGAGCGCCGCCGCGGCGCCCGTGCTCGCTCCGAAATACCCGATCGCCAGGTCCTTTGTCTGGGGGTCTGCCTGGAGCCAGTCGGTCGCGCTCAGGAGCCGCCCGGCAAGGAGGTCAATGTCGAAGACCTTACTCCGGTCCTCCGCCTCCTGTTCCTCCAGCAGGTCAACAAGCAGGGTCCCCAGTCTGCCTTCTCGAAGCACACCCGCCACGAACCGGTTGCGCGGACTGAAGCGCCCGCTTCCGCTCCCATGCGCGAAAAGGACGATCCCCCGCGCACCTTCAGGGATTTCCAGCATCCCCTCCAGGCGTGCGGCCCCGGACGGTATCTCAACCAGGCGTTCCTTCTCGGTTTTCATCCGTGCGTTCCTCCCTCCATGATCTCGATGTAAACCGGCCAAGACACGCTATGCCCCAATCGCTCCTTCCCCACGCCCGCGCATGTAGAACGCGAGAACGCGCATGCCTGCCCTGGGTCCAAGGGCACACAGAGTCCGCAAATCGTGATATTATAGCACAAGCGCGGACCCGGGAGGCACGAAACGTTGCTGTCGATCCTCGACTGCCATGCCAAACATGAACAGCCGGGCCAGCCATCGGGAGGTTCCATGGATAGAACGGAGAGCCAGAGCAGCCGGCCCATCGAGCGTCGGAGTCTACTGCGATCGCTCGGGCCGGGGTTTATCACCGCCGCAGTAGTAATCGGGCCGGGCAGCATCACCGTCGCTTCGAAGATCGGCGCAGCGGTCGGGACGCAATTGTTATGGGCCTTTGTTATCGCCGGCAGCTTCATGATGCTGTTCACCGCCATGTCCGCACGGATCGGGGTCCTGAGCAAACAATCGCTGTTGACGACGGTCGCAATGCACTACGGACGGTGGCTAGCGGTAGTGATGGGGCTCCTGGCCTTCATTGTCTGCGCGTCGTTCCAGATGGGGAACTACCTTGCGTGCGGCACCGCACTTGCGACTCTGACCGGGGTTGGCGAAATGGTCTGGATGGCGGTCGTCGGCGTCGCGGCACTGGCATTCGTCTTTGCCGCGCGCCGGCTCTACCAGGCGCTGGAAACAGTCATGCTCACGCTGGTCATCGTCATGCTGGCAGCGTTTATCGGCAACCTGGTGGTGGCACGTCCTCACCCGCTCGAGGTGCTGTCGGGCTTCGTGCCCAGGATTTGGCCCGTCGGGATGACCGGCCTGGTCACGGCGATGGTGGCGACGACGTTCTCGGTCATAGCAGCTCTCTACCAGTCAACCCTGGCCCAACAGAAGGGCTGGAGAGAAAATGACCTCCGCACGGGGATCAAAGACAGTCTGGCTGGAATCAGCGTGCTCCTCGGCATTTCTTTGATGATCGCGATGACCTCGGCCACGGTTCTCCGCGGGGCGAGCATCGACAACGCCGCGCATCTCGCCTCTCAGCTCGAGCCCCTGCTCGGGCACACCGCCGTTCTTCTTTTTGGCCTCGGCTTCCTCGCCGCCTCGTTCTCTTCCACGGTGGTGAACGCCATGATCGGCGGCGGACTGCTCGCGGATTCGCTGGGGCTGGGGGCGGACATCAACGCGCTGCCCTTACGACTCTTCACGGCCCTCGGCATGGGTGTGGGGATGGCAGCCGGAGTTTACACGCTTTACACCGGCACCCCACTTGAAGGGATAGTCATCGCGCAGAAGACCACCATCCTGGCCGTGCCGCTTTGCGCACTGGTGATGATCGTTCTGGCCAACGACTTCCGTGTGGTGAGAGAGCACCGCAACTCGCTCGCCGCGAACGGATGGGCGGTCTTCGCATTCTTGGTGTTGCTGGCGATGAGCATCTTCCGGGTGTCGGAGATGCTCGGGCACCGACTATTCTAGGCTATGGCATTCCCGGCCCGGAAGGCTTCGCTCGGGCGTCACCCCAGGGATTGCATTCCCACCCAGCATCCGCGTCCGCCGCGGGCGGAGTGCCTCAGGTGCACTCGTCCCGGCCTCCTGCAAACGTACCGACCGTCCACTGGAGGCCCGGCGAGAGATCAGGAACGAGCGATACCCCCCCCCGCATAAGCCAATCTGATACTATTCGATCTGCCGCGTAACGATACCGGAAGCAGGCAAAACCATCAAGGCCTGATGAGTCAGCCAGGACCGCCAACCCTGGGGTATTGACAGACAGTCCCTCCCCTGATATAGTCCTCGGTGTAACCTGATACCCGACAACACTCACTGTTCGACCACGAAGGAATCGAATGTCAGAGCTCCAGTTCACACAGGAAGGGATACGGGAAGGCAAAGCTTGGTGGGTGCAAGAAACGCCTCACTACGTCATCTTGTTCGATGAGGCGGCCCGAGAACTGCTTCAGCCTCAGAAGTTTGCCACCCAAGCGGAAACACGGCTGCGGCAGATTGCCGGCGTTCTGGGCCTGAACAAGGACAACGCCGCAAGACGGTACCCAATCGGTGAGAAAATTATCTACTTCGTCCATGATAGAGCGACGTGTACGCACGGCAATGTAGACGTCGGCGGTATTGATGTACCTGCCACCGGAAGAGCGTGGTTCTACCGGCACGAGGAGTCGCACGCTGTTCTCATACGTGTTGTCGGCGCTCTGCCGCCGCTGTTCAACGAGGGCTTCGCAACTTTCGTGGAACAGCCGGGATCCACTCGCCACCACCGTATTACCTTGGCGGCCCTTAGACAGAACGTGCTGCCTTCGTTACTGAAGATTGTGGACGCTGAAGGGTTCTGGAGGCACTGGGGAACGTACAGCCCATTCATGTATAGCCAAGCCGGTTCGTTTGTTGAATACCTCTTCAAGAGGTTCGGGAGAGGCAAGTTCATCTCTCTTGGAATGAAGTTCTCTCGGAGTCCTGTGCTCCAAGGGTTTCGACAAGCCTACGGGATGAGCCTGGCGCATGCCGAAGTGGCTTGGCATGGATATCTGCTTCGCAGGCGAAGAGCGCTGCCTCTGCTCACGAGAATCGTCCGAGGAAGACAGTCCGATTCTCGTTGGGTGAGGGAAGCTATCTGGACAATCAAGAACCAGAAGGCCGAAGAAAGCGCTGCAGCGGATGCGGACAAGCCGCGCCGTTGAGCCTGGTCGTTATTCGACAGAGAGAATATCCCTCCGCGAGACATCGACCCCCACCCTACCCTCCGCGTGGGAGGAGGGTGTTTAAGCGCCAGCCCTACTTTCCTTCTAGGTACTCGCGCATCGCGGGGTCTTGGCGGCATCGGCCGGACGTATACCGCCGACGCCATCAAATGTCCTGAGTGCGGATGGTGGATGTTCAAGAAAACCCGTTCCGAGGTCTATTCCGGAAACTGGAACCGAACAGAAACACTATGCGAGGGTATCGTCCACCAGTTCCACGTGCAAAGCCTGCGCAACCCCCTCAGCGCACTTCGGCGGAGCGGTCGTTAGCCCTTCCTGCACGCACACCAGCCGTTCATGTGAGCTCCTTATGAGTTGGCAAGAACTACGGACGGCCGTTGGCGCACGCCGGGGCTTGCCTCAGCAAGCAAGAACTGCTAAGATCAATGGCGTAGCATCCTCTGTCCCGCCGCCGCACATCGAAGTTCCGGGCGGCGTCTGGTGGCGTCGTGGGGCTGAGCGAGAGGGGCCTTCCCGATGCACGAGGTACATCATGCTAACTGACAACGTGCTCAACCTGATTGGAAACACGCCGCTTATCCAGCTCAAAGGAGAAAGGGTCTTCGCAAAGGCGGAGTTCCTCAATCCCGGCGGCAGCATCAAAGACCGCGTGGCGCTCGCAATGATCGAAGCCGCTGAACGCGATGGCCGCCTGACTCGGGACTCCACAATCGTGGAACCTTCGTCCGGCAACACCGGTATCGGAATCGCGCTCATAGGCTGCTGCAAGGGCTACAAAGTGCGTATCGTGATGCCGAGCGGTATGAGCGAGGAGCGAAAGAAACTCATCCGCGCCTTAGGCGCGGACCTGGTCCTGACTCCTGACAGCGAGGGCATCAGCGGAGCCGTGGAGAAGGTCCGCGAGATGGCCGCCCAAGACGCGCATGTCTTTGTGCCGCAGCAGTTCGAGAATCCCGACAACCCGCGGGTGCATTACGAGCAGACCGCCGTCGAGCTCTGGCGGCAGATGAACGGGGACATCGCCTGCTTCGTCGCTGGCGTCGGCAGCGGCGGGACCCTCCAGGGGGTCGGCCGGTTTCTGAAAGAGCGCAACCCTGGCGTGAAGATCGTTGCCGTGGAACCCAAGAACGTGTCCGCCCTCCTCGGACATGAACCGGGGCTGCACCAGATCCAGGGCATCGGTGACGGATTCATCCCCCCGATACTGGACACCTCGCTCGTAGACGAGGTTGTCGAGGTGACCGACCAGGATGCAGTTGAAACAACGAAGGACCTGGGCAGGCAACTCGGGCTGCTCGTCGGCATCTCCTCCGGCGCCAATGTGTGGGCCGCTCGACAGCTCGCAGAAACCGTCACGGGCAACATGGCTACTGTACTCCCGGATCGGGTAGAGCGCTACTTCAGCACCGCACTGCTCTGATGGTTTCCGCTACGGCCGAAAACGGATCGAGTACAGATCGGCATCGCTCAGTTGGAACCGGAGGCGTATCGGCCTGCCGGCCAGATGAGACAGGTCGCTTCCGGACGTCCAGCGGACCGTGCGTTCGATTTCATCACCGTAGATCGCCGCGCAGTCTTCCAAGCCGAGCCCGGCAATGGGGTCACCACTCGCGGTCTGCAGCCCTACTTTGACTTCCCCGGCAGCCGACGTAGAGTAGTTGAGGACCAGCTCCTTGCCCGTGAAGACCAGCGGCTTCGTGAGCACTTCGCCGCCCTCGGCATCGGCGTGTACGGAGACAAATCCATCGGTCCGCAACGTGGCACGCACTATGTGGTTAGTCGGGTGCCTGTAGTGCTGCGAATAGTAGAGCGAAATCTCACCAGGGCGCAGTGCCAGGATTCCCCACGCGGCCATGACGTTGCGATCAGTCCAATTTCCCTGATCCGGCCCCGGCCGCATGAATGCTTCACCCCACCTGTGGAAATTCAGACCGTCCCGGCTGGTCATAAGCACGCCGTCGGAGACGCCCGGGTATGCGTGCGATCCGACGGCCTTTCGATCCGGCAGAAAGCGCTTGGGAAATCCCACGTAGATATGCGGCGCGCGGAAATACGG
>Ga0114930_10001812_pt1 | contig 19915 bp, 14 predicted proteins | sample AnhtaG_FD_87300 | JGI IMG/M metagenome (GOLD analysis project Ga0114930, IMG submission 87300) | Deep subsurface microbial communities from Anholt, Denmark to uncover new lineages of life (NeLLi) - Anholt_01485 metaG | ecosystem: Environmental > Aquatic > Marine > Oceanic > Sediment | place... | reverse complement strand
TAATTTCCTTACATCCACCAGCCCCCTTCTGCTCTACCTCTGAAACAATATCACTAACAGCTCTCGACCTTTCTCTACCTCGGACATAGGGCACAATACAATAAGAACAGAAATTATCACAACCCCGCATAATTGTAACCTGCCCCGTTAATTCAGAACTCCTGGCGCATCCATAAGACGAAGAACTCCAGAACCCTTCCGCTAACTTGGGCAAATCTCCCTTTACTTCAGTAGCAAGAAACCTTTCTCTCGGTTTCTTAATAGCCATTTTAATCAAATTCGGCAATTCTAATATATTATCTGTTCCCAGGACAATATTCACAAAGGGAGTCTTTTCGAATATTTTACTCTTCAATCTCTGTGCCACACACCCCGCCAGGACAAAAACTGTAGCTGGATTCTCCTTTCTAACTCTTTTCAAGGATGCCAGGTAACTCAGTGCCCTATCTTCAGCATGCTGCCTGACAGAACAAGTATTGAGAATTATAACATCCGCCCCTTCAGGAGAATCTATCTTCCCATAACCCTCCCTCTCCAGAAGCCTCTCCATAACCTCCGAATCCGCATCATTCATCTGACATCCGAAAGTCCTGATATAGGACTGCTTTAAATAGGTCCAACTCTTAGGGCGATTTTTGAATTTTGAAAACATTTTGATTTATGCTTTTCTTCAAGAAATTCAAGGTCTTAAAAATTTAAAATAAAAATTTTCTTAAAATGGGTGGTGCAAAAATTTTAAAAGGTATTAAAATATATAATTCTTTTCTATTTCCCAAAATCATTTTTTCAAGCTTTCAAATTGTTAAATTTCAAGACACAGCCTTTTTGGTAAATTTATCCTAAACATTAGAGGGAAATTTACTCCCTAAAAGAACTCTCCACAGTCCTATGGACTCAGTTTTACGAGGAGAATTGAGAGCCTTTAGTGCAATTTGATAAGATTTTTTTGTTTTCATAATGAAATTTGTAAAATCGCTAACTGACCATCCTATTGCTACGTTATTCCTTTGCAATACAGGATCATCTATTATTGGTACTATATTAAACAAAAAGTAGACCCCATAATTATCTATTACGTATTTGAAAAATAATAAAATACCTGTTGGTATAGAATTAATCCTATATTTATTTACAGTTTTCGTTAGAATTGCTTCCATAACTATCGATTTCGGACGTGCTTCTTTGAGAATTTTATTATTTCGCCACCATTTTATTGCTTTTACTAATGGAACAAATAAATCTTCGTTTTTCTCATTCAATTTTGTCGCAAGTTGATTGTGACCTTTTGGATGAGTCAGAATCCACCGTTGAAGTAATCTATCTGGAATATATATTGGAGAATTAGTGCCATTAGAAGGAATCCCGGGCACTACATCCATTCGAATATACTTTAACGCCACTTTAATTGATCTACGTTGTTTAATAGTTTTACCGGGGTAGTATTTCCTTAGCGTTCTATGCAAATAATTAAGCACGTTCATTGGACTATTTCTTTGTTTATCCAAGTTAAGTGTAATTATTACATCTACATCCTTTATTGGTGTTACCGCGGTATTTCTCGCATATGAACCAGATAAAAATGTATCTTGAATATAATCTTTTATTGCATCATCAGATATAAGACGTCTTCTAAGTGTGGTATGCCCAACTGAGGCCTCATTTATATAAGTCAGAGGTGGTTCAATGTTAGATAAAAACCTATCAAAATGACTAATAAGTTCCATAAATTGTTTTAAATATGAAAGAGACTAAAATTTATATTTATTCTAGCGAATTTGGACAGAAAACCTATCTTTAGCAATGCAAACATTATTTTTAACAATGAAGCAATTCATATAGTGAGTCCCCTTGTATTTTGTGTGTTCGTATCTTATATTTTTGCCTTCATCCAAAAGCAGATTTCCTCTTAAATCATTTGCAAGTTCTGCTTCGCGTCCAGTATTTACTACTTGCCAGTAAACTGTTAATGGTGAGGGTACATGTGTAATGTCAACGTGGAATTTTAATTTCCAACCTTTTGGCAATTTTCTGCTATTCGAATAATAATTTTCTTTATAGGTTTGTGTTGTTGGATTAAAAAGTTTGGCAGTAATTTTGATTTTATATTGTAGATTTTCTGGATATTGCAATTGTTTTTCGTGAGTATATTTTTCACCAATAAACTTTTTCTTTTCAGGATTGAAAGTAAAAATTTTATCCCATTCAGCAATAGCACTATCCATATTACCATTATTTTCAAGTTCAACAGCTCTTTGAGCAGTTTCTTTTTCTTTTGTAATAATATTTTTAAATTTTTTTCGCTCATCATTTCCTAAATATGAATCAACATAATTTTGATTATTTGCAGGATCTAGTAAGCATGGCGAGTCTATATAATTTTTAGCATTACTAAAAAACACATTTAAACCACTTGCATAATTTTCAATTTTAGAATTATTTAAAATTTCTACTGCTAACAGCTCTAGATGAAATGATTTAATAAAATCACATTTATCTCTTTTCCATGCTTTAAGTAGCTTCACTATTGGGACCAAATTATCATTACTTGATTCATTTGCTTCTGTAAGTTTTTCTTTATGTATTTTTGGATTAGATTTAAGCCAAGATTCATTACTATCAACGACTTCTGGAATTTTGTATACTTTTTCATTAACTTCAAAGGCTGGGATTACATCTATACCAAACTCTTCATCATATTCAATAGTAGCTGAATGTGATTGCTGAAAAATTGTTTTATCAGGAATTATATCTTTGAGAGTTTTTTCTAAAAGCTCTAAAAGTTGTATAGGGGATAAGTTCCCATATTTTTGTTCGTTAAGGACAATGAAGAAATCAACATCCTTCGGTGGTCTTATTGCAGTATTTCGTACATAAGAACCAGTTAAAAAAGAATAAGTTTCTTCGTCCTCTTTATTACCTTTAAATTCTAATTTCTCTTTTAATAATTTCCTTAAGTCCTTATGGATTTGTATCTTCTTAATATCGTCACTGTTAATATTAAGAAAATCGGACAAATATTTTTTTAATTGTTCCTGTATAGACATATTTTTATTTTAAATGTTTAATATATTTTTTAATATCAATTGCTGGCACTGTACCAACTAATTGCAACGAGGAGAATAACTTAATAAAGAAAAATACTAGTCCATAATTTTTGTCACTTTTTTCAATATCTAATGTTTCTTTTTCAATATAGAAGGCTCCTTTTGATAGAGAACATCCAAAATTTAGAAATTTCTCTGGAGCTAATTTTTTTAATTCTTTTTCCTGTCTATTATTCAATGAACCTTCTAAAGTAAGAATACCCGCAAAAATATCAAAAGGTGGTTTAGGTTTACCTATCTTTCCTCTTGCTTCAACTATAGGAGCACTTGTTCTTTTTAGTCTTCTTACCGAAGCTGCTTTATTTGCAGCATATCGTAAACTATTTAAATTAAGGTTGGGTTTTGCTTCGATTACTGCGTAGACACTCTCTGCTGGTATATAAGTTGCACCATTTTGTCTTAATAAAAAAGGAGAATACTGTCTATCAAAAATAATAATATCAATCTGATCACTTATTCTTCCTGTATAATCAATAACAAAGGCCTTTTCTACTTGATATCTTTTTGGAAGGTAGGTAGCAAGCATATCGACCCATTCTAATTCTGACGCATCTCCTTTAGATACTGGATGAGGTAATATTTCACGATTCAAAAAAAGCCTAGAACACATTTGATTTTGTAGTCCCAAAAAAATATCTTTGATTTTTACTTTTCGCCTATTAGTCATTTGCCCTCCAGTACAAAAATCATTTTTTCAGGGATTGAAATTGTAAGGTTCATTTTTTATTAATACTTTCTACGATTCTTTTTTCTTCTTCGGTTAAGCCGTATAATTTGTAAACCATTTGGTCAATTTGGTTTTCGTATTCTTTGACATTTGCTTGCTTGGTAGAATTGTTAAGATAATCGTTATCTTTTGTGATTGCAAGAATTTTATCCACCAGGTCAATAAATAGCTTTTGGTCGGATTCTGGAATTTTGAGTATAGGAAGTTGTTCTAAATAAACTTTACTATATTTGAATCCTTTCTCTCCTAATATATTGCCGGCATAAAACCTTCTAAAAAACAAAAAAACTGGTTTCGAATTTAATAAAGCAATAATATATTTTAAATTTTTTCCTATCATAATAAATCCTGTATCTAAATAATAAAACTTTTTTGTATCATAAACAAATGATGGTCCTTGAACTATAAGTTGCCACACAATTTTTTCTTTTTCAAATTCAGAATAATAATCGCAACCTCTTAGTTCATACCATTTCTTTTTATTATATTTTGCTTCCCAAACTTGTTCTAATTGACTTTTATATTGTTTCAAATACTCATAAATTGCTTCATATTTTTTAATATCAATACCCGTATAAGAATAAATTAGATAAAATCCTTTAAATTCGTAATACCATTTATTTATATCTCTACCTCGTAAAATTGGTTTTAGTATTTCTAATGAATTTTTGTCTTTTTTAACTAATTCATTTTTTGTTCTTTCATCAATAACAAAAACTTCATTTAATCCAGTAGTAACTCCACGATAAATTTTTACATCCCAATTTTTCAGCGGTATGCCTTTTTCTTCTATCTTCTTTTTAAGATTAAGAATTGTTTCATCTCCAAAAGTAAAACAATTAGTATCAAAATCTGATTGTTTCATTTCTAATTTATGGGAATTGAAATAATTAGTAATATCTGTTGATGGAGTAAAATCAGGTTGAATATTTAGAATATTTACGATATTCTCTGATGGTCTTGCTTTCTGGAAAAGTAGTATATCAGTATCCACAGTAGCGTCAAAAACTTGATAGCCATTAAAATCAATAATCTGCTTTAAGGTGGTTTTTCCCTTAAAGAACCTGCGTAATTTTTCACCGTATTTTGCCCTCATCCATTTATTGCTGGATATAAAGCAGGAAAAACCGTTTGGTTTAAGAATATGATGACTTCTTTCGTAAAAGTAAGTATATAGATCTGATGTTGAATTATAGACTTCGTACTCTTGTTTTTGCAATGCTTGTTTTTGGTCTTTTATTTTTTCCTGTCTGACATACGGTGGATTGGCAATCACCACATCAAATCCTTTCTTTTCATGGAAAACTTCTGAAAAATACACTTCAAAATCAAAATCCTTATGCCCATTGGTAATTTGACTTATCAACTCATTAATTTGTTTTCTGTATTCCTGTTTCTTCCTCATATTTGTTTCGTTAAAATATAATGGTTTAAGTTTTTCTAATTTATCAAATAATTGCCAATTTTCTAAACTTTTATCTACTCCCAAGAGTGAATTGCCACAAACAATCTTATAATCCAAATTAGGGAGTGGCTTAATCCGTTTAATATCTTCTTCGTCAACTACTAACGAGAGCCAGAGACGGAGTTTTGCAATTTCTACAGCACCGGGGTCAATATCCACGCCATAAAGGGAATTTTGAATGCAGTCGCGTTTATAATTATAAATGTTCCTTTTAACTTCATCACCTTGCAGGTTTTTATAAGAGTCACTTAGACATTTTGTTTCTAAGGAAAACAATCTTGCTTTAATTATTTCTGTCATCATGCCGACAGGAAAAGCACCCGAACCGATAGCCGGGTCACAAACCTTAATATTAGATAAAAAACTATCTATATCTGTAGCGTGTTTTTTTAACTCAATGAAATGTTCAGTCTCTTTATATCGCTCTGATTTTTTACCTTTGTCTTTTTTCTCTTTTGCAGTTCTTAAATACTCAATATATTTTTCTCCATTTAAAATTAAAAACTCTATGGCTTCCTTATTAACTTTACCTCCCATTTCAGTTACCAGATAATTAATTAAACTCTGCTGACACATATAATGAACAATCTCGCGGGGAGTATAATAAACTCCATATTGTTTATTGGATTTACTTTCTGCACCCTTTTGACCACTTCTTAGTGCCTTTTTGTATTCATCAAAATTATCGGACCTAATTGCATTAAACTTTTCATATGTTTTACCAAGGAGTTCAGGGTCAATAGCAACTTCTTTTTCAAGTGGCTCATCTTCCTTGACAGTGAAATTGTATCTATCAAAGATATCAAGTATACCATCACCAATATCTTCTTGTTTTGTTTTTTTGTTGTTTGAAAATAATTCATCTGATAATAAAATGTCTGTATTAACCCAATCATAATTACTTATTGGGTCAAATAAACCACCATTTAGAAATGGAATTTTTGTTTTGAAATGTTCATTATAATGGTCAATATCTGAGCGGTCCCGTGCAAGAGCGTCATAGAAAAGTGGTTCTAAAACATCGTTAAAGAAGTTTTTGTATTGGATAATTTTTCCCTCATACAAATCACGCAAGAACCTTTTTGAACCAGTACCCCAGTCCTTTCCTTTTTCAACACCGAACCAGCCCTTTTTCTGGAGAAAATAAAGGAAGACAACTTGACCCATTAACTTCTTTGCAAAATTGACCGTATCAACTCTTTTTTTGGCAAAATCTTCCTTAACAGCAGGATCCTTGTTTACGATGCTATCCATTGCTTCTTTAATGCGGATGAACAGGTCGCGATAATTTTCAAAGAATTCTTTGGTAACTCTTTCTATATTAAAGGCGTCTTCTAATTGGGTAAGTGTTGGGTCATTTACATCATCTTTTAAGAGAGGATAAAGTTGTGACTGTGCAGTATGGCTATGTTCGTTTTTACCCACTAAAAACGAGAATCTCTTTGCTGGTGTAAACTCTTCTTCACCCTTTGGTCTGCCAGTTTTGGTTTGCGTGAGTTTATATTCCATTTTAACAAGCGAAAATCGCCAGTCTTCTTCATTAGGAGAAATAAACGCTACCAAAGCCACATTCTTTTCAGCAGTACTTCCATATTTGCCGTCAAGATATCCTGCTATAAAATTTCTCTGCATTGTTCGGGATCGTTCAATTAATTTTTCTTTTTCAAGATATACCACTAATACATCAATTCTGTTATTGCCATCATTATACTTTCCGATTCTTTTATAGATTTTGATATATGGTTTAAAAGATTCGGGAATGAATTGCCCATAATATCCATTTTTGAAAGTCCCTGTTTCAATTTCAATTTTATTAAATAAGTTCTTAATAAAATAGACAAATCGTTCTTTATCAAAAGAATTCTCAAATGTTTCTCTGATAAGCTTTATGGCAGATTGTTTATCCATAGATTAGCCTTCTTTAACAAGATATTCTGAAAGGATTACCTCTCTTGGACCAGAGCTTTGTGCAGATTGCTCTGCTACAGGCACGGCAAAGAAGTTATCTGGAATATGCTTTCTGATTATACCGTATATCTTTAAGTGGTTGGGCTCTTTACCAATGTTTTTGACTATGGTTTTAGTAGTCTGTTTAGGTAAAGTCCCTTCTTCTAAAAGATTAAGTGCCTTTTTAAGATATTCTTCGTCATCTTCAGTAAACCCCTTCATTTTCTGGATTGCTTTAATTATGCGAATTAGTTTAGTTTCGTTACTTTTACCACCTTTTTGCTTAAATTCTCTAATCTCTTCAATAGTGGATAGTTCAAATTCTTTTTTGTTTTTATCCAGATATTCATAGAATTTTTTGACAAGTTTTTCTCTTTTTTCTTTTGGTAATGATTTTAAAATATCGGCTGCCTGGAAAAAGTCTAATTCCCGTGTTGATTTATCATCAGTTATAAATATCTTCCTCAGCTTGCCTTTCCTAAAAAAGGTTAAAACTGTAGGTTTTTCTACAGAATACTGTTTGGCACTTCGTGCCTTTTTGGGTAGATGTTTAATTTTTTCAAATAAATCCGGGTTTTTGTCACGAATAACACGAATTTCTGATAAATATTTAAGTTCTGTATTTTCTTCTTCATCTTCACCTTCAATAACTTTTTTAGAATTTAATCTCCTGAACAACTCGTGGGAAGCAACTTCCTCGCCATCAGTTAAATAAGCTGCGTCCTCTCCTAACATATTATGAAAGGATTGAATCTTTCCAATAGCAGCTTCTTCCAGCTTCATTTCATTATTTGATTGTATTGTTGGGAAAAAATTGTAGATATAAATATCATCAAATTTAGTATCCACTCTATTTACACGGCCTGCTCTTTGTATTACACGGGCAGGATTCCAGGGAAGGTCATAATTTATAACTACATTAGAACGGTGTAAATTAACACCCTCAGAAAGAACCTCAGTAGAAATCAATATTCTGATATCATTTTTTTGATGTTTATGTTTGGGGGCGTAGTTTTCAATTATTTTATCACGAACAGCAGCACTGGACTTGCTAGAATGAGATATAACAGCGTCTTTATAGATATTTCTCAGATTCTTTTCTAAATATTCTGCGGTTTCTTTTGACTCCGTAAACACAATAATTTTGTTTCCTTTTAGTATCTTGTCGCTGGTTAATATATTCTTAAATTTTTTAATTTTAGGGTCAGTTGTTATGCTCTTCCAAAAGGATTTGACCTCATTGAGAATGTTCAAATCACTCTTTAAATCATCAATATAATCATCTCTGAATTCACTAATTTTATGCTGTTTTACTTTTTCTTCTTCCACCAATCGCATTATTTCATCTTCATCATCATTATCAAGAAGTTCAAATATTTTATTTGTATACTTTTTGCTTATGTAAACAGCCCCGTCCTCGCACATTTTAATAAACCTTTCGTATGAGGAAATGAATCTATCCAATGTATTTTTAAAGGCAAAGAAACTGCTTTCAAGGCGTTTAACAAGGAGAATTTTCATAAAACGCCTTAAATTACGCTGGCCAACTTCTTCCTCCCTTTCTTCTGGGGTAGGATGTTTTAAATATAATATTGGCGTATAGCGGGCGTATTTGAATTTTTTTATTTTTTCAATAGTTTTATTAAAGACGCGGTCAGTTTCTTCGTCAAATTCATAAAATATTTTATTGGGTTTACTGACTTCTGGAAATTTAAATTCCCGGTTTTCCAGATCCTTTGTAAAATAATTTCTAACTTCTTGCCTGGTTCTTCTAACCATTAAATATTTCAAAATGTTTTCTCTGATTATTTTAGAATTCTCTTTAATTATGGAGATATATTTTGGAAAATCAGATTGGCGGTCTATACCTTTTAATTTTTTCTGGAGAGAATTAAAATATCTTTCCAGATCTTTTAAGTTAGGAATGGTGCTACTATGCCCTTTTTGGAATAACTTTATCTGGCTTAAAAGGTCTAATGGTGTATTGTTTTGGGGGGTAGCCGATACTAGTATAATCCTTTTACCCCAGCAGATTTGTTTCAATTTCTCGTATGTTTGATTGGTTTCATTACGGAAACGATGAGCTTCATCAATAAAAATGTTTTTATACTTTTCAGTACCTTTTTCAACTAATTTATCTAATTGACCCAGAGACTCTACATCAGCCGGAACTCGGAAGTCAGAGAAAATATCTCGCCAGTATTCCTTAAGCACTGGCGGGCAAATAATTAAATTGCGCCCGTCTAATTGTTGTGCCAGCATGGCTGAAATATAAGTCTTTCCCAAACCTACTACATCCGCTAAAAATACTCCACCATATTCTTCCAATTTACCCTTGGCATCCTTAACTGCTTCTCGTTGGTACTCAAGGTCCATAAAAGCATGGGGCACATAACGGGTAAATATTTCCTCTTGATCAATGTTTATTTTTTCTTTCAAGTATTCATATAGATATTTTAGATATAACTCGTAAGGCGTTATCGTGTTATTTAACCATGTTTTGGAGTTGATTGTCTCAAGATATTTATCGGATACATCCACAGAGTTTTCCCAAAGTTCATTAAACTTTTTAAGAGCAAATTCATAATCAGACCTGTTTTTAAGTTCAATATTGAATTCAAGATTATCTATAAGACCTGCTTGTGAAAAATTACTTGAGCCAGTAATTACTCGTCCTACATCACGGTCGCCTTTAACAAAAGTCATAATATAAAGCTTTGCATGAATGTTTTCTGAAGGATAGGCTTTGATTTCCAATTTGCCGTTTTTAAGCCATTCAATAAATTTCTGTACACCTTCTTCAACCTGTGCTTGATCCTCAGACTTCCCCATTTCGTCTACAACCGCATTTGAAAATTCTTCTTTTGTTTCAGCATGGGAAAAATTAAAGGTGTTTTGATTTTTTGCTTTTTCTATCAATTCATAAGTTTGTCTTCCAGTTTTTATACCTATTAAAATCCTAATTTTCTCTGTTTTTTCTAAGGGTTTATAGAGGGCATAAAAACCACTTGTATAAAAATATCCTGCTAAAACATCAAAATATTTGGTATCGTTAATAAGTACCTTAAATCTTTCCAGTAGATTTCTGCTTTTTTCATTAGTGATAAAAGTTAAATCTGAATTCATAATTTATGAGCCTCCGTTTATTTATTATAATAAAGAAAACAGTTTTTTCTTTAGATTGAAAATAAAAAGCCTTAATATTTTATTAAAATTTTTAATTGTAATCCCTTTAATTCTCTTATATAGACCTTTTTTACTTTCAGCCACATTAAGACTACATAAATCTTTCATAGTCATCAAAGTTCCAATAGTATGGAAATAAAATCGCTTTGATGTTGACTTTATCTTATTTGGTTTTAATATTATTTCATAGTTATTTTTACTAATATCAAACAACATAACTCCAATCTTCATTTTACGAAATTTATTAAGATTTTCAATAATTGTTTTCTTTCGCTCTGTGGGAAAAACAACAGTTATATTTGTTGCAAAAGTACGATATTGAGATGCTTGAAATAATGCTCTCTTCCAATTGTTTAGTTTCAATTCAAATGCCCATAAGTCAAAATTTGGAGACTTCCATTTTGGTCCAACAATAATTCCACCACTGTCTAATCTTTTTATTATTTGTTGATACTCAAGTTGTTTCAAAATTCGCTTAACAGTTTTTAGTGATAATCCTGTATTACGTGTAAGAAATGTTTCTGTTCTGGGAGCTTTAGGCTTCAATAAAGAAATTATATGAAAGACACTAATATTCGATATTTTATTTATTCGTTCAGGTAATTTCCATATTTCATTTTTCAAGACATTGTTTTCAATAGCTATGAAATCTGCAATTCCTTGCTGACATCTTATTTCTCTGAAGATAGAGTGAAAAGAAGGAAATTCAGATATTCCATTTTTATCACAAAGTAACTTCTCAAATGAATCTGCCATTTTTTCTTCAGTTATAGATTTGTCATTCATAAAACTTAAATCCCTAATCTATTTCTAAATCCTGTTATTGCTTGCATCCATTGTTGTAAATGTGAAAATCCTGTTTCAAAAGCGACCCCTCGCTGAGAAAGAGAATTATATAATAAATTTGCCCTTTCAATTCTACTCTTTATCCAAGCAAGTTTGCTGCGAATGTCAGGTAAAGATTCAATATGATTTATTACATTTCTTAGAGACTCCCAATGATGTAGACAGCTAATTTCGGGAGGCCATGGATTATCTACTGGATTTGTCTTCATACCAGCATCATATGAAGTTGATGTTATTATTTCTCTTAACATTCCAGCCCGCCTTATGGAATCCATTTCAGGAACAACAAGTATCGAATTTAATAATGGAATTGATGTATATCTGGGTCTTGGTGTACGTCCTCCAGAAGTTGGCTGGAATCTTGAAAGAGAAAACTGACGTAAATTTGAAAACCAACCACAAGCAGTTGCCATAGCTCCACTTACATGAAGAGGTATTCCTACTAAATCAGTATAGCCAAGAATAACTTCAAAATTATTAATTACTGATAGAATGTAAGTAAAATGAAGAAAATTCTCTAAGATTTCAGGTTCGATTTGTTGTTGATACTGTCTTAAATTTCTATTTACTATGATATAAAATCCTTTTGCATTAAAAGTTGTAATAATATTTAAGAATTCATTCATATCCTCACCTTTTAGGGCATTTTCTGAAAATACTAATGCTATTAATAGAGGAGGCTTATCATTAAGGGTATTATAATATTGTAAAGATTGTTGTGCTAAAAAAATTGAAATTTGACTCCAAGTATCCTTGAAATCATCAAAACTTACCGTAGGAGAAATAATTCTATCTAAATTAAGAGATATTTGATAATTTATACATTCTTCAACGTACCGTTGAATATTCGCTGGAGAGAAATCCGTACGAGTTAAATTAGGATGGTAATATCCCTCATATTCAGGTAAATGTCCATCTATAACAGGGGAAATAGTTGCCACATAAAATTGAGGGTCCAGTAATATTTTTGATGATGAATAATTTTGTCTTAAATCAGTAATATAGCTACTTAATGTATCAGGAGATTCATCTTTTGGACTAAGTATTACTCCTGAAACTAAATCATTTTGTAACCCTTTATTTATTTTATCTCCTTTACCATAGCCATGTTGTGTATAAATTGACTTATTCATCCTCCTTCATTAATATTAATGGAAGTAAAAGCAGTAAGGAGTTCATCGCATGTTCGATATCTTGAATGTGGATGCTTCGTAAGTAATCTTATTATAATATCATTCAATTCTATTGGTATATCCTGTCTTATTGAATTTGGGGAAGGGACATTAAGTGTAAGAATATTATGAACGACATCATCGCTTGTTCTTATATTGGGAGTCAAAAATGGATTTTTACCTGTTATACCTTCATACAACACTATCCCTAATGAAAAAAGATCTGAACGGAAATCAAGCTGTCTTTTGTAATTAAACTGAGTTCTTTCTGGAGAAAGATATGGTATCGTTCCAACTATTATCCCAAACCTTGTGATAGAACTTTCTGATAAGTCAAAAGTTAATCCCATATCTAGTAAAACATAATTCATAGTCCTTTGATTTTTAATAATATTACCTGGTTTAATATCTCGATGAATTTTTGAAAAATTCCATAATATCTTGATAGCTTCAGTTATATGTATTCCAATTAATATTACTTCCCTTATTGGCAATTGTCTCTCTCTTAAAAGAGTTTCTTTTACATCTTCTCCTTTTATCATTTCCTCACTAAAAAACAATAAATTTTGATTATTAAATTCAACTCTCTTAAGTGAAATAGGACCTATCCTAACTATATATGGTGAATTACATTGTCGCATAGTTTCAATCTCTCTTATAGCTCTTGCTGTAACTTCGTCGAAAGCATTGCGTGTTGCAGCTTCAGTATCTAATGTATCTACATCCAGATTTGCTAACAAAAATTTAAGAACACGTTCTTCCCCTTCAATTTTACAAGGAAATACTAATTTTTGTCCACCTCTCATTGGTGTTTGAATATCTGAAGCTTCCGGGACTATTCTTTTAACATCGTCAATCGTAAGTGTTGGAACTGCCATCAAAAGAATACCTGCCACTCATAATTTTTAATATATTCTTACTTCTTCTGTTGCTTTGTGCCTGAAAATGCCCAGTAACCTAAAATAATCAGGTTGATTGGTGTAATGATAGAAAGTATGCCGAAAAGAAGTGGATTTTTTCCATATCTTGCTGCTATCTTGCCAAAACAAACAGCAATGTATACAGAGATAATGGGCAACATAATTTTACCGAGAGTATCCATTATTTCCCTCCTTTTGAAAGCATCTTTGCCTTAAAAATAATATCCCAATGATACTACACATCAATAGAATAAAAATATCTTATTTATATTTCTCCTCAATCTTTGCAGCTTCATACCATTTTCTAAGATCGGAGTACGTTATACAATCTGTAACATCTGCAATTTCGCTATAACTAAAAGTCCTCCTACTTATTTGATTTTCTGCTTGCTTTACTCTCTCACCAGGCACTACGATTGTTGCTCTACCGATAGGAAAATCAATTTTTATATCATTCAGCCTAAGAAGGCCAGAATAAATAGATGTAGTATGTTCTATCTCAAAAAATCGTATTGCATTTGTTGTATTTTTTCTAAACCAGATAATATCAACAAATCTTGCGATTAATAATGTGAGAGGCTGTGTGAAAGGAGGTAATTCATCTAAGCAGAGATCGCCTAACTTCTCTCTATTTACAATTTTGTTTCTATCGTTTTGGGCCACCCATACATCATAACCTTTAGATATACCAATTTTTATTAAATAATATTGCATTTCTGAATGTTGCTTCGGTTTTTCTTTTTCAGGAAGGACCACCTCCGATCTAGTGGTCTCCATCAATTGTTTTATATTTCCTATGTATCCTTTATTAAGGCAATACAATAGATTATCTACAATAGGCAAATTCTCTATGTCTAATTCTGTTTGAATTTCTTTAAGCTTTTCATTTACTTTTTGATATAAGGAAGATATTTTCTCTCCTCTTGTTTTGCTTGGATATAATTTCAAAAGTTTTAATGCTGAATCTATCTGTGCATTCCACTGTCCATAATCTTTAGGAAATATGGAACTGATGAAAAGAGTAACGAAATTTATACCGACTCCCTTTAAATAATATTCATTATTTTCATCTTCCACAACATTCCTAATTTTTTCCTCTGAGCTTATGTTTGCATTACTGAGATACTGTATAGTTTTCTTTATTTTCTCTAGGCCATTTTCAATAAATGTTCTCTCGTATAATTTGGGGCCAAACCCTAGTGTTCTATAAAGGAGTCTGGCATCTTCAATAGTAAATTTGTTCTCTTTTATGCGCGCAAGATCTTCATTAATAAACTCATCGTAATAATTCCACCACGGCTTTCCGTTTATTACAAACCCATCTTTTTCGCCATATTCTTTTAAAATACTATCCCTTTTCTCTTGATATTCCCTATAGATAGCATTCAGCCTCTCTTTTGTCATTTTCCAACACCTCCAACGCTGTGTTATATTACGTTTAAGAGTAACAATAAAAATTAATCTATCTTAATTTATTAATAATCTTTTGAGTTAATAAAGCTTGTTGATAATTTATCATTTCACGTTGGCAAATTGACCAATCAAAAGTATTATAGAGGTCATCGAATAAGTTTTTGGCCCACTCTTTATATCTAACAACAGATGGATTCCAAGCCATAATTCTACTGAATTTTGCTTCGCAAGTTGTAATCAATACAATAGTTCCATAATCCTTCAACTCACTAGCCTTAATAAATTTATCTTCGTTTGTTAAGAGCACATAATTTCCAACACTTCCCAATCCAGCCATGTATAAAGAAAAATGTATTTTAATTCTAATATCAAAACTGAAGCGTTTGTGAAATCTTAATTCGCAGAATGGATGATCCCCTTCACCGGAAGTATAATAGACCTTTGTGTTACCTGGCAAGGCAAGAGTAGTCGGTCCTATAAAATGATTGAAAAATATGTTCTGTTTAAGAGAATTCGGTAATGAGTTTTTGTCATATTTAACTAAGTCATTCCCTATGCTTCCTATTTCTCTAGGATGAGAAGTTCCCATCCTTCCTCCTGGGATTTCTTTACTTACCCTTTCAATATACCAATAATTACTATAAAACATAAAAAGATGATTTAAAATGGCTATCGCTTGAAGGTCAATAATAGGTTTACTGTCTGAAGGAAAATTAAAGGAAATTTTTTTCTTCTGATTTGATAGTCTTTTTTGGTAATTATTAAATATCACATTTTGAAATTGGTAGTGTTGTCCTAAACCGGGTGCGAGATTAAAAAAGACCGGCGTTTGATTTTCATTATTTATAAAATACGCGGAGTGTATAGTTTCTTGTAATGATTCTCCTTTGGTTACAAAGAACAAGGCCCCTATGATAACAACTGCGATAATAACTATCGCTTCTTGTATTTTTGATGAACTTCTATTCAAGTAAAGAAGCCATAACAATATGTATCCTGCAAGAAGCAGAATAATGGGCATTGCTTTTGACATTTAAAGTTTTCTCCTTTTTGTAAAGTTTCCTTAGGATACCCGTTTATCTAATTCTTTCGTTCAATGGTCTTTATATTTGTCAAATAGATAAACAAGAAAATTGCCTTTTATTATTCTAATTCCGCTTTTGCCTGGCATATATAGTTTTACTTATAACTTTACTCCTTTCTTCATTTTCATTGTTTCTTCAGCAACACGTTCTTCTTCGCGAGAGATATTCTTCCTGAGGAATTTGGAAAACTCCTTGGCAAAAAGTTTTACATATTTATTTCGATCTTTAGACCATATTCTCATTCTCTTTAACCTTTGCTGGTAGGCGTCCCGAAAACCGTACTTTCCTGTCACAACTCCTGTTTGAAACAAAACGCGCGTCACGGTTTTCGTTATGACCTTAGCACCTTTGGTTATTTTTATTGCCTCTTTGCATAATTCATCGATAGCGGAAGATCCCTCATAGGCATCTAAAACTTCTAACGCAGCGAGGACCCTTTTCTTAATCTTACTTCTTATTAACAGAAATAATTCGTGTCTTAAGGTTTCATCTAAATTAGGAGATAATCCAGACAAGAAATGTTTGCCCTCCCATTGTAAATTCCAATCACCTTTCAACATCCACTCTCTCAATAGTTTCCTGATTACTTTCCTATAGTCAGTATGATCATGTAGGACTTTTGCTATCTCACCAAGATGATATGGAACGGCATCATATCTACCAATCAAAAGTCCTTTCTTTTCTTTCTTACTTTTATTCACTCTTTTCTTAAAGAAATTTATTATTTCAAGTGGCTTCTTCTCAGCATAGACGGCCAGAATTTCTTCGTCCCGATACTCCAGTATTTCTTTTCTCAAAAATTCGTTGACTATTAATTCTAGAGTTCTCATAGACCATTCTCTAACTTTTATCCGCCCTATGTGGTCAGCAAACATTAGCGTATCAGCAAAAAATGATAGATCTCCTTCGGGAAGCCTTTTTAGAATCGTTAATATTAGTCTATCAGATAATTTTGGATTTTGATTATACACCCATGGCAAAGCTCTCAAGAGCCTAAAATCTAGCTCCTGCCTTTGCTCATTGGATACTTTCAGTGACGACAATTTTTCAAACAACCTTACATCTTCTGTTTTCGCCATGTGTTCGTCCAATGCCCAATAAGTATAAGGAATTTCTTTAATTAGCACAAAATTTCCAGATTTTAACCATTCCTTTACACAAGAATCAGCAAGATAGCTTTTTTGTGACTGACGTATGCCTATGATTAAGTCAGAGAAAAAGCTGACTAATTCAAAATCTTGTCTGAATAGAATATCCATTATCTTAACTGCTAACTCTGGCTTTTCTTTCCCTAATTTATGCCCTAAAAGTCTAAGGTGTTCAAATTCATATTCTTGCTTTAGTTCGTATGTTTCCGCAACTTTTCTAAGCACTTTAGCCCACTTCAAAAGATTCTTATTCTTAATATCATTTACCATTTTGCTAATTTCTTCTTCCTTTTGTCTTTTAAGCTTACTCCAATCATTTTCTCCATTTCTAAGGTGAAATTTATCTCCCACAAGTATTCTATAGGTTTTATAGAAATTAGTATTTCTTAGCCTGTTTAGGAGATTTTGTGATTTCGTATAGATTCTAGAAGCGTAGGTTTTATTGTTTCCTTTGTATTTTGTATATCTTCTTTTCTGAAATGAAATTTGTCTTTCAACTTCTTGTAATATAACTGGATTAACCTTTGAGAAATCGAGCCTCATGTAAAAGTTAATTATACTGCTAGTATTATCCATTACCATTCGTTCAACTTTATCATTATACAATCCTCTTATTGGGAACTGCATGGCATTTTCCAGAATTTTCACTAAAGATAACCTTCTCTTTTCATATTTCTCATCTTTTATTCTCCTAAAGAGTAATATGATTAAATTCTTTCTCAATTTCTTCAATTTATCAGTATAGATTACCGGGGCAAATCTAATTGTAACTTTTTCATAATCCCAATAGGTGCCCTCTAATTCTGTCTCTAATAATTTATCAGCAATGGATAATGAAAGGTTAAAAATTCTTTCGTCTTTGCTTATTATCATATCTCTAATTTTGTCTATAAAGAGTTCTTGAAATTTGTAGCCCTGAAATGGGTAGCCTTCAGGTTTAATTACTTTTAAATTATACTCTGCTGTATTAGTTATTATCTCGCTGGCTCTCTTTCTAATATTTTCATATACTTTATCGTCAAGTTTAAATTGATAAAATTTAATAAGAACGCCTAGGCATTTATCAAAAAGGCCATACCGTAAATTATATTGTCGCAATATCTCCAAACACTTTTCTAAAACAGATTTATGTGTTGTGCCAAAAAACGTAAATGGTTTTTTATATTCAATTGTTGTTTTTTCCAATTTCTTATCGGTAAAAATTTCAATGATTTCTAACGCTTCTTCTGGCACCTTAAAAGCAAATTTCTCAAGTAATTTTAAGCTTTCGATCCGTTGGTCATTATTTTCCTTGATAATATTCTCGCTGATTTTACGAGCATATTCTTTTAATTTATTAATCGCTGCTTGTGTATCTAATTCTGCCAAAGAAGATATAATTGATTCAACTTTTCCCATAGAACAACTCCTCTATTCTACTAAAGTTAATAAGTGGTTTCTTACCGAAGAAAATCTCCTCCACAATACGTTTTCCTAATCTATCGTGAACGAACCAAATCGAGCCTCCCACCTTCACTACAATTTTATATTTCAGTAGTTTATTAATGATGATCTTTTCTATTTCGGCGGTAATTCCCAACAATGTTCTAATTTTTTTAAGGGTTTCTTTATCTCTTAAATTAAACTCCTTTAATAAATAAATTAAGCCCTCATATAGTTTACAGGCAGTCTGAACAACTTTTGAGTGTTCTTTTTCTATTTCTTGAAGCATTCTTTCTTGACTCCTCACTTGCTTTTGATCGGGCTTTTCTCTAATTCGTTTGAGCATTAAAGGTGTTTTGCTTGCAACTTTTTTCTTTAACAGATCTATCGCATTGAATATACGTTCTCGTGTCTCTTTATCAGTATAATTTTTTAATAACATCCTAAGCCCTTTTTGCAAATCCATCGGTCCTGTAGAATCGAGTAGCTCCTGTATTAGAAGATTGGATTCCATTTGACTTTTACGGTCATCGGTTCTTATTAAATTTAACAATCTATCCAACGAAGCTTCTTCGACTTCTTCTACTCTAAACGCCTTTCTAAGTTCCTCTTCCCACCCTTCTTTAGATTTATGAATCCGTGGTTGAATACGGATAAATGGTATATAATTTCTTATATTCACTTCTTTATCCATTATTAAGACTACTATGCGGCTATATTCTTCATCTTTTAATTTATCAAGAGCTACGGGAATTTCAAGTTTTTTGACTGTTTTACTGATATGCGTATCTTTATGCGCTATCAGCAAAAACGCGTTAGTCATGTCCATTGCTTTACCACACCTATTAACCCAATTCTCATGTTCTTTTTCCTTATCGTACCACGCTACATATCCGAAACCTCTTAGTAAATCTGCCACTTTAGTAACTGCTCTTAGCCTCTTTTTACCCTTATGTTTATACGCTATATAAATACAAGGCTTCTGTTGTTTAAAGCTAGAAACATTAGCCAATATACAAACCTCTTCTTACGTGGTCTTTCGAACCCGAGAAGGTTCTATTATCGGGTTATGTAAAATTTACGTATCTGCCCTTTTTAAGTTCCATAGCTTTTCTATATATAAGTTTGCTATTGTTATGTTCTGGATGGCGAGGCCAGTGAAATCAAAAATTGTGATTTCTTCCTTTTTAGGCCTTCCCCTTTTCCTTCCAGTGACTATCTCTCCTATATTGGCATATATATCATTTTTAGACAATTCGTTTGAAAAGTTATATTTCTCCGGTATTATACAACTTGACCATAACGTCTACAATTTGAGGGGCAAACTGGGTACCTTTGTATTTTTTGAGCTCATTCATTGCTTCCTCTTTTGTCAAAGCAGGTCTGTAAGGTCTATGTATAATCATAGCATCAAAAGCGTCAGCAACTCTTATTATTTGAGCAAAGAGGTGAATTTCTTCTGAGCAGCCCATTTAAGGTC
>Ga0114930_10001809_pt1 | contig 19933 bp, 17 predicted proteins | sample AnhtaG_FD_87300 | JGI IMG/M metagenome (GOLD analysis project Ga0114930, IMG submission 87300) | Deep subsurface microbial communities from Anholt, Denmark to uncover new lineages of life (NeLLi) - Anholt_01485 metaG | ecosystem: Environmental > Aquatic > Marine > Oceanic > Sediment | place... | reverse complement strand
TGGTGTCAGGATCCATGCGTGAATTGACGAAGCACTTCCAGTTCGCGTCGTCGAGCTTCGGGAAATCGGACCTGTAGAAGAAGCCCGGATAGCGCGTCTCCTCGCGGAACATGATGTGCCGGAGATGCGCCTCGGCGGTGATGATGCGGTGATAGTTCTCCCAAGCGCGCAAGAGCTCGTGCAGGTCCTTGGCGCGCATCTTATGGGAGTCCTCCTTCAGCATAGTCAGATAACCGAGGCCCATTTGCAGCAGTTTGCCGTTGGTCTGATAGTAGGTCGAGATGCCGGCCACGTACTCGTCCATGATCTTCTGCAACCGCATCTGCAGCATGCGCGGCAGGATATAGTACGGGTTGAGATCCTCGGCCGTGGTCTTGTCCTTGTGCTCGAAGTAGTTGCGGACCGGCTTGTAGATCTCCTCGGCGATCGCCTTGACGTCGCCCTTGAGCGCCGGCACGAAGCTCTTGTGGTCGCGGACGAACTTGACCATCGCCTTGCCGGCGATGCGGCCCTCGGTGTGCGAACCCGACGAGAATTTGTGCCCGGAGGCGCCAACGCCATCGCCGGCGGTGAAAAGGCCGGTGACAGTGGTCATGCGGTTGTATCCCCATTTCCATTCAGCCGGCGAGCTCAGATCCTCAGGGCCAGACACCCAAATGCCGCAGCAACCGGAATGACTGCCGAGAAGGTAGGGTTCCGTCGGCATCAGCTCGGAAGCCGTGTCTTCCGGCCGGATGTTCATGCCGGCCCACACCCCCGCCTGCCCGATGCACATATCAAGGAAATCCTCCCATGCCTCGGCCTCGAGGTGCTTGACCTCCTTCGGCGTCATATTGGCGCCGAGCGCCTTCATCGCGGTCGGCGTGTCCATGAGGATGGGCCCGCGCCCTTCCTTCATCTCATGCAGCATGGCGTGGTTGCGCAGGCAGGTCGGCACTACGGTCGCCGTGTCGTAGGGCGCGAACTGAGCCAGCATGTGGGCGTTTTTCTTGACGTAATCCTCGCCGAAACCGTTGGTCGCCTTCGACTTGAACAGCAAGAACCAGGCACCGACCGGCCCATAGCCGTCCTTGAACCGCGCTGGCACGAAGCGGTTCTCCATCATGGTCAGCTCGGCGCCCGCCTCGGCCGCCATGGCGTAGGTCGAGCCGGCGTTCCACACCGGGTACCAGGTGCGTCCCATGCCCTCGCCGGTCGAACGCGGCCGGAACACGTTAACGGCGCCGCCGCCCGCAATGATGACCGCATTGGCGCGGAAGACGTAGATCTTGTCCTCGCGCACGGAAAATCCCACCGCGCCGGCGATGCGGTTCGGTTCCTTGGCGTCGAGTAGAAGCTTGACGACGAAGACGCGCTCGAAGATGTTTTCGATACCGAGTGCCTTTTTTGCCGCCTCGGCAACGATGGGCTTATAGCTCTCGCCGTTGATCATGATCTGCCAGCGGCCCGACCGCACCGGCTTGCCGCCGTCCTTGAGCGCGACTCCCTCGCTTTCCTTCTGTTTCCAGATCGGCAGGCCCCACTCCTCGAACAAGTGCACGGTACCGTCGACATGGCGGCCGACGTCGAACACTAAGTCATCACGGGTGATGCCCATCAGGTCGGCCGAGACCATGCGGACATAATCCTCGGGCGAGTTTTGCCCAAGATAGGTATTGATCGCCGAAAGCCCCTGCGCGACCGCACCCGAGCGATCCATAGCCGCCTTGTCGACCAGCGTCACCTTGACGTCGTTGCCGACCCAGCGCTTGACCTCGTAGGCTGCGCCGCAGGCCGCCATCCCGCCGCCGACTATCAGAATGTCCGTCTTGTGTTCGACGATTTGCGGATTGCCGAAAGTGCCGTTGCTCATGAAGCGCTCCTGCGCCTGTGTTTACGCCAGTCCAATTCCGCCGATCGGCCCGCAGCCCGGGTGCGGCTTCAGATGGTGGGCAAAGTCTTGCTCGCCTCCGTGAACAACAGCGGATTGTCCAGATCACCGGGTGGTGGCTTGTTGCCGTAGGGATCGATTGACCCGACCGGCGTCGTGCGGTTGGGAAACTTGAAGCGTTTCACCTCGCCATCGCGGAATTTGATCGTCCACATGATCGAATTGTCGGTCCGCAGCGGGATGACGGCGCCACCCATGGGCACCCAATCCTGGAACGACCGCACCTCGATCGCCTGTTGGGGGCACGCCTTGACGCAACACTGGCACTCCCAACACTGCTCGGGTTCCTGGTTGAACGCCTTCATCCGCGCCTTGTCGAGTTTCATCAGGTCGTGGGGGCAGATGTACTCGCAAGCCGTTACCTGGCCCCCCTTGCAACCGTCGCATTTGTCGGTGTGGACGAACGTTGGCATGTCGAATTCCCCCATCCGAGCCCATCGCCGGGGCCTGTGCCCGGCACGAGAAACCGGAACCCAATTAGGAACACATCACATTTTTCATATATGATGCCCCTGACTGAGTCAAACGCCTTTCGGCCAAGAGCGGCTATTCGCTAGCGCCCGCCCGCAACAGCAGCGCCACCATCTTCGGCAGGTTCTTCGCCCGCGCCAGTTTGAGCGCGGTCATGCCGTGTTGGTCGCGCGCATTGAGGTCGACGCCGGCAGCGATCAATAGCCGCACGCTCTCGGGTACGCGCCGGGCCACCGCCCATATCAGCGCCGTGCCACCGCGTGGGTCGCGCGCGTTGACGTCGGCGCCCTTGGCGAGGAAGGCGCCGACGATCGCCGGGCTGCCCGTCTTCGCTGCCTCGATCAAGTTCTGGTCGGGAAAGCGCCAAGTTTCCCAAGCGCCGTACTCGAGGTACACTGGTTCGCCGTTCACGACCCGTTGCACCATCGGGTGGTAGGGCGTGGCGAGCGTATCTACGATTTCGGTGCCATCGCCATATTGGCGAGCGGCACCGACCGCGGCCTCGATCGTGCCATAGCCGATCGGGGCTATGTCGCGGGCGACAACGTAGTAGCGAAGCGCCGTCGACTGGACCCGGGATGGTGCCGCCGGGCCCGGCCGCTGGTCTGTCATCTACTGGTTCCGCCATAGTACTCCTGCAGCACGGCGACGACCTCGGGCCGGCTGAACTCGTCGGGAATCTTTTCGTGCTTGGCGAACATCTCGCGCAGGCGTGTACCGGAAATTTCTAGCCGGTTCTTGGCGTCGTGCGGGCAGGTCCGTGCCGTCGCCATACCGTCGCATTTGTGGCAGAAGAACGTGACGTCGATCTTCAGCGGTTGGATGGCGAGACTGCCGGCCGGAAGCGTGTCGAAAATGTGCTGGGCGTCGAGCGGTCCGTAGTAGCTGCCGACGCCGGCATGGTCGCGCCCGATGACCAGATGGGAACAGCCGAAGTTCTGCCGGAACAACGCATGCAGCAACGCCTCGCGCGGGCCGGCGTATCGCATTTCGATCGGGTAACCGGCCTGGACGTATGTGCCGGGCACGAAATAGTGCTCGGTCAATGCGTTGATCGCCTTGACCCGCACTTCGGCCGGGATGTCGCCGGTTTTGAGCGCGCCCAGCACCTGATGGATGAGGACGCCGTCGCACACTTCGATCGCAATCTTGGCCAAGTACTCGTGGCTGCGATGCATCGGGTTGCGCGTCTGGAATGCCGCGACCCGGCTCCAACCCTTCTCGGCGAAGAGCGCACGAGTCTCCAATGGCCGGTAATAGAGTCCCTTGTACTGATCCGGGTACCTTCCCTCGCTGCGAGCGGTGACGCGGCCGGCGAGATTGACTTCGCCCTGGCTCTGCACCTTGGCCACGCCCGGGTGTTTCGGGTCGGTTGTACGGAACACGTGCTGGCACTCGAACGCCTTGTCGATCGAGTACTTCTCCGTGACCTCGAGCAGCCCCATCATCTCGCCCGAGTCCTGGTCGACCAGGGCCACGGTTTCCTCGACGGCAATGCTGTCGGCCAAATCCTTGGTGCAGGACAGCGTGATCGGGATTGGCCAGAACACGCCACTCGTGAGCATCATGTCGGTGCAGCATGTGCGCCAGTCGTCGTATCCCATAAAACCCGTGAGCGGGGTGTAGGCCCCCATCGCCAGCATAAGGAAGTCCGACGTTTCGCGACTTGTCATCGGCACCCGCCTGAGGCCTCGAGCGCGCCGCTCGCATTCGGCGCGCTCTGCCGCTGGCAACAGAAGTGGCGTGAGCGTGTCACTGCCGTGTGGCGGTACTAGTTTCGACAATGCGTCCCCCTTGATCGTGACTCGCCCATCGCGGGCGCCGACTGCGCACGTCCGATGCAGTTCGCTGCCAGCGGCCCACTTCCATCTAGCACCCCTCCATAAACGCCAGCCGACAACTGCGTGAAGATGCGCTTCTTGGCCGGCCGACGTGATCGAGGGGCGCCGCGGAGATGCGATCTACCGGAAGGTCGAACAACCACAACTGCTATCTGGCCGAAACGGCTTGACCGCCTCCTCGTTTCCAGCCTTCCCTATTCTCCAACCACTTTACCGCACATACAATCATATTGTAATATAACAATGCGTTCGATGCTAGGCCACAAATGTGATCACGGCCGAGAAAGAGGCACCAGATGCTGGAGCGAGCGGCCGAAAGTCAGACGATTCTCGTGGTCGGCGGCGGCATCGCCGGCATCACAGCCGCGGTTGAAGTGGCCGAAACCGGTTACGACGTCGTGCTGCTGGAGAAGACCGCGAGTCTCGGCGGCCGTGTCGCCCAACTCAACCGATACTTCCCCAAACTCTGCCATCCAACCTGTGGGCTTGAGATCAATTACCAGCGTATTCGCGGCAATCCGAAAATCCGGGTGTTCACGCTGGCGACAGTGGCGGGCGTGACCGGTACGCGCGGTCGCTACAAGGTCACGGTTGCGACGAGCCCCCGTTACGTGAACGCGCGGTGCACGGGCTGCGGCGATTGCGCCAAAGCGAGCCGGACCCGCGTGCCCAATCCGTTCAACTATGGCATGGACAGTGTGACGGCCGCATACCTGCCTCACCCGATGGCATATCCCATGCGCTACGTGGTGGTGCCTGAAGTCATAGGCACACCGGAGGCCGACGCAATCCACGCCGCCTGCAAATACGGCGCCATCGAGCTCGACGAGGGCCCGAAGACGTTCGACATTTCCGTCGGCGCCGTCATCTGGGCCACCGGCTGGAAGCCTTACGACGCGGGAAAGCTGGAATCCTATGGCCACGGGCGCATCGCCAACGTCATCACCAACGTCGAGATGGAGCGCCTGGCCGCGCCCGGCGGCCCAACCCAGGGCCGCATCGTGCGTCCGTCGGACGCTAAGCCGGCGAAACGCGTCGCGCTCGTGCAATGCGCAGGGTCGCGAGACTACAACCACCTGCCCTATTGCTCGCGCATCTGCTGCCTCGCCTCGCTCAAGCACGCCGCCTATCTCCGCGAGCAGTACGCGGATGCCGAAGTCGACATCTACTACATCGACATCCGCGCGCACGACAAACTCGAGAGCTTCTACCTCAAGCTGAAGACTGACCCACAGGTCCGCTTCATCAAGTCAAAACCGGCTTCGATCACGGCGGATGCCGGCGGAAACCCGGTGTTGCACGGCGAAGACACACTCGCGCGCGAGATCTACGACCGGACCTACGATCTCGCCGTGCTGGCGACGGGAATGGAGCCGTCGGCTGCGATGCGTCCGGCGGTCAACCTCGCGATGGACGACTACGGCTTCATCGTTCCCGCGCTCGACGAGCAAACGGGAATGTTCCCGGCGGGCGTCGCGGCCGGCCCGCTCGACGTATCGATGTCCGTGCAATCTGCGACCGCGGCCGCGCTCAAAGCGATTCAGGCCGTGAAGGCGGGCGCCGCGCCGGCGCCCGGGAGGCAGGATTGATGCAAGCGCCGCAGGAAAGAAAGACCGGCGTCTATCTGTGCGGCGGCTGCGGCATTGCCGAGGCTGTCTCGCTCGACAAGCTCGACGCGGTCGCGGTCAAGGAGTTCAAGATTCCGCACTGCCGCCGCCACGGGTTCCTGTGCGGCGACGACGGCGTTCGCGCGATCCGCGGCGACATCGCTGCCGGCGCCGTGGACCAAGTCGTAATCGCCGCCTGCTCGCCGCGGGTCAACGCCGACCGGTTCCGCTTCGACGGAGTGCAGGTGATCCGCGCCAACCTGCGCGAGCAGGTGGCGTGGACCCAGCCGCCCGGCGCCGAGGATACCGCCATGGCCGCCGCCGACTACCTGCGCATGGCGATCACTGAGGCGCGGAAGTCGAAGCTGCCGGTGCCGTATGAAGAGGGTCCGTACAGCGAGCGCATCCTGGTGGTCGGCGGCGGCGTTTCCGGCCTGACCGCGGCGCGCGAGGCGGCGCTCGCCGGCTACGACGTCCTCCTGGTCGAACAGGGCGACCGGCTGGGCGGCCAGGCGCGCCGATGGTCTAAGCGGATGCCGCATCGGCCCCCCTATCAGGCCCCGCAGGCCAACGACACCGATCGGCTCGTCGCCCTGGTCGAGGCCGACCGGCGGATCGAGGTGCGGCGCAACTGTCGAGTCGTGAAGACGGCCGGCGGCCCCGGCAAGTTTACGGTTGCCTTGCGGCAGGGCGGAACCGATCACGAGGCGAAGGTTGGCGCCGTGGTGCTGGCGACCGGGTGGAGCCCCTACGATCCCAACAAGCTCGGGCATCTCGGCTATGGCGCGTCGGCCGACGTGGTAACGTCGGTTGCGCTGGAGGAAATGCTGGGTGCCGGGCCGCTCAAGCGCAAGTCGGACGGCCGGCCCGCCAGGAACGTCGCGTTCGTACAATGCGCCGGCTCGCGCGACCCCAACCACCTGCCGTACTGTTCGTCCGTATGCTGCGGGGTGTCGATCAAGCAAGCGCTTCAGATTCGCGAATCCGATCCCGACAGCAGCGTCTACGTCCTCTATGACGAGCTACGCACGCCGGGCGTCGCCGAAGAGTTCTATCGCGCGGCGCAGCGCGCCGGCGTCGTCTTCATCAAGGGCACTGTCAAAGGCGTCGACGCCGAGCTTACGGTCACGATGGACGATGCGCTCTTGCGCCAGGAAGTCCCGCTTGCCGGACTCGACCTCGTCGTGCTGGCCACCGGCATGGTGCCGAACGCGGCCAGCATGCTGGGCGGAGACGGGGAGCAATCGCCGCTGCCGGCGGGCGACATCGACCCGCTGTCGCCGATCCCGGTCGCGGGCTATGCCGGCGCGCCGCCGCAGCCGGCCGCGCCCCGGCCGCAAGCGCAATCCCCTTTGGCCGGCGCGCCGCTGCTCAACCTGCAGTACCGCCAGGGGCCGCATATGCCGGTCCTCGCGGACGGGTTTGCCGATTCGCATTTCATCTGCTTTCCCTACGAAACGCGGCGCTCGGGAATCTATACCTGCGGCCCGGTGCGGCGGCCGATGGACATGGCGGAGTCGGCGGAGGACGCGACCGGCGCGGCGCTCAAGGCGATCCAGGCGATCCGCAACGTAGTCGAGGGGCGGGCGCTGCATCCGCGCTCCGGCGATCTCAGTTTCCCCAGGATCGGCTTGAACACCTGCACCAAGTGCCGGCGGTGCACCGTCGAGTGCCCGTTCGGCGCGATCGACGAGACGGCCGAGGGCTTTCCGGTCGTCAACCCGACGCGCTGCCGGCGTTGCGGCGTCTGCATGGGCGCGTGTCCGGTGCGCACCATCAGCTTCGACAACTATTCCGTCGAAATGCTGACCTCGATGATCAAGGCGGTCGAGGTGCCGGACGAGGACGCGGAGAAGCCGCGCGTCCTGGTGCTGGCGTGCCAGAACGACGCCTATCCCGCGCTCGACATGGCGGGCGTCGCGCGCTCGCCGATCAGCCCGTTCGTGCGCACCGTCCCGGTCCGCTGCCTCGGTTCGGTCAGCTTGCTTTGCGTCTCGGAGGCGCTGTCCTCGGGCTACGACGGCATCGTCCTGATGGGCTGCAAGTCGGGTGACGACTACCAGTGCCATTTCGTCAAGGGCAGCGCCATGGCGCAGGAGCGCCTGACGAAAATCGGCGAAACCTTGAAGAGCATGGCGTTGGAGAAGGAGCGCGTGCAGAACGTCGAGGTGTCGATCGCCGACGCCCACAAGCTGCCGAAGATCCTCGCCGACTACCTCGCGGTAATCGACAAGATCGGCCTGTCGCCCCTGAAGGGGTTCGGCTGATGAACGCGACCGCCGCCGCGGCCGCCCCGGCCGGCAACCGGATCTACGACCTGAATTTCGCGCGCTGGGTCTACCGGAACATCGACGGCGGCGACCGCATCCCGTTGTGCATGCAGTGCGGCATGTGCTCCGGCTCGTGTCCGATCGGGACCGCGATGGACCACGGGCCGCGCAAGCTTTTCATGATGATCCGCGCCGGCATGAAAGAGGCCGTGCTGACCTCCGACACCATCTGGAACTGCACGCAGTGCTACAATTGCGTCGTGCGCTGCCCGCGCCAGATCCCCGTGACCGGCATCCTGCAAAGCCTCGCCACCGTCGCGGTGAAGGAGGGCTACGCGCCGAAGCAGCCGACGGCGAGGTTCTCCAAGGCCTTCTGGTTCTCGGTCACGCGCTTTGGACGTACCGACGAGCGGCTGGTCACGGCGTTCTATTACTTCTCCTACGGCTTGGTCGAGGGCATCCGGCGCGGGCTCGAGAACCTGCCCATCGCGCTGCGCATGCTGAAGAGCAGGCGGATGCACCTCGGCGCGCCGCATCGCGTGAAGGGAACTGCGGATCTGCGCGCAATCCTCGCCAAAGCCGAGGAGATCGAGGCGCGCGATGCGGGCCAAGAAGGTCGGTCATGAGCGAAAGCAAGAAGTATACTTATTATCCGGGCTGCAGTTCGCAGGCCTCGGCCACGCATCTCGACCGATCGTTGCGTGCGATCGCGCCCAAGCTCGGCATCGAACTCGAAGAGATCGACGACTGGAACTGCTGCGGCGCCTCGGTCGGCCACGTCGAGGGCGGCGCCCTGCCGCAAACCGCGCTGTCCGGCCGCAACCTCGCCAAGGCGCGCCAGAAGGGCAAGAGCGACGTTCTGACGGCATGCGCCGCCTGTTATCTCAACACCCACGGCGTCAACGAGAAGATCAAGAACGACGTGCGGACCCGCCAGCGCGTCAACGAAGCGCTCGACGCCGCCGAGCTGAACTACGACGGCGATCTCAACGTACGGCACGCTTGCGAGGTTTTGGTCAACGACGTCGGCATCGACAAGATCAAGGCGAAAGTCACGAAGCCGCTGACCGGCCTCAAGGTTGCCGGCTATGTCGGCTGCCAGACCGTGCGGCCGTTCGCGGCCACCGCCGGCGGCGGCAACTACGACACCTACGACCAGCCGGAGTTTCTCGATGACTTCGTGAAGGCCTGCGGCGCCGACGCAGTCGACTACGATCCAAAGACATCGTGCTGCGGGGGCTCGGTCTCCGTCTACAGCCCGGACAAGACGCTCCACCTGATCAAGAAAATCGTGGAAGCAGCAGTCAGCGCGGGGGCCGACGTCATCGCAACCCCCTGCCCGCTGTGCCAGCAGAACGTCGAGATGTACCAGGATGCGATAAACAAGAAGTTCCGAACGAACTTCAATATCCCAGTCGTGTTCTACAGCCAGCTCATGGCCGTCGCCTTCGGGATGGACGCGAGCAAAGATGCGGCGCTAGACCAAAACATGATCAAGCCGCTCAAGCTGGTCGAATTGGCAAAGAAGGACGGCACCGAGCCGACGGGCTAGTTCCGTGCGCAGCGACGGCGGCAGCCAAATCCGCGAAAGACATTTGGCGTCACACAACCAAGAGATCGGGGGGACAGAATGAAGGTCGGCAAATTTCTGCAACGTGTTCGTCAACAGCTTGTTACCTGCCGGCCGGACGACAGCATTGGGGCCGTCGCGAAGGTCTTGCATGCCAATAATATAGGCGCCATGCCCGTGTGCGAATTCGACCGTCGCATCGTCGGTATCATCTCCGAACGCGATATCGTCCGGGCGCTCGCAACCAAGGCTTGCGATCTGAAAGACATGAAGGTTCGCGACCTTATGACCGCAAAGGTGGTAAGCTGCGGCCCAGACGAGAACATGCAGTCCGCCCAAGAGGTGATGAACAGAAACCGATTTCGCCACCTCCCCGTCGTCGAAGGGGGGCATGTGCTCGGAATACTGTCCATCCGGGACACACTCGCTTCGCGTTTGCAGGAGTCGGAGCTCGAGATCAATGTCTTGCGCGACGTCGTTGTCGCCGCGCGCCATCGTTGATCGCCGGCGGCCTCACTGATGGAGGCCGGACGACTTTGCAGGGGGTAGGCCGCCTCTTCAAACGCGAACGTGCGGATCGCAGTTTACGTGCGCTAGTTCGGCCTTGCGTTCCTACCTGGATCGCGCTTTACTACACATAGAAATATTCGCATACAACGGGCGTACTAACAACGGGGGGACGCGCGTCGGGAGCGAGGGCGGGGGGTTTGATTCAATAGGCTTTGGTGTCCGGCGGGCCCGCCAGCGTCATGGTGCCAGTGGGCCCTGCGTGGATGTAGTGCTTTGTTCGTCGTCCTGGTTGCGGCGCTAGCCAGGGTTGCGAGTTTCTAACGATAGTCGGTCGGCGACGATTTGTCGCAGATCCCAGGATCCTCGGTCAAAGCGCGTCGACGCCCCCCGGAAGAGCCAACTGCGATAGGGGGCAGCCGTCATGGTTTACACGCGAAAGCATCCGGCCTTGTTGATCATGGGGATACTTCTCCTCGCGCACGGCTATCTCGTCGGGGGAGGGTACCTCGGCGTGATGGTCAAGTATCTCAATATCGGCAAGTCGGTTGGCGAGATGACCACCTTGAGTTACGTCTTCGGCGCCATCGCCGTCGCCATTGGCATATGGCACTGGTTCGGCTCGCACAAGGAAGGCGGCGTCGATTATTACCTCTCGACCGTCGCGGGCGGCATCTTCATCCTGTTCGTCGCGATGGTCGTGAAGTGGTACCTGGACCCTTGGGTAGCTGTCCTCAGTCGTGCGTTGGGGCCTATCGCCGGCACCGCAGCCAAGCCCACGTATCTACACACCGTGCTCGGGCTGAACTACATCGTGCTCGGCATCGTCGCCGGCATGGTCATTGTCAATGTATTCAGGATCCCCGACTGGGCGCACAACGGGGTCCGGCTGTCGCGGCTCGGCCTCAAGACCGGCGTCATCCTGCTTGGCTCTCTCTACAGCCTGGGTGAACTCGCCAAGCTTGGCCGGCTTTCGGTTGTCATGATTGGGATCTTCGTCCTCGGCTCGGCTTGGCTGGTGCTGCTGATCGGGGCGCAGCGGAAAATTTCAAACTCAATGGGCGGCGTGTTGGCGGCGGGCGTCGGCGTATGCGGCGTATCGGCGGCGGTCGCCGCGGCGCCGGTGGTTAAGGCCCGCTCGGACGAGATTGCCTACACCATTGGCACCATCTTGGTGTTTGGCGTGATCTGCATGTTCCTGTTCCCGGTCGTCGGACATGGGCTGGGCATGAGCTATGTGCAATTCGGTGCCTGGGCCGGAACCGGAATTCTCAATTCGGCGCAGGTCGCCGGTGCCGCGCTGGCCTATCAGCCGACCGGCAATCTTGAGACGCTGAAAGTCGGCGAAATTTTCAACATCACCCGCGTGCTGTTCCTGCCGATCATCGTGATGTGGCTCGCGGTTTGGTACGTACGCCGGGAAAATGCCGCCGGCACGGCCGTGCAGCAGGTCGACACGACCCGGATCATTATAGAGAAATTCCCGGTCTTCGTGCTCGGTTTTATCCTGATGTTTGCGCTCGCCTCGACCGGCGCCTTCACGAAGGCGATGATCCCGTACTTCCGCAACTGGCTTACGTGGCTCTTCGCGTTCGGCCTGACCGGGCTGGGCATGCAGATCACGTTGGCCGCCATGCGGCAGGCGGGCGGTCAGCCCCTGGTCATAGGAAGCGTGGTCGGCGTCATTAAAGCCGTGTTGTCGCTAGTCGTAGTGTTGTTGTTCGTCCGTGAAACGATCTGAGATCGGCGGAGGCAAGCCATGACCGATAAGAAAAGCCAGGACATCGACATCCGGACCACGGAAACCGGCTTCAAGTACCACCGTGGCTCGGCGCTCTCGATCTTCAAGACCGACCGCTATGAGGACTTCGTCGCGCTGGCCTGCGCGCTTGTAATTGCGCTCGCGGTCTTCACTCTGGTCAAGTGAACGTCGACTACGGGGTCGGAACCCGGCGCTCCCGATCGAGCGCGGGTTCCGTTTTTTTGCACTGGCTGGTGGCGCGCTGCGTGCTTTCGGCCGGCACGACGGTGGGGCCGTGACTCCATTCCGGGCGGTTCTTCTGGCCAGCCACGGTACCCCCGGCGGGCGGGCGGCGGAAAAGGCCGCTTTCGACCTGTGCGAGGGGCACGGAAGGGTGCATCAATTGACCGTCGTCCCGGATTTCTGGAAAGGGATGCTCGGAGACGATTGGCTGAACAATGCCGCGGTGCACGTGCGTTTCGGCCGCTATGTCGAGAGCCAACTCGAACGCGAGATAGCCGAACACGTCGCTCAAACCGAGGCGGAGGCAAGGCGGCGCGGCTTCGGCTATTCGTGCGAGATCCGCCTAGGCAAGCCTGCCGAGTGCTTGGTCGCCGCAGCCGGCGCGGGCAGCTACGATATCGTGGTTGTCGGCTCGCCGCGGCCAAGAGGAATGCCCGGTTACCGTTCGCGGCTCGCGGTCGAGACGCTGATCAAGGCGCTCAAGGTGCCGCTTGTCGTCGTGCCGCACCCGGGGCGATGAGCGAAGGCGCGGCGGAAGAGGACTCGGCCTGGGTCCGGGTCGCGACAGACCTTTCGCCGGCGGCCCTCATCGCCTTCTGCCAGGATGTCGAGCGGCTCCTGCGGATCAACCCCATGTACGAGTTTGAGGAATGGAGGCCTGATGACGGCGGCCGTTTCTTCATGCGGGTGCGCAATCTGAGCAACGGGCACCTGATCGAAACTCTCGTCCGCATAGAACCGAAGCCTGACGGAGTGCGGATCGTGTACGGAGGCGGCTTGAAAGCGGCGACCGAGTTCCGCGTCGAGCCGCCAGGTGGAGACTGCGGCGCGGCCGGGGGCGCAGTGCTCGTCGTGACCGACGACTACTCGGGAATGCCCAAGGCCGAGCGCGAAGCGCGAGCCCGCGAGGTCGACAAGAGTCTTATCTGGTGGGGCCATGGCCTTCACCGTTATCTACGTTACCACGCGCGCTGGTCGGGTTTCGGTCCATGGGCGTGGTACATGCGCCGCGTCTGGCAGCCGATGAAGCCGAAGGCCCGGCGCATCGCCTTCTTGCTGATCGCGGTTACCGTCTTCGAGCTCGCGGCCGGCGTCCTCGTGGTCGCCATCTTCGCTTTGGGTTAGACGGACGGGGTCAACTCATCCCCAAATGAATTGCGGGCTGCCCGCCGGTGACGCGCGAGCTTCCGTCGTTCCATGACCCGCCTCCGGTTCGATAAAAACTCCTGACTCGGTGTCGTCGGATCTGGGAGCAGCCCAAGATGCCGGGTTGCTGGTACAGCCTTGTCCTTCTCCTGGTTAAGGACCGTGAAGGTGCCAAACTTGAGAAGCTTACTGACACCCTTCTGCCAAAGCCCCGACCACCTTGTAAGTGACCGTTTGGAAATGGGGATTCCCTTCGAGCGTCATTCGTGATTCACACTATGCACGTGGACGCGACAGACGCGAGGCCGCATGGCCGCGATCGAGCGGAAGACGAAGCGCTATCCGACCGATCTGACCGACGAGGAATGGAAGCGGGTTGCCCCGCTGCTGCCGAAACCGGCGAAACGGGGGCGCAAGCCGGAGGCGGATCTGCGGGAAGTGCTGAATGCCATCCGCTGCATGACCCGCTCGGGCGGGCGCTGGCGCATGTTGCCGAGGGACTTTCCGCCCTGGCCGACGGTCTATTGGTGGTTCCGGCGCTTCGTGCGCCCGATGCCGTTCCGCACCGTCCACGACATCGTGCTGATGATGGATCGCGAGCGCGCCGGCCGCGAGGCGAGCCCAAGCGCGGGCGTGGTCGACAGCCGGCCCGTGAAGGCCCCGGCGCCGGGCGCCGATCGCGGCTACGACGCCGCCAAGAGGACGGTCGGGCGCAAGCGGCACGTGGTCGTCGATACCGATGGCCGGCTGTTGATGGTCAACCTGACGCCGGCCGACCTCTCCGACAATGCCGGCGCCGACATGATCCTCGCCGCCATCCGCAAGCGGCGGCCATGGATCAAGCACCTGTTCGCCGACGGCGCCTATGACAGTACACAACTCATGGACAAGGCCGCCTTCCGTGATTTCGTCATCGAGGTCGTCCGCCGCATCGACAGGGAACCCGGCTTCAAGGTGCTGCCGCGCCGCTGGGTGGTCGAACGGACCTTCGGCTGACTCACCCGATGGCGCCGGCCGGTACGCGACTATCAGCAACGCCTCGGTGTCGCCGAGGCGATGATCCATGTCGCCATGCGCAGCCTACTCCTGCACCGGATCAGATATTGAACCCATTCTCAAACGGGCTCTGAAGCGCGTGCCGGCCTCTCACGGGAACGAACAGCTCCAGACCTCGACCTCGCACTTGCCGCCGGCGCTGCGGCCGCAGGCCGCGAGCGCCTCGGCCTGGGCCTGTTCGCGCGTCTTGGCCTCGGCCGCGGCGAAACGGTCCCTGGCGCCGGACGCCACGGCCGCGCAGGCGTTGGAAAAGCTCGAAACGACTTTGCAATCGTCGCCGTTCTTGCGGCAGTTGGCCAGCGCCGTCCGCTCGGCGCGCGCCGCGTCGCCCTGGCTGAAGGAATAACCGAAGGCATGGCTTTTCTCGCCGTAGGCGATCGCGCCGAAGGCGATGGCGGGTCGTTCCCGCATGCACTTCAGCGAGCATGACCGGCGCTCGAAGTCGCATTGGCTTTGGTTGCGCACGTCGCACTGAATCGACGCGAAGCATTCCGACAGGCAGTCGGCCCGGGTGGGCGCCGCGCCGGCCGGCGCGACAAGAATCAAGGCCAACGCCCAAGGCCGGATCGGCAGAGACTTCATCGGCTCGCTCCGAGATCGAACTCATCCCCGCCGGCCGATCATAGCCGAATCCGGGACTCGGCGCCTCGCCTGCCGGCCGTCGACCGCCGGAGCCGTCTCAGGGCGCGATCGGCAGGGCCGTGGTGTACTTGACTTGCTTCAGCGCGAAGCTCGACTTGATGCTGGCAACGCCGGGAACCCGCGTGAGATGGTCCATCAGGAACCGCTCGTAGGCGTCGAGGTTCGGCACCACCACGCGCAGGAGATAGTCGAAATCGCCGGTCATCAGGTAGCACTCCATCACCTCCGGCCGCCTGCGCACCGCCTTCTGGAAGGTCTCCAGCGCCGGCTCGATCTGCTTTTCCAAGCTGACGCTGGTGAACACGCTGATCGAAAGCCCGAGCGACGCCGCGTCGAGTAGCGTCACGTAGCGGGCGATCACGCCCCGCTCCTCCAGCGCCTTGACCCGGCGCCAGCACGGCGACGCGGAAATCCCGGCGCGCTCCGCGAGCTCGGCGCTGGTGGTGCGGGCGTTTTCCTGGAGATGGCGCAGGATGCGGCGGTCGATCGCGTCCAGCCCCGATTGCGGTATATCCATGCAAAAAGCCCGCCAATATTGGAATGTTTTTGCGTGCGGAGCCTAGCACGGGCACGGCTTGCAAGCAAATTGCGCGCGCCGCGGAATAGGATACGATTCGCCAGCGCTGCCCGAGCAACCGCCAGGAACCGCCGATGGACCCCTCGACCGCCCCGGCCGGGCCGGAGACGCCCCGGCGCGAGCTGCTCGCCGTTCTGGGCGAACTCGAGCGCAAGGTGCTGTGGCTGTCCTCCTGGACCATCCACCACGCCAACCACGGCCGGGCGAACGAGGACGGCCTGAAGGTCGGCGGGCACCAGGCATCCAGCGCCTCGCTGGTCACGATCATGACCGCGCTCTATTTCCACGCCCTCCGGCCCGAGGACCGTGTGGCGGTGAAGCCGCATGCCAGCCCCGTGTTCCACGCCATCCAGTACCTGCTCGGCAACCAGACGCGCGAGAAGCTCGCGGCGTTCCGCGGGTTCAAGGGCGCGCAGTCCTATCCCTCGCGCACCAAGGACGTGGACGACGTGGATTTCTCCACCGGGTCCGTGGGCCTGGGCGTCGCGCAGACGCTGTTCGCGAGCCTGGTGCAGGATTACGTCAAGGCGCATGGCTGGGCCAAGGAACGCCGCGAAGGGCGCATGGTGGCCCTGGTCGGCGACGCGGAACTCGACGAAGGCAACATTTTCGAGGCGCTGCTCGAGGGCTGGAAGCAGGGCCTGCGCAACACCTGGTGGGTGATCGACTACAATCGCCAGAGCCTCGACGCCGTGGTGCGCGAGGGGCTCTACGCGCGCTTCGAGGCGCTGTTCCGCGCCTTCGGCTGGGACGTGGTGACGCTCAAGTACGGCTCGCTGCTCGAAGCCGCGTTCAGCGAGCCGGGCGGGACGCGGCTGCGCGACTGGATCGACTCCTGCCCGAACCAGCTTTACTCCGCGCTGACGTTCCAGGGCGGTGCCGCGTGGCGCAAGCGCCTCATGGACGATCTGGGCGACCAGGGCGAGTTGACCCGCCTGATCGAGAAGCGCTCGGACACCGAACTGGCTCGCCTCATGACCAACCTTGCCGGGCACGACCTGCCGAGCGTGCTCGACGCGTTCGCGCGCGCCGACAACGACCGGCCGACCGTGTTCATCGCCTACACGATCAAGGGCTTCGGCCTGCCGCTGGCCGGGCACAAGGACAACCACGCGGGCCTGCTGACGCCCGAGCAGATGGAGGGCTTCCGCGCGGCGATGGGCGTGCAGCCCGGCCGCGAATGGGACAGGTTCGAGGGCTTGGCGCTGCCCGCGCCCGCGCTGGAGGCCTTCCTGAAGCGCGTGCGGTTCAACGCCGAGGGCACGCGGCGGCTCCATGCCGCGCCGGTGCCGGTGCCCGAGACGCTCGCGATCCCCGCGCGCGGCGAAGCGTCGACGCAACAGGGCTTCGGCCTGATCCTCAACGAGATCGCGCGCGCGGATGGCGAACTCGCCCGGCGTATCGTCACGACATCGCCCGACGTCACGGTTTCGACCAACCTCGGCCCCTGGGTCAACCGCCGCGGCCTGTTCGCGCGCGAGACCATGGCCGACGTATTCAAGAAAGAACGCATCCCCTCCACCTTCGCCTGGGAGTTCTCGCCCAAGGGCCAGCATCTCGAGCTCGGCATCGCCGAGATGAACCTGTTTGTGCTGCTGTCGGCCCTCGGACTTTCGCATTCGCTGTTCGGCGAGCGCCTGCTGCCGATCGGCACGCTCTACGATCCGTTCATCGCGCGCGGGCTTGATGCGCTCAACTACGCCTGCTACCAGGACGCGCGGTTCATCCTGGTCGCCACCCCCTCGGGCGTGACTCTGGCGCCGGAGGGCGGCGCGCACCAGTCCATCGGCACGCCGCTGATCGGCCTCGCGCAGGACGGGCTCGCCGCGTTCGAACCGGCCTACGTCGACGAGCTGGCGGCGATCCTGCGTTTCGCGTTCGAGTACATACAGCGCGACGGCGACGCGGCGAGCATCGACGAGACCTCGTGGCTGCGCGACCAGACCGGCGGGTCGGTCTATCTGCGCCTGTCGACGCGCCCGATCGCCCAGCCCCGGCGCGCGATGACCCAAGAGCTCGCCAAGCAGACGATCGACGGCGCCTATTGGCTGCGCAGGCCCGGCGCCAACGCCGAGGTCGTGGTCGCTTACGCCGGCGCGGTCGCCCCCGAGGCGATCGAGGCGGTGGGGCTGATGGCCGAGGACCGGCGCGACGTGGGGCTGCTCGCGATCACCTCCGCCGACCGGCTCAACGCCGGCTGGACCGCGGCGCAGCGCGCGCGCGAGCGCGGCCTGGTCCACGCCAAGAGTCACATCGAGCGGCTGCTCGGTGACCTGCCGGGCCATTGCGGCGTCGTCACGGTGCTGGACGGCCACCCCGCCACGCTCGCCTGGCTCGGCGCGGTCAAGGGCCATCGCACGCGCTCGCTCGGGGTCGAGCATTTCGGGCAGACCGGCAGCATCCCCGAGCTTTACCGGCACTACGGCATCGACGCCAACGCGATCATCGCCGCGGCAGCGGCGATCGCGCCGGGCCGGCCGATCCGGCACCTCCGGGCGCTGGCGTCTTAGGCGGCCGGCGAGGCCGGCGTTCCGTTTCGCCGCGCGGGCGACGGCAGCGCACGATAGAGTTCGGCTGCCGCCTCGGTTGCGCGGCCGGCGAACACGAGTGTGGCCACCCGGCCGGTCAGGACGCCGCGCCAGAACGAGCCCCGCTCCGCGACATCCGGCAGCCGGGCCCGTACGATCCGCCGCATCGCGCCGGCAAACGCCGCGAGCGTGCCGAACGCCGCCGGCGCCGCCCGCTCTATTCTCCGGCAAATCGGTGCGGCGAGCGTCGGCGAGGTCCCGGCGGTCGTCGTCAGAGGTATCGCCCGGGTCTCCTTCGCGTCGGCGGTCACAAGATTTGTGCAATGCAAAAAGATAACCAATACCCCAACCGCCAACAAGACGTTAGTACCTAAGGCTATGAAACAAAAATTTTATTGGTCAAGTTTCGGTCACCCTACCGCAGGGGTGCACGCTTCGGTTGCGGCGCAACCGGCAGCAACAGCCCAATCCTTGGACCGTCCCGGCGACCGCTGTCTGGCCGATCGATTGCGTCCGTGTTCGGGCGGCGGTCGACGCAAGCCAATGGGCGGTGGGGTTCGATCCGCTTGCGGGCTTCGGGCCGGGCGTAACAAGCTGGATGCGAAAGATAAAAACAGGTAACCGCGGCAAACACGCGAGCCCCGCACGACTCTCGTTCCGTGATTGAGGCGACGTTGGCGTTGGGTAAAGAATTGAGATTTATCAAGATATCAACATGCAAACAGCAATCTAATATCCGGCAAATTTCAAACCAAGCGAAATTTCGTTGCATGTTGCATCGCAATATTGACACAGGTCAATGGCCCTGGGGGTTGACGCCCGCAATGTCCTGCGCGACCGGGGGCGGCCGCCGCCGGCACCGCGAAGGAGGTCTCATGCACGCCCATACCGTCGCCCCGCGCGATCAGAACATCGCCTTGGGCATGAGCACGCTGGCGTTCACCGTGTGCTTCGCGGTCTGGACGATCTTTTCCATCATCGGCGTGCAGATAAAGAAAGACCTCGGCCTGAACGACACGCAGTTCGGCCTCTTGGTCGGCACCCCGATCTTCACCGGCTCGGTGATCCGCCTGGCGCTGGGCATCTGGACCGACCAATACGGCGGCCGTCTCGTCTATACCGCGGTCATGGCCTCGGCCGCGGTGGCCACCTGGATGCTTTCCTGGGCCTACAGCTACGAGACGTTCCTGCTGGCGGCGCTGGGCGTGGGTATCGCCGGCGGCTCGTTCGCCGTCGGCATCGCCTATGTTTCGAAGTGGTACGCCAAGGAAAAACAGGGCACGGCGCTCGGCATCTTCGGCGCCGGCAACGTGGGGGCGGCGGTCACGAAATTCGCCGCGCCGTTCGTCATGGTGGCCTTCGGCTGGAAGGCGGTCGCCCAGGTCTGGGCGGTCGGGCTTTTGGTCATGGCGATCGTCTTTTACATCGGCACCAAGGACGATCCGTCGCTCGCCGAGCGCAAGCGGCACAAGCGCGCGCCCGAGACGTTCGCCTCGCAGCTGGCGCCGCTGGCCAAGCTCCAGGTCTGGCGCTTCTCGCTCTATTATTTCTTCGTGTTCGGCGGGTTTGTGGCATTGGCGCTGTGGCTGCCGCGCTACTACGTCGGCGTCTACGGCCTGGACATCACCATGGCCGGCATGCTGGGCGCCGCCTATTCGATCCCCGGCTCGCTGTTCCGCGTGCTGGGGGGAACGCTGTCCGACAAGTTCGGCGCACGGCGGGTGATGTACTGGACCTTCGTCGGCTCCGTGATCTGCACATTCCTTTTGTCGTATCCCGCCACGCAGTACGTGGTTAAGGGCAT
>Ga0114930_10001808_pt1 | contig 19933 bp, 16 predicted proteins | sample AnhtaG_FD_87300 | JGI IMG/M metagenome (GOLD analysis project Ga0114930, IMG submission 87300) | Deep subsurface microbial communities from Anholt, Denmark to uncover new lineages of life (NeLLi) - Anholt_01485 metaG | ecosystem: Environmental > Aquatic > Marine > Oceanic > Sediment | place... | reverse complement strand
CTTGATAGGAATGTCGAGAAAAGGGTCGCAAATATGACTGATGAATTGTGGGATATTTTGAGCCTGATGGGGAAAGAATGTGAAAAATACTATGTTTGATGAAAGACCTGCGGAAAGTGCGTTTTATCCAATATCGACCTGGCTTTAAATTCATCTTTTTCAATAAAAAACTGTGCCGTATCGTCCATTCCTGTTTGAAAATTATTTGAAACAACAGGACGATCTCCAAGATATAATATCCAGTTACCATTATCCCACCAGCTTAATATACCATAGTCAGGTGTTATGGAGGGGTTATTTTCAAATGATGGTTGAGGGGTATTATCCTTTACCCAGGTCATTGATTCTTTCCAGTCAGATGAAGGAACAAGCGGGTCGGTGGCATCCAATAACCCCATAAAAAGATTGGGCAGGATAACAGCAACAACAACGATATTCAAAACGCCCCATTTCCACAACTCTACTTTGGGAACGTTCTGTTTTTTCTGTCTGGCTGATCTGTTACTGTTTATATTTTTACTTTTTTCCAGTTTCAATTCCTTGAAACTCATTATGATAAAAAATCCAGTTAAAAGAGCAATGTTAATTGCCAGGAGGTACATGAAACGCCTCTGCAGGAGGGTAAGAGAGAATATTACCAGGGTCCAGACTGTAAAGAAGACCATCTCGGGCGGGTAGGATTCTTTGACCATGATCCGTACAAACACGATAAATGCAATGATGGCCACGTAGAAGCTCAAAGTGAAATTATACCAGATCGGACCAAGAGTAAATACGTTCCCTGTAAAAAACAGAGGCTGAGCCTCTCCAATTGTTCCCAGTATAATATCCCCGCGGAATAAATATCCAATTCCCGATGTCATTGAATTGAACAATGAAGGGGCAAAAATCATGGTGAGAAATATCCCGATTATTGCAAGTATCATTATCAGCAAAGGATAAATCCACCAGGCAATATGTTTTGATCGGATAGTCCGGGATATGAGACTCATTACAAGGACCAGTGCAATACAAATTCCCACAAATGCAATCTGGAAGAACGAGAGGAACATTGAATGTATTTCAAACACAGGTCTACCCGATGTTAATATAAACGGTATAATGAGAACCAGGGTAACAAGCAAGGGGACGATGGATATTATGGTAAGATATTCAGAAGATCTGTTCTCTTTTAAATCGATTGTGAACTGGACAAACACGTAAATGACCAGAAGGCCAATAAAGATCGGTGAGCCGATCCAGGTCAACAGAGATATTGTAAAAAAAACGCCTGTAAGTGCTGCATATATCACCGGTTTGGAATGTAGGATCTCCTTTCGCAGGTTTGCCAGTGACAGGTCATTGATATCTGAGTGTTTCAAAGCAGTAATATACAGAGCATAGGCAGTGGTTGAAAGCAGTATTTCGGCAACATGGTGATCCACGGCACCAAACAACGATTTGGTAATATGTGCGGGTAATACTGCAAGGATGAGGATACTTACCAGGGCAACATTCCTGTTAAATATCCTGGAACCTGCAAAGTAGAGGGGTATTAATGTTATTATTCCGAGCAGTACCGGGAAAAACGCGGCTGACATTTCAACATTGAACCTGTTTTGCGAGAGAAAGCCCATGATCAATGCCAAAAGCGATGCTGCCTGGTCAAACAGGGGTGGCCATGCAATATCAGATCCATATGGAAAATTGATATAACTGTCAAACCTGAAGCTATCTGGAAAATGGGAGGTGGTGTAGAGGATCCTCCTCATGTGATAATAGGAATCATAACCAATGGGATAGAATGAACCGTTGATGAACACTTGCGGGTAGGATAAGATCCTGATGAAGAATGCAATAAAGGATATGAGAAGGAAGAGTAAAAGAGAATAGTGTTTCAAAAAAAACTGTTGTTTTTCCATCGGCTTTTGTTATTATTTATATAACTTAAATAAGTTATTATTATGTAAATCGGTATTCTCTGTATTCATTTTTAATTTAATTTTGTTTTTCAATCAAAGTTTTTATATAAATTCAGACACTACTCAGATTGATCATGCCTGAAGTATCGATTATTTTGCCGTCTATGAATGAAGAAAAAACAATTAAGATCTGTATCCAGAAAGCATTGACCGTATTTGAAGAGTATGGACTTGAAGGGGAGATCATAGTTGTTGATAATTCCCATGACCGAACGGCTGAGATCGCCAGTTCAATGGGTGCAACGGTAATTACTTCGGTTCAGGGATATGGCAATGCATATCTTGCAGGCCTGTCCCGGGCCAGTGGAAAATATATTGCTATAGCAGATGCCGATAACACCTATGATCTTTTAGATCTGCCGAAATTTCTCGATCCCTTAATGGCAGGCAAAGCAGATTTTGTCATCGGCAGCCGATTGAAGGGGACCATAGAAAAAGGTGCCATGCCGTGGCTTCATCGTTATATTGGGAATCCTCTGCTGACCAGGACCCTGAATTTCTGTTTTAATACAAGTATATCTGATGCACATTGCGGCATGAGAGCATTTACCAGGGATGCCCTGAACAAGATCAACCTTAAGACCCATGGAATGGAAATGGCTTCTGAAATGGTCATAGAATTCGCCAACAAGGGTTTGAGAATACAAGACATCCCCATCACGTACAATGTGAGAGATGCCCCATCAAAACTAAACTCTTTCCGGGATGGGTGGCGGCATATTAGGTTTATGATGCTTTATAAGCCGGCTCCGTTTCTGTTCGTTCCCGGATTGTTCGTGTTCCTGCTTGGTCTCTTCCTGAATGTGATGATCCTGATAAAAGGAGATGTGGGGGCGTCCCATTTGCACTCCTTTATTTTGAGTAGCTTGCTGCTCATTATAGGGACCCAGATCATAAGTACAGGATTATTCATGAAAGCATATGGGGCCGTACACGGCTTGTATGAAGATGAAAACAGTTATATTAATAAGATCCTGAACTGGCATTCACTTGAAAAAGAGATTGTCTTTGGCATTATCATAGTTGGGATCGGAATATTACTTGGATTGAAAGTGCTGTATACATGGATATATTCAGGTTACGGGGCATTGTTACAAGTTGAAAGTGCGGTTGCTTCAATGGTTTTTTCAATAATCGGAATTCAGATAATATTTTTAGCTATCTTTATTAGTGTGTTACTGTTAGAAAGAGAAGAATAAAAAAATAATATTCTCATTAACAAAATTGCTACCTTAGTGGATATTTAATCTTATGCCGGTAGAGAAAAATTGGAGAAAAAATGAAAGTCCTTGTCATTAACGAGCCATTTGTCAAAGATTTTTGCAGAACCCAGCGATGGGCAGCCCGGACAAGGGGAAGGGTGCTGCGGGCTCCGGACTGGCTGGCCTATGTCACGGCTGTGCTTGAAAGAGAAGGGTATGATGCAAAGTTATACGATTTTCCGGCTGAGGAATGGGGAAAAGATAACCTTAGAGAGTTAGTACAGATGGAGCAACCTGATGTGGTTGTACTGGATTCCACAACCCCGTCCATCTATTCAGACATCGATTGTGCCAGGATAGTTAAGGAAGCCGCTGATTGCAGGGTGATCATGGTGGGTCCCCATGCCACCACCTGTCCTGAGGAGACATTGAGGGACGCTGGCACAACAGTTGATGTTATTTGCAGGGGAGAATACGACTATTCTGTTCGTGATGTTATACAGTGTTTTGAACAGGAAGGAAACCTCAATGAAATCCCTGGTATCTCATATGTAGAAAATGGCAGTATTAAACATAATGAAGACAGGCCGTTAATCCAGGATCTTGATGAGCTGCCATTTCCGGCCTGGCATCACCTGGATATAATGAAATATTTTGATGGACAGAAATTATATCCTTATATGGACATAATTTCGGGAAGGGGCTGCCCGAATAAATGTATTTATTGTCTCTGGCCCCAGGTCATGCACGGCACAACATATCGACTAAGATCACCTGCAAATGTGGTTGATGAGATGGAGTATGATCTTAAACACTGGCCAAAACTGAAGCAAGGCGAATTTTTCTTTGAAGATGATACCTTTACTGTTAATAAAAAAAGGGCAGAGCAGATATGCGACGAGATCATTAACAGGGGGCTGGATGTTACGTGGTCGGTCAATGCCAGGGCAGATACCGCAGACATGGAGTTGTTCTCCAGGATGAAGACGGCAGGGTGCAGGGAATTACTTGTGGGTTTTGAAAGCGGGGACCAGGGCATGCTGGATGGGATGAATAAACATGTGACACTGGAACAATCCAGGAAATTTGTAAAACACGCGCACAAGGCCGGTCTGGTAGTGCACGGCTGCTTTGTATTGGGCCTGCCAGGTGAGACAATAGAGACAATGGAGAAGACCCTGGAATTTGCCATGGATCTGAATATAGATACTGTTCAATTCTCTGCTGCTGTGCCATTTCCGGGAACTGAGTATTATTCGATGTGTGAGGCAAATGGGCTTATCAAAGCCAGATCGTGGGCAGACTGGCTGGACGACGGGGAACAATCTACTGTTATCGAATATCCGGGACTTAGCAAAGAAGAGATCGAATATTATGTGGACAGAGGATTAAAACAATTTTATTTCAGGCCCAGGTACATGGTGAAATTTCTACTTGATACCAGATCATTATCAGACCTGTACCGCAAGTTCAGGGGTTTTAAGAATTATGTATCGTATCTTTTACAGAGGTAGCATGGAAGACAAGCCTGACATATCTGTTATTATCCCTGCATATAATGAGGAAGATACGATAGGTGAATGCCTGGCCTCTTTGGAGAAGTTGGACTATCCATCAGAAAAACTGGAGATCATTCTAATCAATGATGGTTCCAGTGATAATACAAAACACGTAATGAGCAGTTACACTAAGAAATTAGATCTTGTCTTGCTTGAAACTGAGGGTGTTGGGCCTTCAAAAGCCAGGAATATCGGCCTGGACCGCGCAAGCGGGGAATATGTGGCTTTTATTGATGCCGATTGTGCTGTTGATGGGAACTGGTTGAATGAATTATTGAAAGGTTTCATGACCGAAGACGTGGCTGGCGTGGGCGGCAGTCAGATTATTCCGGTTAATGCTACCGAATTTGAGAAAAAGGTTCATGTGTTTCTTTCAGGCATGCATTTTGTGAGTGAATATATGAAGGAAGCTGATGGGATGAAAATTGTGCAGCATGTGGCTTCCTGCAATGCGATCTATAAAACGCGCGTGGTGAGGGAAGTTCAGGGATTTGATGAACAATTATGGCCTGGAGAGGATGTTGATTTGGATTATAAGATCACTCATAAGGGATATACGATAGCTTATAATCCGAAAGCGATCGTTATGCACCATAGGCCGAAGGATGTAAAGGGATTTTATTCTATGATGAAAAGGTATGGAGGTGCGCAGGCTTATTTGTTGAGGAAGCACGGGTTTTTCAGGAAATTGCATTATGTTCCTATTTTGGAGGTATTGGTTTTGATGGGGTTGGGCATGGTGATGGTTTTTGATGTGTATCTTGGCATTGGTGTGGCGTTTCTAATGCTGCTATGTGCTGCTATGCTGTTTGTGTTGAAAAGTGGTCTAAAACACGGCATTAACAACTGTATGATATTAATTGTTACGGTAATAGGATGGAATCTCGGTTTTGGTATAGGTCTCGTTAGCATGAGGAAAACATGAGTGATACTGATATTGAGAAAACATACGACAGTATGGCAGAGCCTTTCGTATCTATCGTGATAGTAAATTTTAATGGAGTTCATCATCTATCTGAATGCCTGAGATCAATAGAGGGAATAGAGTATCAGAATTATGAAGTAATTCTTGTTGATAATGCATCCCACGATGATTCGATTGCTTTTGTCAAAAATAATTTTTCCCGGGTGAAAATATTCCCCCTAAATGAAAATTATGGATTTGCTGAAGGGTCAAATATAGGGGCATCTCATGCAAAAGGTGAATATATTGTTTTTTTAAATAATGATACTAAGGTCGATACAAAATGGCTTTCAGAACTGGTAGAAGTGATTCGCCATGACGATTCGATTGCAACATGCGGCAGCAAGATGTTTTTTTACGAAGGAGGAATTATAAATCATGCGGGAGGGGCAATAACTCTACTTGGCAATGGTTTTGATATCGGATTCGGGCAAATGGATTCAGAAGAATTTAATGACCAAAGAACAGTGGGATATAATTGTGGGGGTTCCATGATGGTAAGCAAAACCATTTTTAACCGTTTAGGGGGTTTTGATCCTGACTATTTTGCCTGTTTTGAAGACGTCGATCTCTGCTTACGAGCATGGATATCTGGATATAAGAACGTGTATGTACCTACATCCATTGTTTATCATAAATACGGAGCCACTTTTGGCAATAGATATTCTGCAAATAGGGTATATGGATGCCAGAAAAACCGGTTGTTTAATATATTAAAAAATTTTGAACTTGCTAATATTGTAAAAGGTATTTGTATATCAGTACCCTACGATTTTGTAAGAATTTTATCATTTCTTGTTCACAGAGAATTAAAAATCGCATTCTTATTACTAAAAGCATATGTCAGGGTATTATTCGAACTGAAAAATATTTCACAAAAAAGAAAGCTGATCCAAAAAAACAGAAAAGTATCTGATAAAATTCTGACTAAGATGGGGATATTCACTCCTACAAAAGAAGGTATAAAAGAATTTATCAGGTTAAATAGATTAAAATATAATTAAAATATATGTAAGGTATAATTATGGAAATTATCGAAGGTGTTGCTACAAAAAAGTTAAAAGTCATTCCAGATGAGCGCGGGTGGCTCATGGAAATCCTGAGATGTGATGACGAAATATTCAATCAGTTCGGGCAGGTCTATTTAACAACAGCTTATCCCGGGGTGGTCAAAGGCTGGCATTATCATAAAAAGCAGACAGATAATTTCACATGTGTCCACGGAATGATGAAAGTAGCCTTATATGATGGCAGGGAAGAATCACCAACTTATAAAACTATTATGGAATTATTTATTGGCAATAATAATCCAATGCTGATCAGTGTCCCTCCTGGCGTATACCATGGATTTAAGGGAATTAGCACAGAAACTGCATATTTCTTAAGTATTCCGACCTTACCCTATAATTATGAAGAACCTGATGAATACCGGCTTCCTCCTGATACAAAGGAAATCCCATATGATTGGGGACTTGCACCGGGTTTAAAACACGGCTAATTTGAAAAATGAGAGGAAAATGAATATACTGGTAACAGGCGGCTGCGGCTTTATTGGAAGTAACTTCATCCGGCATATGCTTGAAAAGTATCCTGATTATAAAATTATTAATCTCGATAAATTAACGTATGCAGGCAATCCGGATAATCTGAAGGATATTGAGATAAAGCCCAATTATTCCTTTGTCCAAGGGGATATCTGCGATTCTAATGTTGTCGATGAAGTTATGCACAAGATGGACTATGTAGTTCATTTCGCAGCCGAGAGCCATGTTGATCGTTCAATTGAAGATGGCACAGCTTTTATTAAGACCAATGTTTTGGGCACACATATACTTCTCGAGTCTGCATTGAAACATGATATCAAGAGATTTATCCATATTTCTACTGATGAAGTGTACGGCAGCATTCCAGAAGGATCGTTTAAGGAAACTGACATACTAACACCATCAAGTCCGTATTCATCCAGCAAGGCAAGTTCTGACCTGATCGCACTGTCTTATTATATTACCTATAAATTACCGGTGATCATTACACGATGTACCAATAACTTTGGACAATACCAATATCCCGAAAAATTGATACCTCTTTTTATTACACATCTTATTGAGAACAGGAAGGTACCTGTGTATGGAACCGGGCAAAATGTCCGGGACTGGATATATGTACTCGATTACTGCAAAGCAATTGATTTTGTGCTTCACAATGGTGCTTTGGGTAATATCTACAATATCGGGGGGGGAGCTGAAAAAAGCAATATTGAGATAACCAAAAAGATCCTTGACATCCTTGGCAAGGATGAATCTATGATCGAATATGTAAAAGATCGTCCAGGTCACGATTTCAGATATTCGCTCGATTGTTCGAAAATGGAGGCTTTGGGCTGGGAACCTGAATACAATTTCGATGAAGCACTTGAGGATACTATCAAATGGTATGTTAAGAACCGATGGTGGTGGGAAAAATTAAAACCGTGATATTCGGTGCCAGAGGCATGCTTGGATCGGATTTATGCGGGGTTTTCCCTGATGCTGTAAGGCTGAACCATGATGATCTCGATATTATCGAAAGAACACAGGTCATTGAGTTCCTGGAACAAAATGAACCTGATATCGTGATAAATGCTGCGGGTTATACTGATGTAGATGGCTGCGAGGATAATCAGGAACTGGCTTTTGAGATCAACGGACAAGCACCAGGTTATATTGCTGAAGGCTGTTCGCATATAGGTGCAAGACTTGTGCATTATAGCTCTGATTACATTTTTGACGGCTCTAAAACAGGGTATACAGAATCGGATCTGCCCAATCCCATTAATGTATACGGCCAATCAAAGCTTATGGGTGAAAAAAATATTATAGAGAATATGGATAATTATCAGATCATTCGAACCTCCTGGCTATTCGGTATTCATGGGAGGAACTTTGTTGAGACCATTATTGGCTTATCAGATACAATGGAAACTGTCAGGGTGGTCAATGACCAGTTCGGCAAACCGACCTATACTGGTGACCTTGCCAGAAAAACAAGGGACATCATGGGACTTCCCCCAGGTGTTTATCATATTACCAATGAAGGCGTATGTTCATGGTACGAATTTGCAAAGGCTATAATTGATAATATAGAACCATGTACAAGCGAGGAATTCATCAGAAAAGCTAATCGGCCCAAATATTCGGTTCTATTAAATACGAAAACAAGTCCATTAAGACACTGGAAAGATGCTATTGTAGAATATCTGGAAATCAAAAAAAGTGGAGAATATCTAACATGAAAGGCATCATCCTTGCAGGCGGCACAGGCTCACGCCTCTATCCGCTTACCAAAGTCACTAACAAGCACTTATTGCCGGTATATGACAAACCCATGATCTACTATCCCTTGCAGACATTGATCGATGCAGGGATACAAGACATTATGATCGTCTCAGGCCGGGGTCATGCCGGCCATTTCCTCGAGCTGTTAGGGTCGGGGGCAGAGTTCGGTGTGCGTCTCACCTATGAGATACAGGATGAAGCCGGAGGTATTGCACAGGCGCTAAGTCTGACTGATGCTTTTGCTGATGATGAACCGGTTACTGTTATCCTTGGAGACAATATTTTTCAGGATAATGTGCAAGACGCAGTGGAGTCTTTCAAGAGCGGAGCCCAGATATTTTTAAAGGAGGTCCCCGATGCTAACCGGTTCGGAGTGCCAGAGATCGAAGGGAACAGGATCATTTCTATTGAAGAGAAGCCTTCAAATCCAAAATCCAATTATGCGGTCACTGGATTGTACATTTATGATACTAATGTGTTTGATATGATACAGACCTTAACACCTTCAAATAGAGGTGAACTGGAGATCACTGATGTGAATAATGAATATATCAATCGTGGTGAGATGGGCTTTTCGGTGCTGAATGGATACTGGAGCGATGCAGGGACATTTGATTCATTGTTCAGGGCAAGTGAATTGGTGCGGAAAATGAAATAATGGATTTAAAAAAATGTACTTGTTTGATTATAGCGAATTAATTAAAAATTTAGTAATCAGCGACCTCAAGGTAAAATACCAGAGTTCTGTGTTAGGGTTTGCCTGGTCGTTGCTAAATCCATTGCTTATGATGCTGGTGCTGTATGCAGTATTTAGTACTATTTTTAGATTTGAGCAAGAACATTTTGCTTTCTATCTGTTAATTGGGATTACTGCATGGCGTTTTTTTGCAATCGGAACCTCGAGTGCAATGTCTTCGATTGTAAGTAAGCCAAGTCTTGTAACTAAAATTTTCATTCCACGAGAGATCCTTACTTTTAGTATTGTTATGTCAGCGTTTATCAGTTCAATACTTGAATTTGTGGTATTAATTATTATTTTAATAATATTCGGTATTTCACTTTCTGGCACAATACTGTTGTTTCCTGTAATCCATGTATTATTTTTTGGTATAGTATATGGAATCAGCCTGATACTTGCCTCCCTTTATGTTTATTACCGGGATTTAAATCAGATATGGGAGGTTATTCTTCAGATGGGATTTTTTGCCTCTCCAATTGTATACCCCCTAGCCTTGGTGCCTGAAAAATATATGTTCTATTATATGTTGAGTCCTATTACCAGGTTGATGGAGATGTACCGGGATATATTATTATACAATACAATACCTGGAATATTTTATTTTTTAATTGTTGCTGGGTCCGGATTTATATTTTTAGTGGTTGGTGCTGTAGTATTTAAGAGATTATCACCCAGATTTGCGGAAGAGGTGTAATAGTTGTTCAATCTAAACAACAAATTCGAAGTCGAGTCTGAAGAAGAATATGCGATTGAAGTTAACAATGTATCCAAGCGTTTCAAGATTCCTCGTGAAAAAAGAACAACTGTATATGAAAATATCACCGGACTATTCAAAGGCAACAGGTATAGCTATGAAGAGTTCTGGGCACTGCAGGATGTCAGCTTTAAGGTAAAAAAGGGAGAAACTCTGGGCATTATTGGGGAGAACGGAAGCGGGAAGAGTACATTATTAAAACTAATTGCAGGAGTGCTGTATCCTGATACTGGGAAGGTCAGAGTTAATGGCAAGATAGCGCCGTTTTTGGAATTGGGTGTGGGATTCCAGCCAGAATTAACTGCTGAGGAAAACGTTCGCTTATATGGCGCTGTGATGGGGATGACAAAGACAGAGATGGAGGTAAAGTTCGAGGAGATCTTCGAATTTGCTGAACTTGAACGATTTAAAGAAATGAAACTTAAAAATTTTTCAAGCGGTATGTACATGAGGCTAGCATTTGCAACTGCAATAGCCACAAATCCAGACATACTCCTCATTGATGAAGTACTTGCTGTAGGGGATGAAGCATTTCAGAAAAAATGCTTTAACACAATTAATGAAATCAAACGAAAAAATAAGACTATCATATTTGTATCACATGATATGGAAACAGTTAAAAAACTTTGTAAGAATTCGATTTACCTGGATCATGGCATTATTCGCTATAAAGGGTCTACTGAAAAAGTGATATATGACTATTATTCATATATTAATGAGAAAGAAGTCAAAGATTTTGAAAAAACTATTATTGAAAAGAGTGTCTCTTCTGAGACCGAAAATCCAAAAGATCAATGGGGTACAAGGGAGATAGAAATTACTAATGTCAAGATATTGGATAAGAATAATGAAGAAAATTCTATTTTTACTACTGGCGATATAATGAAAATTCAAATACATTATAAAATCAATAAAGATTTTGAAAATCCTGCCTTTGGGATTGCCATATTTTCAAATGACGGAACATATATAACTGGTGTCAATACAAATCTTGACGATATCACACTTAAATTGGACAATTATGGGGGAACATTAACTCTCAATTTTGAAAATTTAACACTGCTTACAGGATTATATAAAATTACAATCGCAGTATGTTCTGGCAACAAATGGAATACACCTTACGATATTAGAAGCCAACAATACACTTTTAAAGTCCAATCAGCTATTAGATATGAAGGTTTTGTGCATTTCCCTCACAAATGGGAGGTGTAAACCAAATGAATGCTGTTATAAATTTCGTCAACAATCTATTTGAAAATGAAACAAATATATTACAGCAATTGAAAATACAAAATATAGTAATAGAATCAACTTCACGCTGCAATTTAAGATGTGAAATGTGTCCCCGAAACTCTTATAAACAAATATCTGGCGATTTTGATTTAAATTTATTTAAAAGTCTAAGTGCTTATTTTAAGCAGAATATGGTAATAAATTTAGCAGGTTGGGGAGAACCGATTTTGTACCCAAAACTTATTGAAATGATAAAAATCGTAAAAAAAAAAGGTGCAAGAGTAGGATTTACTACTAATGCAACATTATTAAATAATGAAATTTCTGAAAAATTAATTAAAAATGGATTAGATTTTATTGATTTTTCATTAGATGGGGCCAGCCAACATATATATGAAAAAATAAGACGTGGAGCTAAATTTCATGAAGTAATAGAAAATATAAGAAACTTCATGGAAATAAAAGAGAAGTTAGACTCAAAATTACCAAGTACATCTATCACATTCGTAATGATGAAAAGAAACATACAGGATCTACCATTAATGTTAAAGCTGACTAATGATTTGAAAGTAGATATACTCAATGCAAAAAATTTTGATGTTCTCACCAATAAAAATGATGTAGAACAGGTTGTATTTTCTCACAAGAATTACAATGAACTTGAAGATGACTTTATAAAGTTTAGGGATGACATTATTGCTAATACAGCTTCCATAGCAAAAAATTTAAATCAAAATCTTATGATTGATCGCTTCGAGATAAATAAAAAAAATAAATGTAATCTTGCAACAACTGGAATATTCATATCCCATTCTGGTGATGTGACTTTATGTTGCGCTACTGGACATTCTAATCCTCGAATGCTCGATAGGACAAACGTGCTCGAAAGTGCAAAAACAGTCTATGGAAACCTAAATACAAATAAACTCAGTAGTATACTAAAAACAAAGGAATACCTGAACTGCAAGGATAAAGCATCCCAAAATATTGATTCTATTGAATGTAGAGGATGCTTGTTGTCGGAAGGGTTATAATACCTTAAGAATGCGAGCCAGTTTTTTTATTAAGAATGATTATCTGAAGTATCAAAGATTTTAGTTATTTTTTAAATTATTCATTAATAATCTAACAATCGCTTTAGTTAGAACATTTTCATTAAATGAAAGTAATTTAATTAATTGATAAGGATAATATGGAATAAGGGCTATCAATGAGTTCAGATATCTTTTATTTTCTATAGAGTAATTACAGAAATAAAGCCTGTTGCTTAATTTATTATTCCATCCGTCTAAGGGAGAATTAATTGGAGAATATATAGAAGAGTTTTCATCGATATTGTTTAAATGAATATAGCCATCTTTTAAAGCTTTTTCGTATATTTCAGTACCAGGATAAAAAACCAGATTATAACCATTTATTATCCATGGTTTAGGAAGTTTTAATAATAGATTTATTGTTTCTAATATATTTTTTTTTGTTTCATATGGATTATTAAATATTATGTCATATTTTCCCTGTACTTTATATTTATGCAATAAATTTGCCAAATTGATTATTACCTTATTTTCATCATGCCTATGATATATATCTCTACTTATTGCCTTACTTCCAGTTTGCACCCCAATTTGCATTAAATTTAATCCACATGCCTTTAATAACCTTATTTTTTCTTCATTTAATTTCCCTGGACTAGCCAGACAATAGAACGGAAGATTGACTCTTTGCTTATAGAATTCGGAAAACCTTTCAAGCTCCTCTATTGATCTTGAAACCAGATTATCATCCCAAAAATTAATATAATTAATTGATTTGAATTTGCTTTTTATCAAAATCAATTCATCTATAACATTATTGACACTTCTAAATCTGAGATATTTACCCTTTCTAGAATACATTTTTCTTCGTTGGTTATTATAGCAATAACTGCATGAATGTGGGCATCCTCGAGAGGTCATTAAATTATAAGTGTTCTCCATATGACCTTCTGCAAATTCTACATGATCATCAAACGTCAAAATATATTTATTTTTCAATTCAAAATCTGGAAATGGAAATTCATCTAAATTTTCAACGAGCGACCTGACTTCATTTGTAATTATTATATTATCTTTTTTAATCCAGAGATTTTTTACTGACGTATAATCTGAATTTGTGTCTATTTTTTCGCATAGTTCTAATAAGGCTTCCTCACCTTCACCAATGCAGACAATATCTGCGTATTTTAGACATTCTTCTGGGGAGATACTTGGATGAGCCCCACCCCAAATAATTGGAATTGAAAAAGTTTCTTTGATCTTTTCTGTCACAAATTTTGCATTAGGGAATTCATCAGTTACTACACTGACACCAATTAAATCTATATTCATTGATTTTATTAAATTTATAAATTTAAGTGTATTTTTATCGGTAAAACCATCAGGACAGAATAACAAATATACATTATACCCAGGTGTTTTAAATATGAAGAAAGGGATTTCGTATTTAGAGATATTAAATTAAAAGATATTAATAGAATATTCATTTTATATTTATCAAACCATTTATGTACATATAACTATATTGTCTAGGAAATCAATAAATAAGCATTTCCCGTATAGACATAAGCATAATATATTATCGAAGATTATTTAATATGTAGAATTCTAAATTCTTGAGCAGTCGATATGAAAATAGGAAAATTGAAAATGTTATTACCATTAATCTCCTTAATATTAAAATAACACTGAGCGAGGAATCCAGATGTTATTTAATCCTCTGAATTATCCTATATGTTTCGACAAACCTAGGAGACTTACTGATATCACTTCCTGGCATGAGCATATTCCTTTTGCCTTCACGATTGTGCAAATGTTGAAGCCAAAAATCTTTGTTGAATTGGGTACCCATAAAGGTGATTCTTATTGTGCTTTTTGCCAGGCTGTTAGTACATTAGGGTTAGATACTGCTTGTTATGCTGTCGATACATGGGAGGGCGATGAACATGCAGGATTTTACGGTTCTGATATACTCGCAGAGTTAAAAACATACCATGATTCGAAATATAAGGGTTTTTCCCAATTAATCCAAACTAGATTTGAAGAAGCATTGGATTATTTTTCAGATGGCAGTATTGATCTTATCCATATTGATGGATGCCATACTTATGATGCAGTAAAACACGATTTTGAGGCATGGTTGCCAAAAATGAGCCAACGTGGTGTTGTTCTAATTCATGACATAAATGTGCATGAAAGGGAATTTGGAGTTTGGAAGTTTTGGGGAGAGGTTACTGAACGCCACCCAAGTTTTGAATTTAAACATGGACATGGTTTGGGTGTGCTTGCAGTTGGGACAGAAGTGCCAAAGGAAGTGCTGGCTTTTTTGAATATGGGGGAACAAGAAGTAGTTGCGACAACAAGATTGTATTCATATTTAGGAGATAAAATCGCTCTTGGTCATCAGTTACAATCCAAGGATGTGCAGATCACTGAGCTCACCAGCGCCATGCAAGCCAAGGATGCTGAGCTCACCAGCGCCATGCAAGCCAAGGATGCTGAGCTCACCAGCGCCTTGCAAACCAAGGATGCCCAGATTGCTGAGCTTTCAAATACTCTTCAAACTATGCAACAGAGCATTGTATGGCAATTACTACAAAAATTTCACTACGGCTTTATAGAACGGGCATTGCCTTATGGTACTGCAAGAAGTAGACTTTATCAAAAGGGATTAATTGGTATCAGGATTCTTTTTAATGAAGGGTGGGAGAGTTTTTGGTGGAAATATAATGAATATAAAAGATTTAAAAACTCATATAAAAATAAGGTAACTGTATCAAAATTAGATATACAACCCATTAGTTCTTTTGAAGATATTGACGAAATTGATGGAATAATATCAATAGTAATTCCAACTAAAAATGCTGGTCCAGATTTTGAATTCACACTTGAAAAAATTTGCCAGCAAAAGGGAATAAAGGAAATAGAAATAATAATCGTTGATAGTGGATCGACTGATGAAACAGTCAAATTGGCTGAAAAGTTTAAATCAAAAATTTATTGCATAAGACCTGAAGAATTTAACCATGGTGGAACTCGGAATTATGGAGCGGAAAAAGCAAGTGGAAATTATATTTTATTTATGACTCAGGATGCTATACCCATTGGCGAATATTTGTTTTATAATATGGTAAAAATAGTCGAAAAAGACTCTCAAATTGCCGCTGTTACTTGCAGACAGGTTCCGAGAAGTGATGCAGATTTATTTGCTGGATTTTCTTTATGGTATCATTATAGAATGTTAGATTTTACCGAAGATAGAATCTCTTCCCTAAATCAAGAATTAAATGATCTTTCACCACTTGAAAAAATAAAACTTGCTGGATTAGAGAATGTTTGTTGTTTAATAAAAAAAGGAATTTTTAATGATTTGAAGTTTAAAAATATCCAATACGCAGAGGATCTAGATATGGGCTTGAGAATATTGGAAAATGGATTTAAAATTGCATTTTTATATTCAAATGGTGTGATTCATTCTCATAACAGAACCCCACTTTATTTCTTCAAAAGGAGTTATGTTGATAACAAAGAATTATCGAAAATTTTGCATTATGAACCAAATTTTTATAGAGATTGTGAGATAAATGAAATCTTTAGTAATATTATAATGTTATACGCTGCATTGAATGCCTCAATAGAATCTTTAAAATCATTATCATTCGAAGATAATCCCAAAGAAATAATTTTAACATTAGGGTCTTTAATTCAGAAAAATATGAAAAGAAATACTTCTGAATTATTAAAATTTGAAATAGGTAATGACTCATTAAAGAATATATTTGATGAAATGCAAGAAATAATCGGACCGATTGAATTAAAATCAAATGATCTAATTATTCAACATTACTTAAATTTGCTGAATAATTTCAATTTTTTCATTGAAAATAAATCCCTAAGTAGCAAAAAGAATGAATTTGTAGATTTGTTGTATAAACTATTTGCAATAACTGCTGGTTCAGCAATTTCTAACTACTATTTATTTAAATCTAAAAACGGGGCGAATGATAAGAAATTATCGATTATCGACTCAATTTTATCAAAAGGAACATAAATGAAAATTCTATTCGCTGTACATCAATTCTTTCCAGAACATTACACTGGAAGTGAAAGACTTGTTTTAAATTTGAGTAAACAAATGCAAAGAATGGGACATTCAGTAAAAGTCATTACTTACGGGATAAAAGAAAACGAAGGGTTTCGGCGAGATGGTGACTTTTTAATTAAAGAATATGTGTTTCAAGGAGTTCCAGTTATATCAGTTAGGCATAAAATAATTCCTCCATATGTAAGTTTTTCAATTTTTGATAAAAAGATGGTGCAAATAATAGAAAAAAGGATATTTTCTAATGAAACATTTGATGCAGTTCATGTTTGCCACCCTATGAGAGTCGGATCAATTATCAAAGCTGCTCAACACAAAAAAATTCCGGTAGTTTTAACCCTTACTGATTTCTGGCTTATGTGTCCAAGAGGTATAGCAGTTACACAAAATGGGGAGTTATGTCACTCTTCTGAAAACGGGAACAAATGTATTGAGAAGTGTTTTGGAAATTCATGGAAAGATAAACTTATCCAAAGATTTGGTGAAACCCAAGAGGTATTTCAAGCAGTTGATTGTGTTGTTTCAGCCACGAATTTTTTAAAGCAGCTGTTTGAAATGAATAATTTTTCTTCGAAAATTAAGCTAATAAGATTTGGCAAAGACTATAGTAATGTTAGATATAACGTAAGAAAATACTCAGAAGATAGTAAAATCACATTAGGTTTTTTAAGTACACTTTTACCTCATAAGGGTCCCCATATTCTCATTGATGCTTATAATAAAGCAAATATGGAGAATATAAGATTAAGAATTTATGGGCATTATTTCCATGAAATAGATTACTTTAATACACTTAAAAAATTAGCCGGAGATAATGAAAAAGTTGAGTTCTGTGGTAAATATGAGTATGAAGAGATGCCAAACATTCTAGATGGAATGGATGTATTAGTAGTACCTTCTATTTGGTGGGAAAATTCACCTTTAGTGCTATTAAGGGCACTTGCTCATAATGTTCCCGCAATAGTATCAAATTTAGGTGGTATGACAGAAGTTATTGAGGATGGCGTAAACGGATTTATTTTTGAAGCTGGTAATGCAGAATCCTTAGCTCAAGTTCTGAATAAAGTTGGAGCTAATCCTACTATTCTAAACGAAATGAAAAATAATATCCATCACCCTCCAAGGATAGAGGAAGAGGCTTTTGAATATGAAAAAATATATTTCAAGTTGATATCTCAGAAGGTTCAGAATTCTGCAGAAAATGGTAACAATGAGATGGAAAAAACTTCCAAAGGTATTTATGGTGATGATTTTATTTATGAAATTCATAAAAAAGATGAGATGTTCCAATTTTTAGTAAATCATCCTACTATTGATAATCCTTCTGCAGAATATTTCCGCAGCGGTGAATCGATGCTAATAAGTCTCCAAGAAATTCTTAGAGATATTAATTATAGTTTTGATCAAATAGATTCATTCTTAGATTTTGCATCAGGTTATGGTCGATTTACTCGATTTTTATTGCAAAAATTGAGCCCTGAAAAAATCACCGTTTCTGATATTGATAAAAATGCTGTTAATTTCTGTAAAAAAACTTTTAATGTAAATGGTTTCAACTCAGTAATGAATCCAGATTTATTAATTAATAATAAAAAATATGATTCAATCTATGTTGCATCTCTATTTAGTCATTTATCAATGCAATTATGGATTCGTTGGTTTGAACGACTATACGATATGGTAGATGAAGATGGCATATTGATATTATCAACACATGGGATGGATTGTTATGATATACTGAGTGAAGAAATAAAAAAGTCTATCGAATCTATTGATGAAGGATTTTATTATATAAAAGAAAGTGAAACTAATCGTCTTTCAAATAATGATTATGGAACAACCTATGTAACATACAATTTTGTGAAAAATATTGTTGATCAATATAATCTTGGAGAAATAATTGCATACTATCCAAAAAAATTGTGGAAATTTCAAGATATTTATGTAATAAAAAAAATAAAATAGGAGAATAGATGACAACATGTTTAGTATTTGGTGGAGGTGGATTTATTGGATCACATCTTACAGAGGGGCTAGTTAAGAGTGGATATGATGTCAAGGTTTTTGATAATTTTCAATCCGGCTTTACCAATTTAAATACAATTATTGATAAAGTTGAGATAATAAAAGGCGATTTCTTCAATGAAACTGATATTGATAATGCATTAAAAAATGTTGATTTTGTATTCCATTACATATCCACAACAAATCCAGCCACAGCAATAGAAAACCCAATCTTTGATATTGAATCTAATATAATTGGTTCAGTGAAACTGTTCCAATATGCTGTAAAAAATGATGTCGCAAAAATAATATATCCGTCGTCAGGGGGTACCATCTATGGAACTACAACAGTCCGCCCAATGAAGGAGACTGATCCACTGGATCCTACCAACCCTTATGCAATATCAAAATTGACTATTGAGAAGTATTTGCATCACTTTTATCAAATGTATGGAATGGATTATACTATTCTTAGGTATTCAAACCCTTATGGTGAAAGACAAAATCCTTTAGGAAAGCAAGGAGTTATACCTATTTTTTTAAATAAAATCAAACACGGTGAAAAGCCTATGATTTATGGGGATGGGTCTATGGTTAGGGATTATATTTATATCAAAGATGCAATTGATGCAACGTTAGCAATATTCAAGAAAAATGCACCCGAGAAAGTTTTCAATGTTGGAAGCGGATACGGTACATCTCTTAATGAGATCATCGAAATAATGTCTGATGTTGTTGGCCAAAAAATATTGCCTGATCATATTGAAAATAGTGGAACTTATCTTCCAAAAATCGTGTTGGATATCTCAAGAATTGAAAAGAATACCGGGTGGAAACCGACCACTGAATTGAGTGAAGGGATAAAAAATACATGGGAATGGATAAAAGGATTGTAGATATTATTAATTATAATATCTACACATTATTAATGGTATTACTATTTATCAATACCTTCGCCATTAACCAATACTAACCAACACTAATACCACCAATTTTCGTTATTTTATCAAATATTTGCTGAATTAAAATTCGATCTGGTTTTTGCGGTAGCAATTTTAATGTTT
>Ga0114930_10001805_pt1 | contig 19940 bp, 29 predicted proteins | sample AnhtaG_FD_87300 | JGI IMG/M metagenome (GOLD analysis project Ga0114930, IMG submission 87300) | Deep subsurface microbial communities from Anholt, Denmark to uncover new lineages of life (NeLLi) - Anholt_01485 metaG | ecosystem: Environmental > Aquatic > Marine > Oceanic > Sediment | place... | reverse complement strand
GGACAAGATCGTACTCGAACATCTTCTTCATTCCTTTCCCTCTCGCTGATAGAGAATTCCCGTTCTACCGCGAGAGAATATGAGGAATGGTACACTTTTAAACCGCCCTTTTTACACCGCCACCTGGTACACTTTTCAACCGGCGGTTAGGCTAACAGGACACAAATGAAAAGAACGGAAGGAACAATCACGTAAAGGCAGCCTTTTTCAACAAGCTCCTACTATCATGACCTCCAACCGACCGCTGGAAGAATGGCGAAAGCTGGTAGCTGACGCGCCCACCTCTCCCTTCAAACCCTCCGACAAAATCCGGATCTTCTCCGCTGAGAATTCCCGCCGGGTCTGGCGCGGCATCTCTTTCACCATAGATTCTAAGCTCTGACTCTCCGTGGCACTGATCAATCTCCTTTCTGCAGCGCTGAATCTGCACACCGAATCTTAACTCAAAGCCCAAGCCTGTACACTCTGTGCTGAGATGGAACCGCAAGAAAAATGATCGCGTCCGAGCGCTAATGTTTTGGTGACGGTTGCCGATGAGAATCAATGTTGAAGATATTCGGAACTAATTGTTAAAGGGGCTAGACACCTGATGCGGGGCTAATACACCACTGAAAATATCGCCCGTTGAAATTGACGAAGTTTCGCTAATTATTGCTGACGAAAAAGGGGCAGGACGGATTCTGATGAAACAAGATGGTAAGCTGGTTCTATGCATTATGTGATTCTAATGTTGACTAAACCCCGCGCCCAGAGGTCTGGGCGTGGGGAATCCTAACAAGAAAGGAGGTGATGAAAAGTGGCAGTAGAAAAAGCAATCGCTTCTTCCAGCCTGGTCGAAGTTGTCGACAGGATTCTGGACAAGGGTATCGTCGTTGATGCCTGGGTGAGAGTCTCTTTGGTGGGCATCGAGTTGCTCGCTATTGAAGCCAGAATCGTCGTGGCTTCAGTCGAGACTTACCTTAAGTATGCCGAGGCTATCGGCCTGACAGCCACAGCCGCCTAAGGCTGCGGTCAGTCACCAAAGGGGGTTCTTGCCGAATCATCCTTGCGCCGTCGGTAGGGGTAAGCATGATTCGCCAAGAAGTTCCTTCCTACAAGATGAAAGGACCCGGATTGATGGCAATCGTAGATGACATGAAGAAGCTTACACTGGACATTGTTTCTTCCTATCAGTCAAGAGTTTCCACAATTGGCATGATTGTGAATGATACGCATCAGCTCCTTGAGGATTTTAGGACCAGAAGAAACGGAATGAGTAATCAGCTCAGAGAAACCCTTGCCAGACAAGGGTCTTTAAGGAAAAGAGATTTTGATAACATGATGAAAGACATCCTTTCCTGTCAGGACGAAAGAGAAAAACAGGTCAGGGACTTACTAAAGACCTTCTTTGAAGAACAGAAAGAGATAGCTGAAATCGTCAAGAAGAACCTGGCAGCAGGAGAAAAGATCAGGATAGATGATTTTAGGAAGATATTACAGGATATGCAGGCAAGACAAAAGGCCAGAGAAAATGAAGTGAGCATGACGTTGAAGGAATTCCAGAAAGAATATAGGGAGGTGGCTGAGTCACTGCGTAGCCTTTTAGATAAGGAAGAAGTCATACGGATTAAGGACTTCAGGGAGATGCTGAAGAATATCCGCTCAAGACAAATAGAGCGAACAAAAGAAGTCAGAGCAAGACTGGATCAATATAGAAAAGAACAACAAGATGTCGCTTCTGAGTGGCATAGATTGACCGTTGTCATGCCTGATAGAAGGGCTGGTTCTTTGAAAGGGGGGGTGACTAAAGGAAAAGAAGAAGTGGCCGTGGTTTGATTTTAAGCTACGGATAAGCGAAGGGATTAATAAGCAGTCAGTTTACAAGAACAAACTGAAAGGGGCATGAGATGGGAACATCTGATGACATGAAGAAACTGGGTGAGGACATTGTCGCTTCCTACGACATGCGCATTAAAGCGGTAGGAGAGTTGGTGAAGGACACCCACAAGATGCTTAAGGAGTTTCAGGCAAGCAATAGGGAGCTATTTGACAATGTTCACAACATGCTTTCCGGGTTTCAGAGAGAGCATGAGGAAATGTCTGCTACGCTCAAGGCAGACCTTGCAAAGGGAGAAGAAGATCGGCTTAGGGATTTTAAGACGATGATGAAAAGTGTTAGAGACTTCGTATCTGATATGATCCAGGGGACTGCAAGATTAATGCAGCAAATTCGAAAAGAACAGAAGGGCCGAAACAAGGCAGTGAGCGATCTATTGGCGGAGTTTGCCAGCGATCACCAGGCTATGGCAGATCAACTCGAGAAGGATCTAACGAAAGCAGAAAACGAGAGGATTAAGGACTTCAAGCCGATGATGGCCAGCATCCAAAAATATGTGAAGGATGTGGCCAGGGAAACCAAGAGGCTGATTAGCGAAATTCAAGCAAGACAGGATGAGAGAAATCGAGAAGTCCTTGATCTCTTGCAAGAATTCCAGACTGAGAGAGAAAAGATGGCTGCTAATTGGCAGGCTCTGACGGCTACGATGGCCAAGAGAAGAGAGGGTCACCCTGCGCCACCTCAGTTTGAAACGCGCAAGAAAATGACTACGACTACGGTTGAGCAAATACTCGGTGAAGGCAAACCCAAAAGGAAGACCGCAAAGAAGCGCCCGGCAAAGAAGCGCCCGGCGAAGAAGGAACTGGTCCACTCTCTTAATTAATGAGAGCTAAGTAGATCACGCCGACTCGCGGCGTGACAAAACGAATGTCAAGCCCCAAGTGGGCTTGACCTACGAGGCTGGACCGTCTTTGGAGAAAAAGGGCATGGAAGGCCACATACAAACTTAAGGGGCTAAATCTATGAGTGAGTTAACGTGTGCATTCTGCAAAGGTGTGGGCAAGGACCCCTTTGACCTTTTATCCGAACTTGCCGACTGCCAGGTATGTGGCGGGACAGGTAAGGTTAGGGTCAGAGAACCGGCAATCAAATGTGCTTTCTGCAAAGGTACTGGTGTTCATCCTGATAGCCGGCTTACCTGTGTGGTCTGTAGTGGCAAGGGAATGGTTACTGTGGATGGACCCACCGACGAGTGTCCTGAATGTAAAGGCAGAGGCGCGGCAACCAGTGGGCTACCCTGTCTCAAGTGTCAAGGCAAAGGGGTCGTTGCCAGAGACAAAGAGGTCGCTCTGGAGAGGTCACTAAATTGAATTCTCCCAGAGAACACTTTGTCAGAAAGAGTAAGGAAGCGCTGACCAGACTCGTGTCCTTCGGAGAAAGCTTCATCAAAAGGAGCGGGGTACTGGTCAAGTTGAGGTCCTTCAGAGAAAAACGCGGAGCTTCAGGAAAGGAGAGGCGCGCGGACACAGAAGAAGCAGGCAGAGTCAGGAAGAAAACGAAACGGCCATCGGGCGGAAAAACACAATAACATCTATAACACGAGGGAAGGAGATTAAGCAGAGATGATTGATGAGATAACTACAGTAATTGAGCCTTCTCCTTTACCGGACTTTGTGGAAACAGAGTACGTACAGGAGCTTACCAGGAGGGCGCTTTCCTATATCGAGGCAGGATTTCCCGTTCACTTTAGGGGGGTCTCAGGAACCGGCAAAACAACTCTGGCTATGCACGTGGCAAGTAAAATAGGCAGGCCAGTGGTAATGATTCACGGAGATGAAGAGTTCTCAACTTCTGATCTGGTTGGTGGTGAATACGGTTATAGGTTCAGGAAGGTTGTTGACCGGTTTGTATCCCGGGTCCTGAAGGTAGAGGAGGACATGGTTAGGCGGTGGATTGACAATCGCTTGACTGTAGCCTGTAAACATGGATTCACGCTTGTCTATGATGAGTTCACGCGCTCTCGACCGGAGGCAAATAACATACTTCTTTCCATTTTGCAGGAAAAGATGATGGACCTGCCGGCGGGAAGAGGGGGTGAGGAACCATATTTGAGGGTGGATCCGGACTTTACTGCCATCTTTACATCCAACCCCGAGGAGTATGCCGGTGTTCACAGAAGCCAGGATGCTTTGAGGGACAGGATGATAACTATGGACTTAGATCACTTGGACTGGGATACGGAAGTGGCCATTACGAAAGCAAAGTCCGACCTCTCCCAAGAAGCAGTTGAGAAGATAATCAACATTGTACGCGGTTTAAGAGACTCCGGGAAATGTGAATTTGCCCCAACCGTTCGTGGAAGCATAATGATCGCCAAGACGCTCAAAGTTGAAGGCATCAGTCCCACAAGTGTCAATGGCGCCTTTATGCAGATTTGTCAGGACATTTTGGCGTCAGAGACAAGCAGAGTGGGTTCTAAGGCGAATCAGGCCACGGTCAAAGAAATAGTAAGATCTCTTATCAAGAAAGAACTTGGCACGGGAAAAACCACCGGTATCGGAAAGAAAGCCAGGAAACGTACCACCTTCATCGATTCACATGGACGCAAGAAAGCAGATGATAGAAAGCAGAAAAAGGAAAGTGAAAATCTGGTTGGGGTGGCTGGCTAATGATGAAAGCAATAGACGGAGGATAATCACATGACTCTAATGCGAGCATTTTCCAGGGTAGATAATGAAGGCAAGATAAAGCTGCCCGGTAATATTCAGCGAGCGGCAGACCTTAAGGAAGGACAATTGGTCGAGCTGAAAATTGTAGGAGCAAGCAGAAAGAAGAACATCTTGCTTTCGGCCAGAAGCGCCGCAGGATAAATGTCCTACGGATCCTTGTGTAATGGCGGACAACCAGGAGAGATCTTAACACTCTGAAAGGAAGGCACACTATGAGAGTCATTTGTCTATCATGCGGCTACAAGGTCGATATGGACAGAGCTTATGATGACTATGACGGTGAGATCAAGTGCATCGTTTGTGGTTCAATTCTGGCAGTCAAAACCGAAGAGGGCAAGATCAAGTCGGTCAGTATCGTGAAGGCCGGGCCACGCCCCACGGCAAAGAGCGTTTGAGCACTCAGTAGACTGGCTGAACGGCCGGATGACATCGGAAGAAATTCCGAAGCCCGGACTAAGGGAACGATTTCCGGGCGATGTTCCAGTACTCAAGAATGACGGGCAAGGAGCAGGTCATCTCAGAGGTCACTGTAAGAGGAAACAGCGTAGTGAGTTGATAACTTGAGGAGTTGAAGTAGCATGAAAGCAGAAATCCGCGGTTTGCAGGCCACACGTAGTATGCAGTCAACCGGCCAGAGGTCCATCCCGAAAGTGCAGAGATCCACCTACCTTGACCTGTATATGTCAACGAGGGAAAAAGAGAGATTAGAGAAGGAAATATCCAACTTGGATAGGAGAAGGCAAGACCTTCAAATGAAACTGGATAATGTCAAGAGCAGGATTGATGAGTTGCAGAAGCCAGAAGCGGCACGAAAGGAAAGGGCTTCGCAAGAGCCTGAAGAGGACTCTCTGGCGAAAGAATGGAAAACAATGTCGGTAACATATTGAAGGAGGAACACATGACCTGGCAAACAATAGATTTGAGTAAGCGCAACATAAGACGACAACGACCGGGCGAAGTTTTGACCGAGAACGTCTATACATGCGCATTTTGCCGGGGCACAGGTTATTTGTCCGGTGGCAAGGGGATAAAATGCCAGGTTTGTCGCGGCGCCGGTGAAGTCAAAGTTGAGTCTCCAGCGGTGACATGTGCCTATTGTAAGGGAACCGGGAAGGTGGAGCCGAGGACTACGCTTACCTGTACCGTCTGTAAAGGAGTAGGCGTGGTGCGGGTGGAGACGACAGAGATTGAGACCTGTCCTACCTGTAAAGGAAGAGGCAGAGAAAGCGGTAGCAGCCTTCCATGTTTATCATGCAGAGGCTGCGGTGTTATTCCCAAAGAGAACGAATAGTGGCATTTCGATAGAATATATCAAGGAGGTAGGCAATGGTACAAGAGAAGAAGAAGAAAGAGGAAGATGAGGGGTTGGATATCGATTTCGGCATCGGGAAACTAAGCTTAGGAGGCTTGTTCAAGGGGATCGAGAAGTTGGTCGATCTCGCCGAGCGCTTAGAGGAATCCGGCGGTAAGATATCAAAAGAAGGCGACATAGATTTAGGCCACCTCAAAAAAGGTATGAAGGGTGTATTTGGCTTTTCAGTAAACACCGCGGCGGATGGCAAGCCGGTAGTAAAGTCGTTTGGAAATATCAAAAGAACTCCCAAAGGGCCGTCAGTCGAGGAAGAGAGAGAGCCCCTCACCGACGTCTTTGATGAAAAGGAAGAAATCCGGGTCTATGCTGAGATGCCGGGTGTGAATGAAAAAGATGTAAAATTGGATTTAAAGGGGGATATCCTGGATATTTCAGCGCAGAGTGGAGATAAGAAGTATCATAAAGAACTCCTTCTTCCCGCAAAAGTAAAGCCAGAGACTCTTAAATGGAATTACAAAAACGGTATCTTAGAAGTGCAAATGATGAAATGGCTTTAACGCGGTTAAACAGAGACGCGTTAAAGCTGATTCTATTTGGCGGGAAAGGCGGTGTAGGAAAGACGACCCTGGCCTTAAGCACCGGTTTTGGTTTAGCTGAGCAAGGGGCCAGGACATTAGTCATTTCGACCGACCCGGCACATTCTTTATCAGACAGCCTGGGGCAGAAAATCGGCGACCGGATAACGGAAGTAAAAGGGGTAAAGAACTTGAATGCTCTTGAGATCAATGCGGAAAAAGCCTTTTCTCGATTTAAGGTAGAGTACGAAGAGGGGATAAAGAAAATCTTCGATACCTCTACCTATTTGGACCAGGAAGATATCGATTCCGTTTTCGATCTGTCCATCCCCGGACTGGATGAGCTGATGAGCTTTAAGACAATAACGGATCTAATAGAGGAAGGCAGGTTTGACAAATATGTCGTGGATACCGCACCTACCGGCCATGCTCTACGACTCTTATCCATGCCGAAGCTGCTTGATGACTGGATTAAGGTTTTCGCAAGGATGAGGTGGAAGTATAGACATATGGTAACGAGCTTTTCTGGGAAGTATTCCCCTGACGAGGGCGATGATTTTCTCCTTACAATGAAAAAGACGGTGAAAAGAATCAGGGAGTTGCTTCGTGATAGCAAGAAGTGTGAATTCATCGTGGTAACAATACCGGAAGACATGGCGATTTTGGAAACTGAAAGGCTCGTGGAGGATTTAGGCGAGTATGGAATAAAGGTAAAGCAGTTAGTGATGAATAATGTCTTGGAATCAAGGGATTGCGAGTTTTGTCGTGAGAGAAGAAAAGGGCAGGAGAAGTATCTGAACCATGTTAGAAATAGACTCGCTGACCTAGAGACGACAGTCATACCCTTACGACCCAGAGAAGTCAAAGGAATAGATGCTTTGCATAGCTTTAAGGAGGGATTATTTCGATGATAGGAACTGCAACCAGCAAATCTCTAACCCTGAAGGTAAAAGAAGCTTTACCCAAAGATGTAGGCAGGGCAATTGCCAGGATCGACCCGGAAGACATGAAGGCCCTGAAATTAGAAGTAGGCGATATCATACAGATCGAGAGTAAAAGAAATACCCCTGCTAAAGTGATGCCCTGTTACGCCCAGGATAGAGGGAAGAAGATCATTCAGATAGACGGGATATCAAGAGAGAACGCTCAGATCAATTTGGATGGTAAAGTACAGATTCGCAAAGCTGATTTTAAGCCCGCAAGAAAAATTACACTGGCGCCCTTAACTGTGTCGAGCCTGCTTCAGAGGGAGAAAGATACCAAGTACATCGGTTCGCTTATGGACGGGCTTTCTGTCGCTGCTGGTGATACGGTCAGAGCCACGCTTTTTGGTTCGAGGTCCTGCGATTTCAAAGTGTTGAATACTGTCCCTGAAGGAATAGTCCTGATAGGCTCGACTACCCTGATAAGGACGGAAACGAAAGAGCTGGCAGAAGGGCCTGCCAAGATATCTTATGAAGACATAGGAGGACTCGGTGCTCAGATTCAAAGGATCAGAGAGATGATCGAGCTTCCTCTGAGATGTCCTGAAGTATTCGGGAGGTTAGGAATTGATGCGCCCAAAGGTGTTCTTCTTCATGGCCCTCCAGGTACAGGCAAGACTCTGATTGCCCGCGCCGTAACTAATGAGACCGATGCATATTTTACGCATATCTCAGGCCCTGAAATCATGGGCAAGTTCTATGGTGAAAGCGAAATGCGACTTCGAGGTGTATTTGAAGACGCCGAGAAACACGCGCCCGCCCTGATCTTTATCGATGAGATAGATGCTATCGCGCCCAAGAGAGAAGACATGGGTGGGGAGAAGCAAGTTGAGAGGCGGGTGGTGGCTCAACTCTTGTCATTACTTGATGGACTGGAATCGCGGGGACAGGTCATAGTCATCGGCGCAACAAATATCCCCAATACTTTAGACCCTGCTTTGAGAAGGCCCGGTCGCTTTGATAGAGAGATCTCCATTCCTATCCCCGACAAAAAGGGGAGGTTGGAAATCCTACAGATTCATACCAGAGGGATGCCTCTGGCGGAAGATGTCAGTTTGGAGAAGCTGGCGGAGATCACCCATGGATTCGTGGGTGCGGATTTAGAGGCTCTGGCGAGAGAAGCGGCTATGAGCGCTCTAAGGAAGGTGTTGCCCCAGATCGACTTCGAAATGGCTGATATTCCGTATGAGGCCTTGATGGAATTGGAAGTCACTATGGACAATTTCCTGGAGGCGATGAAGGAGGTCGAGCCGTCCGCAATCAGAGAGGTCTTTGTCGAGGTACCGGATGTAAAGTGGGAGGATGTCGGCGGCCTAGGGAATATCAAGGAGGAACTGAAAGAAGCAATAGAGTGGCCGCTCAAATACTCGGAGGTCTTCAAGAAAGCAAACACTACTCCCCCCAAAGGCATTTTACTTTATGGAGCTCCCGGAACAGGAAAAACGCTTATGGCGAAGGCCGTGGCGAACGAGAGCGGGGTTAATTTCATTTCGGTAAAGGGCCCGGCTCTTATCTCCAAGTATCTGGGTGAGAGCGAAAGAGCAATCCGTGAAGTTTTCAAGAAGGCAAAACAGGCCTCTCCCACGATTCTATTCTTTGATGAAATAGACAGCCTTGCGCCGAAGAGAGGCTCAAGCGGCACAGACGCCCATGTGACTGAGCGAGTGATAAGTCAGTTCTTGACGGAGATGGATGGGATTGAGGAACTAAAGGGAGTGGTGGTATTGGCCGCCACCAACAGGATAGATCTAGTCGAACCCGCCCTCTTGCGATGCGGTAGATTTGAGCTTCTGTTTGAACTCCCTCAGCCTGATGAGAAAACAAGAGAAGAGATATTCAGAATACATACCAAAAACAAACCGCTGGCAGGGGATGTTGATTTGAAACACTTAGCCGTGCAAACCGAAGGCAAGGTGGGCTCTGATATTGAGTCTATCTGCCGCCAGGCGTCTATGCTAACAATACGGGAATATGTTGAAAACCACAAGCCACAAGCCAACGATGACAGTATGGAAATCAAGATCAGCCAGCGACATTTTGAAAAGGCTCTGAGGTCGGTGCTAAATCGCAACGGCGGGGGGGCATAATGTGCGCACTTCTGTTTACATTAACCGCATCTGCTAACGTTCCTCCAGGGGCGTCCAGAAGCTTCAGAGGACATATAACGGTGTAGGGTACTATGGCTGAAACAGGGAAATACATTTACGGCGTTACAAATTCACACGCACGGTTGGATTTTTGTGCTCCCACAGATTCGTCAGAAACGGAAAGGGTATACACAATTCCTTATCAAGGGATCAGCGCTGTTGTCAGCGACTCTGAGATAGTGGATTATACCAATATGCGTAAAGATGATCTGGGAAGGCTATTGGTAAAGCATCAACAGGTTATTGAGAAAGTCATGAGCTTAGGCCATACAGTTCTGCCTATGAAATTCGGTACATTTATTGAGAACGAGGGAGCTGTCACAGATGTTCTGCGCAAAGGATACAATCTCATAACGGGCATAATGGAGAAGATAGATAATAAAGTAGAAGTGGATGTGGTGGCTACCTGGAGTGATATTACCTCAGTCATCAGAGAGGTTCAAGGTGAAAAAGAGATTAAGGAGTTTAGAGAGCAACTCTTATCAGGTTCTAAGAAAGTAACTGTAGATGACCAGATGAAAGCAGGGTTGATGGTTCAGAAGGCTTTGGAAAAGAAAAGAGAACAACACGCGGTCCAGATACAGAGCGAGCTTAAGGCTGTTAGTCAGGCTATCACAGAGCATGAGCTTATGGATGATAAAATGGTGGCCAATTGCGCCTTTCTCCTCGAGAAATTGAAACAAGACGAGCTCGAAAGAAAAGTGGAAGAGCTGAATGCTCGATTTGAGGAAAGGTTGAACTTTAGATGCGTGGGTCCGCTCCCACCTTACAGTTTTTATACATTGGACGTAAAGAAGATGCAATACAAAGACCTGGATTGGGCCAAGAGAAAGCTCAGGTTAGGTGATTTCGCAAGTAGCCAGGAGATTAAAAAAGCGTATCGCAGCGCGGCGCTTTCTTCCCACCCCGATCACAACCCCGGTGCATCCGGAGCAGAAAAAGAACTTGATGATGTAAAAAAGGCCTATGGGATACTTACTGATTACGGCCTGGCCTGCCAACAAGCGGATAAAATAGATAGTTACTCTCTTGACGAGGAAGAATTTGAAAAGAATGCAGTTTTGGTCACCGTTAGGTGAGGTCTCCCGGAACTGGATTAGGACTGATAGGATATGGGAAAAGAAGGCAAGTACATATACTGTATAATAGAGTCAGATACACCTCAATCGTTTGGTGCGATAGGCGTCGGTGAAAGAGGCGATGAAGTATATACAGTATGTTCTAATGGATTGGCGACAGTGGTGAGCAGCTCTCCCATCAAGAAATACCCCCTTTCAAGGGACAATTTGCTCTGTCATCAGCGCGCTGTTGAAGAAGCCATGAAGACTCACACGGTTTTGCCGGTCAGATTTGTCACCATCGCTGAAGACGAAGAACAAGTGAAGAAAATACTGGAGAAAGAGCATGATAGACTTGTGAGTTTATTCAGAACCTTTGAAGGCAAGAAGGAATTGGGGCTGAAGGCAATGTTCAAGGAGGATGTTATCTATAAGGAACTCTTGGCCAAGCATGAACACATAAGGACAGCAAAAGAACGCATTGCCTCGCTTTCCCCTGAAGAGCAACATTACCAATTGATAGAGGTAGGAAGACAGGTTGAAGCTGCTTTACAAGAAGAAAAGGAGATTTGTGAAGAAGTTATTACAAGTACCCTATCACCCCTATCTGTGGACATGAAAAGGATCGATCCTTACGGTAATATGATGATTCTCAATGCCGCCTTCTTGGTAGAGAAACGCAAAGAACAGGAGTTTGACCAGAAGGTTGAGGAGCTTTCCGAAAAATATAGCGATAACATTAAATTCAAGTACGTGGGGACGGCACCTCCATGTAATTTTGTTAACCTGGTAATTGAGACGGGAAGCTATTAAAGTGGCCTTTCTACTTGATGACATACTGCTTGCGCCCCTAAACGGTGTAGTCTGGCTGGGCCGAAAGTTTGATGAGGTTGTGCAAAGGGAATACTCCGGCGAGGGCCGCATTAAAGAAGAACTTATGGCGTTGCAACTGCGGTTTGAGTTGGATGAGATCAGCGAGGAGGAGTATAACGAACATGAGAAGGTGTTATTGGCACGATTAGATGCTACCAGCGAGTAGATGCTATTAAAATTATAAAGGAGGGCTGACAATTTCGATGAATGCATTGATGATAACTACGATCACAGTATTGAGGATATCACTGTAATCGATATTACACGCGGTAATTATTCTATAAGATGAAGGGGTGCAACAATGGCTAATGTAGAAGAGGCACGAAGCACGGTTGTGGAGTTTCTAAAAAGAACCCTTGATGCCAAAGAAGCAAAAGTGATCAAGGCAACAAAGGTAAGCGACGGCTGGGAGACTTATGCAGAGGTATACGAGGAGAATTTACTTATAAAATCTCTTGGTTATCCTTGCAAGGTGCAGGACAAGAATATCTATGCTGTCAGACTCGATGATGGCTTGGAAGTCTAGTCCTACGAGAAAACGGAACAGCCTGTGCAAGTACAAACAGAATAGCTTGTTATAGGTGTGTAGAAATATGACCGTGGACTCCCTTATCTACTTGTACTGTGTTACTTCGACAGTACCAAATCTGGCTGAGGCAAAACACTTAGTTGATGAACTGTACTCCGTTAATCACGATGGTCTTTATGCTGTAGTCAGCAGAGTTAAAGAAAGTGAATTTAACGAGGAGAATTTAGAGAAGAATATGGCCAATCTTGAGTGGATCGAGAATAAAGTAACTACTCATGAGAAGATAGTAGAGGGGATTATGCAAAGCACCTGCGTAATTCCTTTCAAGTTCGGGACCATATTCAGGACCGAGGATAACCTAAAGACAATGCTTGCTGAGCATGCGCACGATCTAAGCCACACGTTAGAGAAGTTGGAAGGCAACGAGGAATGGGGGGTAAAGATTTTCTGTGATAAAGAGAAGCTGGAAGAGAGTCTAAGCCAGGAGGTTGAGGGGCTCCCCCAGATAGATGAACAGATCAAATCTTCTGCACCCGGCAAGGCCTTTTTCCTAAAGAAGAAAAGGGAAGAGTTGCTCAACACAGCGGTAAAAGAAGCGATCACGAAATACGGTCAAAATAGTGTTGAGATGCTCAGCGGGAAGAGTGTCACAATACGAAGGAATGAATTACTACCAAAAGAAGCAACGGAAAGAAAAGATGATATGATTCTAAGCGTTGCCTTTCTAGTAGAGAAAAGCAGGATTACACGATTTCTATTAGTGCTGGATGACCTGAAGGTAAAATACAGCCATAAGGGCTTAAGTTTCGATTATACCGGCCCCTGGCCACCGTATAATTTCTGCCAGCTCCCAGAAGGAAAAGTGCAATATGGATAACCTGGTTACAGAATCGGAACATGTAACCCTTTTGGAAGTTCTTGATAGAGTGTTAAACAAAGGTGTAGTTATATCCGGAGACATTGTTATCTCCGTGGCTGATGTGGATCTTATATATTTAGGGTTAAAGGTTCTGCTTAGTTCAGTGGAGACCATGGAACGCCTAAGAGGAGCGCCAATTACAGGCCCCATGCAGGAGCCAGCCTGATGACCGCATTCGACTCCGCCCGTTTCGGCCTCAGCCAACACCCGCCGAAGCATGTCGAGCAAGGCCGAACGGCGGGGTCATCCGGGGCTTATGAAACGAGTCGAGGAATGAAAATATACATTTATGGCATAGTAGACTCTAACGATGGCATAGACGAATCCGTTTATGGGTTGAAAGGAGCTGGCGTCTATAATATTCCTTATCGTGATATAGGAGTAGTGGCAAGTGATCTTAATGGACAGATTGGGGATGTAACCCAGGACAGTGCCGTGGAACACGAGCGGATTGTGGAGAAACTAATGATAAATTGTGCCGTTCTGCCGGTTAAGTTTCGTACCGTTTTCGCCAGCAGAGAAGATGTTCTTTCTATGATGGAAAACTATTATAATGATTTTAGAGCCAACTTGGATAGGCTCCGTGATAAAGTGGAGTTTGGGATAAAAATCATCTGGCCCGGGGAGGCGATAAAAGCACGCCTGGATATTGACTATAATAAAGACAATGCCAGTGTCAACCCGGCAGGGCCGGACCTTGACAGCAGATTAGCTGATTCACCGGCAAAACGTTTTCTAATGAAGGCGTTCAAGAACTACAAGATTGATAAGGAATTTAAAGAGAAAGCAGACGGATGTATTGCAGTCGTGGATCGTTTGTTTAGTCGAGTCGCCGTCGAAAAGAGACTTGAAAAACTGGGAACTGACAACTTGCTTCTAAGCGCGGTTTACCTGGTTGATAAGAACAGGCAACACGATTTTAGGGAGGCGTTCGAGCATACGAGACGTGTCCACTGCGGTCTTAAGTATCTATTCAGCGGCCCCTGGCCACCATACAACTTCGTTAGCTTACCGAGGAGGTCTCAGCCGCTCAGGGATGGCAGTTGGTCAGGGAGCGCGTGTGATAAAGCGCCTCAGCCTGAAGGTGTGCCACGAGGTAATGCGATATGACAATGAATAGAACAGTCGAGACGGATGCTCCTGAAACGTTTATCGATGAGATAAATCAATCGCGGACTGGTTTTGGCAAAAAAATCGATGCTAACCCCAAAGACGTAGAGAAGGGATTGGCAAAACTCGTCTTAACACTTATAGAGTTGATTAGAAAACTGATGGAAAAACAGGCAATGAGAAGGGTAGAGGGCGGCTCTCTCACCGATGAGGAGATAGAAAGAATTGGCGAGACTCTGATGAAATTGGAAGACAAGATGCAAGAGTTAAAGGAGGTATTTGGCCTCGAAGACGAAGAGCTGAACCTGAATTTGGGTCCCTTGGGAGATTTGATGTAGGTGAACACGATGGATAAACTAGCAGAGCCTATGATAAACTGTCTTACATTTCAACAGCAAGAGCCAATACTGAAGGACAGCACAGACAAGATCAATAGAGCCAAAGGAGAGCTGGATAGAACTAGATTGGCCAAAGAATTACAGAAAGAAGTAGATGTACTGCTCTCTTGCCCGACTTACGATAGTGAAACCTTTGATTGCAGGAATTGTCGTTTCATTGCGAATTTACGCAGGCAAACAGCAGCGGTGTTTATAAGAGGTCAGAAAGATAGGTAACGACCAAACTTATGTCACTTTATTCCATGAGTTAGTGGTCATTCAAAGGGGAAGAAGCAATGAGAGAACAAAGAATGCAACATGCCATAGAGGCTACGAATCTTGCCGATATTCTTGAGAGAGTTCTGGACAAGGGGATTGTTATCGCTGGAGATATTAAGATTCAACTTGCTGATGTTGACCTTCTCAATATCAAGATAAGGCTCTTGATTGCCTCCGTGGATAAAGCTATGGAAATGGGAATAAACTGGTGGCAGCAAGATAAATATTTGTCTGCCGAGTCGAGAGCCTCTGAAATAGAAAGGGAAAACGCCGACCTGAAGAAAAGGTTAGAGCGTTTGGAAGAACAGATACCGGTATAATAGTTTGGATCGTTTATTATGAGGGAATTGATCTACGTTCCGGTTATACATGCAAGCGCCGACCTTGGGTCTGTGGCAAAAGAAGCGACAAGGCGGGGCATTGCTGGCCTAGGCAATGATACCTGGGAAGAACATAGAAAGACAGTAGACGGGTTTTGGGACGTCATATCGCACTATTTTGATTTAATAGATGTGGCAGGGATGAAAATATACCAGGATGGCATGGTGGCAGATGGAGAGGTTGCCGAGAAGTTGGTTGAACAAGGAGTTAAAACGGGAAGTAAAAACTATGAGTTAGTTGCAAGGCTCCTCAAGCGCGGGGCTATTTTGGTTAAGACAGAAGAAATTAAACTCGTCAAGCAAGAACTGGATAGATTACTTGCTATAACCCAGGCGAAGTCTCTGTCGAAGAAACTAATGGCATTCATAAGATATAAGTTGATCAAAAACAGACTTCTAAACAGACGAGATGAGTTCATTGCCAAAAGGATAGATGAAACTTTAGATCATGGTGAGCAGGGAATTATTTTTATTGGTGCCTTTCACAATATAAAGAGAATACTTCCTAAGAGTGTTCAAGTTGTAGAGGTCAAGCACACAGAAAAAGTGAGGGAGTATCAAAAGCTGCTCCCATATTGCCAGAAGAATAGAGAACGATTCGAAGAACTACGTAAGTATCTTCGTTCATCTCGGTGAGGGGGTTCAGCTAACCGGCCGGGTAGTTTTGGGCTGTGACGTCTATGTCGAATCCAGCGTGAGTCTGCACTACTGGCTAAAACACGTAGGGTACCAGTCTCCCTGTGCAAATCGGTCAAGAAGCGATGCGACGCAAAGGTGGCCACACAGCAGGTATCGACCCTTCCTTCAGGACGTCCAAAAAAATTTGAATTGAGCCAAGGACACGGTTAGTTAAGTTTTCCGCGCTCAAGACGATAATTAGTGTAGGTATTCAGTAAATCTGAGTGCGAGGGGGTTTGAGAAGCAGACTGCCAAAGACTCAGATGACAATTAACCTCAACAAAGGGGGATGAAATGAGCAGAGCCTCTGTGACCATTAGCCTCGTGATCGGTTTTCTGCTGATCATGGGTGCGGTGGCGCATGCGGCGGACAGACCGTCGTTCGACCTGAGGTGGTATGGCTACTTCAAGCTGGATGGGTCGTACGACCAGAATCTGACCAGCCATGAAAACTTTGTCATGTGGGTTCAGCCGCGGACCTACGATAAGGATGATGAGCAGTTCAATATGACAGCTAACGAAACCCGGTTTGGATTCGTAGCCACCGGCAAAGGCTACCAAAGCGTGGAGGTGGGGGGCAGAGTAGAGTTTGACCTCTATGCCGGGGTCACTGGTACCTCAATAGAGCAAAACAAAGCCATGCTGCAACTGCGCCATGCCTACTTCACCATTCAGTCCGGCAATACGCGGCTATTGGCTGGCCAGACGTGGGACCTGATTTCGCCGCTCAATCCATCCACGCTGAACTATCCTGCCCTGTGGGGATGCGGGAATATTGGTTACTTCCGTCCTCAAGTCAGCTTGTGGCACACCTTTGAGGCTGAGGGGCGAACGGCTGTTACCGTTGCCGGTGGGTTCTTCCGCACGATCGGCGAGGATCTCACCCCGACCTTCAGTCTGGCGGCCGGAGAGTTCAGTGAGGGGGATGATGACGGTAGCGACGCCGGTATCCCTTCGTTCCAAGGCCTGTTTGATGTCAGATACCACCTGCCAACCGGTGGGTTGGTCCGCCTTGGTGTGTCTGGACTGTGGGGACAACTGAGAGCCGAAACCAATTTGGGTAACTCCGAAACATACGAAAGCTGGGCCGCCATTGGCCATCTAACGGTTTCCTTCTCGGAGCGCTTTGGCTTCGCAGGCGAGGCCTTTACCGGCTCCAATCTGGGCAGCTACCTCGGCAGTATCCTCAGAAGTAGCGAGGTGGGTGGATTGGCCACTATGGGTGGTTGGGCTTCGGCCTGGTTCAAGCCCACACCCAAGGTAGAGCTTGCCACGGGCTTTGGCTTCGATGACCCCGATGACAACGATTTCGCTGCGGGTCGCGCGAGCAACATGAGCTACTTCGGTAACGTCCGTTACTATATCGTCCCACGGGCGTCCTTCGGTTTTGAGATATCACAGTGGGAGACAAAGTACAAGGACGCTGAGACGGCCAAGAACCTTCGGGCGCAAACATCGTTTATCCTAGATTTCTAGCTGGAGCCGTCACCAGAAATGGAATTGTCCGTCAGAACGAAACTGAATAACGAAGCCGGACATAAACAAGAGGCGGTTATGATGACATAACCGCCTCTCTCTATTGCACGACTTCGGACCCTCAGGTCCTTACCAGGGACTTGGAACCGGCTGTCCTTACGTTATCAGGTACCTGGTTCTCAAACTGCTTGAAGTACAAATTGGCCTCCAAGTCATAGACTGGTAACATGTACACCATTCGACCCGGAGGCTTTAAGAAGGCACCACCTCATTTCGTACGTGAGAGCCTCGTAGGACAGTATCGCGCACTGGTCGAAGAATCCCAGAGTAATTGATTGCTCTTCTCAGCAGAACCTGCCCCCGTATTCATGCATTTACCATAACCGTCAGTCCCGTTGCTAGCACCTCTGGTGGAATCTGATCCTCAAACTGCCTGAAGTTTTCCTCAAACAAACGGGCAAGCTGCTGGACCTTGCGGTCGTAGGCGTCTGTGTCAGCCCAGGTGTTTCTTGGCCTCAAGATTTCAGAAAGCACACCCTCGCACACCGTCGGCACCTGAACCCCAAAGACAGAGTCTTCTTCAAATCCCACCCCGGTGAGACGGCTGTCGAGCGCAGCATTCAAGAGCGCGCGAGTATGACCGATCTTCATTCGCTCCCCCACTCCGTAAAGCCCACCGCTCCAGCCTGTATTGAGCAGCCAGCAGTCAACCTTGTACCGCTCGATCTTTTGTGCCAGAAGCTCGGCATACCGAAAGGGGTGCAGCACCATAAACGGCGCTCCAAAACAGGCCGAGAAGGTCGCCTGGGGCTCTTTGATGCCTGCTTCTGTTCCAGCCTCCTTGGCCGTGTAGCGGGAGATGAAATGGTACATGGCTTGCTGAGGAGTGAGCTTCGATATAGGAGGCAGAAACACCAAAGGCATCAGGGCTCAGCGTCACAACATTCCTGGGATGGCCGGCCATGCTTTTTCTCAGGGCGTTGGGGATATGGCTCAAAGGATAGGCCGCTCGGGTGTTTTCCGTGAGGCCGGCATCATTCAGATTAAGCCGTCTGGTAACCGCATCAATGCCGACGTTTTCCAGGATAGTACCAAATCTGCGCGTCGTCTGGTAGATTTCAGGCTCGGATTCTTCAGACAGGTTGATAACCTTGGCGCAGCAGCCGCCTTCGAAATTGAATACACCCCAGGAACTCCACCTGTGTTTGTCGTCGCCGATCAGCTTGCGGTTTGGGTCAGCGGATAGAGTCGTCTTGACATTCATGAAAATCGTGATACCGTCTCTCGTACGGCTTAACTCTCTAGCCTTCGCATCACCGTCTCCCCGCTTAACCATGCTCTCCAGGGAAGCATCCGCTTCGACAATACTCGCATCTGCAATCACCCACTTGGCTTTGATGAAACCTTTCTTGCGAAGTTCCGAGACCAGACGCTCAAAGATGGCTTGGTAGAGCTTGACCCCAAAGCGGTCCCGGATACGCGTCAGCGACGAATGATCCGGAACTTCATCCTCAAGGTTCAGGCGACAGAACCAGCGATAAGCAATGTTTAAGTGCACCTCTTCACACAGCTGCCGATCCGAGCGAATATGAAACAGATACCCGATAAGTTGCATCCGGAAGAACAAGACCGGGTCAATCGACGGCCTCCCATTATCCGAACAATACAAATCCTTCGTCAGCTCGTAGATGAATCCCAAATCAAGCGCCTTCTCCAGCTGAACCAGCACATGATTCTTTGGAATCATCACAGTCAGGTTCACCATCGAGAAGAAGCGATCTTGATAGTGTTTCTTTCCCTGCATGACCTTACCTCCGGTTAACACCGCGAGTATCGTAAGGCGAAGGTAAGCCAACAACTAATTTTGAGACTTTTTCAACAGCCCCGAGAATTGATTTGACGGCTATCTGCCACTGAGAGGCTCTTGATTAACCGGTCAGTTTGTCCTCACACGTCAATTTCGCTCTCTGTGCCAACTCCAGTCCATCAGCAAAAGTCGCCGTCGTGGTGCGGCCTTCACATCATGATGGCTGAAGCATTTTCACTGCAGTGGTACGGACTGAGTACTCTAATTGAGCTTGCTTTTTTTCTACGATCTGACCGAGATTTTCTAACAATTTTCTAACAGCCAACTTCATGCAACTTGCATGTACTTAACAGAACTTGAAGGAACTTGATGTAACTTAACATATTGACTGTCACCAAAATACAGGCAATTTGCTCTCTATCAACAAGTTAGCCGAAATACTGCCTTCGAATTCATAGTTCGAAGCCATATCAACAAGGACACCAGCCTTCGAATTCCTGAAAACTAACCAATGGCAATCCCGAGAGTATTCTTCTATATAGCAAAGAGGGTTGTACTAGCAGTCCATCAGCTTCCTTCTCCGGTTGGAGTCCTTCGGGAATGCAGACCAGCCGCGCTATTGTTCGCGAAGCGATGACGCCCTGGTATCACACGAATTGCCATCAGCCTCCAACACTTCTCAGATATACCGCAACAGAAAGCAGTTGCGAATCATGTTAAGTGACAGTATAATAAGGCGATAGGAGTCAGTGGTATTATGGGTAGCCCGTTGTATAGATCGGGGTTATTAGGAATCGGTGATGAGTTAGACTTCTTGGTCCTGAACGAGTATGTTAGCAGTAATCAGGAAAGGAGTCACAGACATGGGCAAAAGGTCTGAGCTGAGTGCCTC
>Ga0114930_10001803_pt1 | contig 19940 bp, 15 predicted proteins | sample AnhtaG_FD_87300 | JGI IMG/M metagenome (GOLD analysis project Ga0114930, IMG submission 87300) | Deep subsurface microbial communities from Anholt, Denmark to uncover new lineages of life (NeLLi) - Anholt_01485 metaG | ecosystem: Environmental > Aquatic > Marine > Oceanic > Sediment | place... | reverse complement strand
TCGAGCGCCAGTACCTGGGAAGGAGCCAGCTATGTGCACACGGCCTTTCTGCTTGTGGGTCAGCACAAGGTGGCCCAGTGCTCCGACTGTCATAGCAGTGGCCAATATCCCGGGCTATCGACCGAATGTGTATCCTGCCATCTGGACGATTACAACAACACCGTGGATCCCGATCACCAAACCCTGAACTTTCCGACAGATTGCGTGGCTTGTCACGGCTCGAGCGCCAGTACCTGGGAAGGAGCCAGCTATGTGCACACGGCCTTTCTGCTTGTGGGTCAGCACAAGGTGGCCCAGTGCTCTGACTGTCATCCGGACGGTAATTATGCGGGGACCTCCTCGGCTTGTATATCCTGCCATCTGGACGATTACAACAACACCGTGGATCCCGACCACCAGGCGTTAAACTTTTCCACTGTCTGCGACACTTGCCATGGGACGAGATTTCTCAGTTGGCAAACCGTTACTTTTGACCACAGCACTTACTGGCCTCTACAGGGAGCACATTCCACTCTGAATTGTTCCAGTTGTCACGCACAGGGTTACGATCTTCCCCAGAACTGTTATGGCTGTCATGCGCAGGATTATAATGATACAACCGATCCCGATCACAGCATAGCGGGCTTCCCCACAGATTGTGAACTTTGTCATTATCCCACCCATTTTTTATGGTCCCAGGCTGTTTTCGATCACCAATTCCCGATAGATTCTGGGAGACATTCAAATGCCAGTTGCACCGAATGTCATGTGACGAGCAACTATAGAGAATTTTCTTGTTTAGATTGTCATCAACACAATAAGAACCGGATGGATAATAAACACGAAGATGTGGTTGGGTATGCGTATGAAAGTCTGGCTTGTTATGCCTGCCACCCTCTCGGGAACTAGCCTGAATTATTTATAAAACCCGCCGATGCTAACATTCATTTTCTAAAGAAAATTTTATTTTCATCTGATTATTCCATAGGCAGCTTTTACCTTGCGGGCGAGCCAATCTTACTGCATTGACTTCATCGTTGTCCGTTCGCGGTAGTTTACTACAGCTTCACGGGCCACTTCTTTGTCACTACGGAAATCTTGGCTCGTAAATAATCCAGGCTAGTAAAAAAGGAAGGGAAAAAGAGGGATGGTTAGACTTATTTTGATGATAGGTTATAGATTTTTATTTTGTAGCCCAACATCCGTTCGGTGATACCCAAGGCACGAGCTGCCCGGCTCTTGACTCCGTTGTTCTCCTGCAACGCGCGCATTATTTCCATCATTTCCAGTTTTTGAACTTTACTTGTTAGTGTTAGATCGGATTCCATCAGGGCCTCTTCCTTTTTTTCTCTCAAAAAAACGGGAAGATCTGTTGATGTTATGGTGTCGCTTTCGCAGAATACAACGGCTCTCTCTATCACATTTTCCAATTCTCTGATATTCCCGGGGAACTTATACTGGACCAGCATGTTCATAGCTTCAGAGGAAATTCCCACGATTTTTTTCCCTTCCTTTTCGCCATATTTTTGGATGAAATGGTCGACTAAAGGAGGAACATCTTGTTTTCTTTTCCTTAAAGGGGGGACATGGATAGGAATCACATTCAGCCGGTAATAGAGGTCGGCCCTGAATTTTTCTTCCTTCATCATTTTTTCCAGGTCCCTGTTTGTGGCGGCGATGATCCGCACATCGGACTTGATGGGTTGGGATGAACCTAGGCGGTAAAATTCTCTTTCCTGCAAAAAACGAAGCAGTTTGACCTGAAGCTGATGGGGGAGGTCGCCGATTTCATCCAGGTAGAGAGTTCCTCCGGAAGCAGCTTCGAATTTGCCGATTTTCCGCTCATGAGCTCCTGTAAAGGCCCCTTTTTCCGATCCAAATAGCTCACTTTCGACCAATGTTTCCGGTAAGGAGGGAATGTTGACGGCGAGATATGGCCCTGTTTTTCTCTTTGAGGAGAAATGAATGGTCTTTGCTACAAGATCCTTTCCGGTACCCGTTTCCCCCGAGATAAGCACTGTAGCATCGGTTTTAGATGCCTTGGATGTCAGGTGTGCCACTTCATTCATCTCGGACGATGAAAAAATGAAATTTTTCGTGCTGAATTTCTCTTCCAGCGAACTTCGGAGAAGAGACACTTCTCTTTTCAATTTTTGCCTTTCCTGGGCCCGTTCGATCACCATCAGAAATTTTTTGAAATCTATCGGTTTGACGATGTAGTCATAGGCTCCTTTTTTCAATGCTTCCACCGCGTTTTCCACGTTTCCATAAGCCGTGACGACGATAGGGGTAATCAGCGGATTTTGTTCCAATACTTTTTGAATAACATCGATCCCTGTTTCCCCATCCAGTTTGTAATCGACGATGGCAATATCGATCGGCTGATCCGCAATGATCTCCAAAGCCTCTTCTCCTGAGGACGTTTCAAAAACGGTGTGCCCTTCCTGTTCGAGGTTTTCCTTGATCAGTTTTCTCTGAAGAGGGTCATCTTCCACGACCAAAATATACCCTTTATCCATTTCAGCCTCCTGGTATCTGTATGAAAAAAGATGTTCCTTTTCCCAATCGGCTTTCGCATTCTATTTTTCCTTCATGTGCCTCGATGATTTTTTTCGTCAAGTAAAGCCCTATTCCCATCCCTTCCTTTTTCTTGGAAAAAAACGGATCGAAGATATGTCTCATCTCCTCTTCCGACATGCCTTTACCGCTATCTTGTACCGTGATAAATATCTTTTTCCTGTGTTTTTTTGCTTGGACTCGGATCTCTCCTTTATCGGTGGCTTCAAGCGAATTTTGCAGCAGGTTTAACAGGGCCTGACTCAACAATCCTTTGTCCGCATGCAAAACGATTTCTCCTTCTTCTTCATACTGGATGTCAATGTCTTCCTTGATTATCGACCCCTGGATATCGGCTATCAAACCTTTGAGAGAGAGCTTTTCTTTCTTCAGGTCCAACGGTTTCAACGAGGCAGAGAAGTGGTCGATGACTCTGGATATTTTTTGGACTTCCCCGCTGCCTGAGGAAATATCCTGTCTGAATTCATTAGGCATTTTTTTTGTGAGAAGCTCAAAAAGGAGGGCCAAACTGTTGAGAGGATTTTTGATTTCATGGGCGACTCCGGAAGTGAAAGCCGAAATTTCCTTGTATCTTTCCTTTTCTCTGCGTTCTGTTTCCGCTTCTTTTTCCTTTTGTCGGTAATGATTCTGCAGTTGATAAATCCCTAAAAAGAAAATGATTCCGATTCCTACGATAATCCCAAAAAGGATGAGAAAATTTTGGCGCGAGCGGATGAGCATTTCCTCGAGACTCTCTAATGAATATCCAAGATACACATGATAGGTCTTCTGATCGGCCGCCCGGAAGGAAGTGAAAACATTGAATATCTTGCCCGCGGGAGAATCGATGGTCCACGACTCTCTTTCTCCGATATCCTTTTGAGAAAGGGGAAGATATCCCTCGAAACGGGAATGCCAGCCCAGGATTTTCTTCTGATCGTCCAAAAGTGCCATGTAATAGATATTTTCTTCTCCGGAGTAGAAACGGAAGATTTCCTCGAATGAGTAGTTGTCGCTCAGAAAATGGGAAATGTTGACCTTTAGAATTTCGGCTGTGGCTTGAAGCTGCTCCTTGACCAGGTCTTCAACCTTGTTCTTGATGTAGGCGCGATTTATCGAAGATAGAAAAAAAAAGATGATAATGATTCCGAGGAGAGGAACGAAAAAAAATAAGAATAGATCCTTTTTTTTCAAAAACGCTTGCCTTTTCGTTTCCCCTTCCTGCCCATCAGTCCTTTGCCCCCTCTCCATGTGGGGAAACCGTGTTTGTCACGCAGAATAAATGTCTCTCCTTTGGATTGAACCTCCCTTGCGATGATGTTCATTTCTTTCTCTCCCGAAGAGGTGAGGGAGCCGGTGACTATCAGGTGTTCTCCTTTATGAAAATCCTGGTCAAAGAATCCTACAGGACTTATCTCGACTGTGTAGAGTTTTTTTGTGTCCTTTTCTTCTAGCGTAACGATCAAGAAGGGAGAATTGTCTTTGTAGCGTGGTTCCATGACGATCTTTTGGATTTTTCCCTCGATGCGGATTTCTTGATCCACGTTATAGAAGTGCCCGGTTTTTTGGCCAAAGGATGGGAGAGATACAAGAAGCAAAATCATCAACAGGATCACATCTGCTTTTCGCTTCATTGTTTTGCTCCCAGTGGAATATTCCACTCGATTCCCACAGAAAAATAGTGGCCGTTCCAGTCAAAATAAAGATCATTCGAGCTGTTTTGAACGTAAAAATAAGATACAAACACCGAAAATCGAGGAAAACTTTTTTCTGTTGTCACTTCAATCTGTTTTCTTTTGTCTTTTCTTATGATTCCCAATGGATTTCCTTCAAGATCAAGGTTTTCGATCCCTGGAAATTCCTTGTTAGCCATAGTATACCCCAATTTCAGTTGGATATTCCAGGGCAAGAGAAGAGTCAATTGACTTCCCAGTTGATAACCTTCCCAGGAGAATCTGTCGTAGGATGGATTCTCCACCATATAGAACTCTTCGATGAAAAAGAATGGATTTTGGCCGGATAAGACCCATTGTCTCATGCCCGAGAAACGGAGTCCTATTTTATTCCCGAGCCCTTGAGCGATCCATCCCGATAGGGAAAAGACCTGAATTCCTTGCCCATCGGCTTGTGATTTAGTCTGATAGACATATTGATAAGAGCCGTGGGCATTTCCTTTTCCCTTCCCTCCCATGGAATTGGTGTTGGTTTCGGCAGTTAAAACCTCATCATAAACATAAGGGCTGAAAAAATACTTGTATCCCCAGTCTATTTCTCCCTTTAGGGTTGTTTTTGTTTGGAAATATTTATCAAAGGAAACCATCAGGGAATGGCTGATGAAATCAAAGACAGAATCTCTGTAGTTTTTATAGTCCAAGGAATAATTAGATTTCAGGATAGATGTCTGGCTGAGATAACTCTTAAAGGCCGCAAAAAAATTGGCGGACAAGTAATTGAAATCCGAATATTCGGAGCGATAGAAAATTCCTCGCCCTGCAACGGAAAAATAGAATGCAGATTTTTCATCGATGGGATAGATATAGTCCAAACCTGCATCCTGGGTGTAATAGGCTAAATTGGAATTTTCAAAGAGGTAGGAATATTTCCCCTCCGCAAAAAGGGAAAGCCGAGAGAAGTTTTTGTCCATGTAGAAACTCAGGTTCGAGAGTTGATCCCTTTCAGCGAAGCGATTCTGAAAAAGGTTGTTTGTCATGTTTTGTGAAAAAGATAGCGAAAAGGAATCCGCCGGTAATGTCGAATGCACTGTCAGCATGATCAGGATGAGGAAGATGAATTTTCTCATGGTGTTCGTCCAGAAAGAGGGAAAGGGGCGGAGCCCCTTTTCCCTCTATTTTTGACCGTTTCCTTTCTTGGAAGCTCTGCCTTTTGGACCTGTTTCATCACAAATGCCGTTTCCGAAATTTTCGCGATTTTGCCTGGGAGATTGTCTGTTCCAGGTGTTTTCCTCACGGTGGCTAAACCTTTTTTGGTACTGATCGGATGAAGCATTGTTTTCGTTTTTGTGTTGATAACTTTTGCCTTCCTCTTGTTTTGACCGGTCTGAACCCTGACGGTTGGGTGTTCCTTGCTGGTTGCCATCGCGTGCAAGATCACATATACCGTCTCCGTTTTCGTCCACGAAAAATGGCCCGTTCTTGAATCCTGATTTTACCGCGTTTTGGAATGAATTACGAGCCGCTTTTTGAGGATTTTCGGCAGAAAACGCAAGCCCCAGACCTAGGATCAACAAAGATCCCATCCAAGCAATCGCTTTCTTTTTGTTCATTTGAACCTCCTGATTTAAATTTCAGACATTTATAAAGCAAGTCCTATGCCAACTTCTATATTATTGATAATAAAAGAATTAGATATTCATGCAGCTCGAGATATCCGACAATATTGTTGCAAAACCGACAATTTTGTAGGGAAAATAGATGGGGACGCTCCTTAAGGTACCACCCTATTCGGCTGGAAGCATTTCCATAACCAGGATTGTATTGGGGCAGTCAAACAAGCTGATTGTTGTATGAATGACAATGACCTATGAAAAGGAAGTCAGGATATCTTTTTTGGGGATGAATCTTGAGTTTCTACAATCTCCATAGGTAGGAGGCTTTGAAGAAAAAACCCCGTCTCGTTTCAAGGAAGTTATCCGAGGGCCTGTAATCCCCTTGCTCCCATATTATCTTTTCGTACAGAGAACCATAACCGATATGGATAACGGTTCCCGGGATGTAAGTGAAAGAGGCGAGAAAGTCTGTCATCAGTTGTTTCCGGAAGGAATTGTATTCCACGATAGCCCGGAAAAAAAGATACTTGTTCACTTGGAAAGTGTTCTTGCTGCGTATGATCGTGTAGTCGAATTCTTTTTTGGAATCCGCTTGCCGGGTAAAATCCGAATAGAGCATACTGAGTTCCAGATGAAGCTGTCCCAGAGGCAAAAAAGTTAGGGATGCCATAACATCGGTTCCTTTTCCCTGGTAGGGATTCTCGACATAGCGGAGTTTGTTTCCATAGTTGTAGTTCAAGCTGAGAAAAAGTTTTTTTGTGATTTGACTCGATCCGATAAACCTGGCCCAGCTTGTGCTGAACCGTTCTTTTTGCCAAACCTCGGTTGAGTAACGGTATCCGAACAAGATTGTGGTGCTTTTAGGGAGAAGGAATCTCAGGTCCAACGAGTTGTCCGTTTCGTAAAGGCCGCTCGATTTATCATGGATCTGGCTGCTGTGGATCACAGGATCGATCCTCTTGATAATGCTGGATTTGGGATAGAACATGCGCATGATCCCAGAGCGGAACCGGGTTATTCCTGTGCGTGTGACGTATCCTGTCTCGGTGTGGAAGTCTTCTGCCAAGTCCTGGAGTCCCAACATGATGATCCAATTTCGAGTGTTATAGAAATAGTGAAGGCCTAAAGCGTGTCCATCCTCTCGAGATGAATTTGCATCCTGTTTGCTCGAGGACAGGAAACCATGGTAGCCGAAGATGCTGGACTTGTTTATTCTCATCTGCCCATCCAGTCCAAAAACTCGGTTGTGTCCGTTCTCCCGTTCTCGTCCGGTATAGAACCCTCCGATAAAGCTATCGTTAGCCAGGGCCCGTTTATAACGGATGATGCCGAAATGGGCATAATCAGCGGGATCGTCATAAGGCAGTTTATCCATGGTATAGATTGCTGCCACCGTGTTTTTGGCTCCGATCTTTCCGTTGAGTTTTGCACCCAGTAACGGTTCGACGATCGTCCTGGTGTGCACCACAGCCTGGAGGGGATCTCTGCTGTGATTTCCCCCGATATGGAACTTCTCCAATCCTTCGAGGAAAAAAGGCCGCTTTTCTGGAAAAAACAGTGCAAATCTTTGATTGAAATCCACCTGCCCAGCATCGGCTTCCACCTGGCTAAAATCGGGATTGATAGTGCCATCGAAAATAAGACGGGATGTGATCCCGTACTTAGCTGTCAAACTGAGATCTCCGACACCTTCGCCAGAAATCAATCTCCCTTCTTCCAGTTCGCTCCGCTGGCTGTAAGTCACCGCAGGAAGAACCTCGAACAAGGCATAGTGCTTGATGTCTTCAAATAGAAGGGTAACCGTTTGGGTGAAAAAATTAGGGCCCTGTGCCGGATCCAGAGAAGGGTAAGTCCCAAATTCCGTGTGGCGGCTGATCTTTCGTTCAAAAATCACACCCATTTCCACCGGATCCCTGTGGAAGAATCGGATGCTTTTAAACGGAATCCGGATTTCGACCGTGTAACCGTCTTGGTTGATTTCTCCTTCGCTGAACCACACCATGTCCACGTTGAAATCTTCTTTATTCCCTTCTGCCGTTGCGTCCCCCTGTGCACCTATCGGATTGCAGTAGAATACGTAAAGGGATTGTTGGTCGTTGAAAGAATCCAGATTAACACACACCCAATCGTCGGGATCGATGTTGTCACGGCTTGTGATCGATGATTTGATTTTATCTGGCTCACTGTCGAAACACCGAAAAGCCACATAAAAATTCTCCTGGTCATAGGCATAATAAACTTCTGTTTTTTCGGCCATGTCCTTTCCATAGTCCGGGACCCATGTTTTGAATCCTGACACATGGGGTGCTTTCTGCCAGGCTGTGTCATCGAGTTTCCCGTCAATAACAGGAGGATTTTCGGTTTTGTACGGGCGAAGAGGCGCGTATTGTTCTTCGGTATGGAGGATTGTTGTCACAAGAAACAGGGTGAGAAGAAAAAGCAAAGGAATTGTTTTTTTTGGTGATTTTAGACATATCATTTGTGTTTCACTACGGAATTTAAGACAAAAGGTTATACCATAAGGGCAATTTTTCCGTCAAATGGTAACAAATTCTTTCCGTTTAACCAGTCGAGATGGAACATTTAAGGAGGGGAATTCGTATCTTTTATCTGGAGGCATCATGTTACGCAATTATCTAAAGACCGCACTCAGGAATCTTTGGAAGAGAAAAAGTTTTTCCTTCATTAACATCGTGGGGCTTGCTATCGGTATGGCCGTGAGTTTTCTGATTCTCCTGTATGTCCTGAACGAAGTCACCTACGACCGGTTTCATGAAAATTATGACAACATCTATCGTATTGCGACCAAGCTGGACGCCCAGGGCCGGCACTTTGAAGTTGGCAGTGTCCCTGCACCGTTAGGCCCGGCCTTAGTCGATCAATTTCCAGAGGTTGTCCGGGCTGCCCGGCTCCGGGAATCTGCAACACGAATCATTGCCTATGAGGAAAAATTGTATGAGGAATCCCGCATTTTTCATGCGGATCCGGATATTTTTAATGTCTTCACTATACCTGTCGTAAGAGGAAATCCCGAGAATTGGCTTCAGGCACCATTCAACATGGTTGTCACGGAAGAGATGGCCGAAAAATATTTCGGCGATGCAGATCCCATAGGAAAGACGGTCAAAGTGAACAACCAATATACCTACACCATAACAGGTGTCGTTCGAAAAATGCCCGAAAATTCTCATTTCAAATTCAATATGATCGGTTCGCTTTCCACTCTTGAGCAAATATGGGGAGACTTGAACTTGTGGATGGGATTCAATTATGCCACATATATCCTGTTGGAGGGCGATCCCTCGTTGGAAGAGATCACGCAAAAGTATAACAGCCTTCTGATGGCCAACATTCCTGAGCAGTTCAAACAGTTGGGAGCAGAAGTGGAAATATTCCTTCAGCCCATGCGCAGCATCCACCTGCATTCTCATCTGGAAGGAGAGATGGAGCCTCCAGGGAATCCGGCTTTTATCCGCATTCTCACAACCATTGCCCTTTTTATCCTTCTGACTGCCTGTATCAATTTCATGAATCTTTCCACGGCCCAATCCTCCCGCCGGGCCAAGGAAGTGGGGATGCGGAAAGTCCTCGGGGCCCACCGCGGCAAACTGATCGGACAGTTCCTCGGAGAATCCCTGCTGCTGAGCTTTATAAGCCTGGTCATCGCCATCATCCTCATCTATGCTCTGCTCCCTGTGTTTAATCAGTTGGTCAGCAAGGACCTGGTCTTCAATCCCTCACAAAACGGGATTATCCTGTTGGGACTTATCGGAATCACCGTATTAGCCGGACTCCTTGCCGGAACCTACCCGGCCTTCTTCCTTTCCGCTTTCGTCCCTCTTGAGGTGCTCAAGTCCCGTTTCAAGGCGGGAAAGGGACACCGCTTCTTCCGCAACGGGTTGGTCAGCCTTCAGTACGTCATTTCTATCACCCTAATAATCAGCACGTTCGTTATTTTTTACCAGCTACACCACGTCAAAAACCGCGATTTGGGTTTCGACAAAGAACAGGTCGCTGTCATTTCTTTGAGGGGACAGGTGAACCAGAAGCACGATGTTTTCAAAAATGAAATCCTCCGCCTTCCGGGAGTGGTTAATGCCGCCTGTTCCTCCACCGTGCCCAGCCGGGGCCGCAGCGAAACCATGTTTTCTTTTGAGGGCATCGACCAGAAAAAACAGGTTTTCCCGATCATGGAGATAGATCCGGACTATCTGGAAACCATGGATATGAAGCTGTCTGCCGGAAGAAATTTCTCACGAGACTATCCCAGCGACAACAAAGCCATGATCCTGAATGAAACCCTGGTCAAACACCTGGGATGGGAGGATCCCCTCGGAAAAACCGTGTCTATGACGGATTTGGCTGATGCAGATAGACCTGAAAAGGGTTTTATCGAGGTCCCATACACGGTCATCGGAGTGGTCAAAGATTTTCATTTCGAGTCGCTCCATGAAAATCTCCGGGGGCACCTGATGAAATTGTCAGGACAAGTGAACAGAATTTCGGTGAAGCTCCGCCCGGGAAATATTGCCGGAACTCTCCAGTCGATCGAAAACATTTGGCGCGAACTGGAGCCGGCACATCCGTTCCAATATGTCTTTTTGGATGATTCTTTCGACCGCCTTTATCGCTCCGAGCTGCGCATGGGGCAGATTTTTATCTCCTTCACGTTGATGGCCATCTTCATCTCCTGTTTAGGCCTTTTTGGGTTGGCTTCCTTCACTGCCGATCAGCGGACCAAGGAAATCGGCATCCGGAAGGTGCTGGGGGCTTCTGTCTCCAATGTGGTAGTGCTCCTGTCCAGAGATTTCACGAAATGGGTGATTTTGGCCAATGTTGTGGCCTGGCCGGTAGCTTATCTTGTGATGAACAAGTGGCTCCAGAATTTTGCTTATCGCATTAGTTTGGGAATCTGGATGTTTATCCTCTCGGGAGTCATCGCCTTGATCATTGCTCTTCTTACGGTCAGTACGAAGGCCCTCAAGGCTGCGGTGGCCAATCCTGCCGATTCCCTCAGATATGAATAGGGGACGCTCCATAAAGTACCACCCTATCACTCCGAGTTGAGCTCTTGGTGATGCGCTTGGTTGGTGAGTTGTCTAAAAATAACGAGTGAAGCTTCCCCAAAGGTCGTCACCCAATTTCCAGTAGGCAGCGACGGCGTCTTCAGCCGTCTTCACGCTGTACTCGGTTAAATACTGTTTCGCTTTTGCCGGATCTTGTTTGTACAGGCGAAGGGCTTCCTCCTCGATTTTTGCCTGGTCGGCAAAGGCCTTATTTTCGATCTCTGTCCAGATTTTTGCGATTCCCTGGCTCATCGGCTGCCAGCGGAATAACGCTAATTGACTCACCCTCCGGAAGGCCCACCAGGCACAGTCCGTGCGGAATCCTCCCCGGCCGTCGATCCTATAAGAATCCGGCATCCGAGTGATTCCACAGTAGAAGGGAGTATGGGGTGTGGTGGCGGGATTGTCGTATCCTAACCAGACCACGCCTCCGATAGCGTCGGGAAGCCAACTCCGGCTTTGCGTGACCTGAAGATAGGTCGCGCTCTTGCAGCAGATTGTCCTCTCACGTTGCACCTTAAGGAGTCCCATCAGGTCGGAATTCATGAACGGGCTGGCCACCGGACTTTTGACCGTGTTTCCCTCCCGGTCGACCATGGTTAGAGTCCGGGTCATGTCAAAGGATGTGTCCTGGTAGGTGTCGCGAAAAATATCCAGCACATCCTGGACAGAAAGCTTTTTCTCGGGCTTGACAGACATCGGAAAGTTCTCGCCGTTTGGGTCCAAGTTTAGAGAAGGTGCGATACGGCTCAACACTCGCCATTCCCGGCGCCGGCATCCCATGCTGCGGCGGGAGGCATAGGCATAGCAAAACTCGAAGGATTTGCCGCTATCGGGATCCCACCAACCCAATTCCTGGGCCAGGGAATGGACATTCTCGGAGGCCATATAGTATTCTGGATCGTCGAGATCGATCTGCCGGATCCGGCTGGCGTTGGCCGAGACTCCCACATGGTCGTCCGGGATGCGAACCGCAGCCCAAACCGCTCCTTTCTTGCCTTCGCCGGGCCCCAGAATCTCGAAATGCCAGGTCTCATTAGGATCGGCAAAGGTAAAACACTCGCCGTAATCGATGTATCCGTAGGTTTTGGTCAGTTCATCGGCGATCCGGATGGCTTCGCGGGCGGTTCTCGCCCGTTCGAGAACAAGCCTGTAGAGTTCGGGGCAGTCGATGACTCCCTCCCTGCTCCGGAGCTCTCTCTTGCCTCCAAACGTTGTTTCGCCGATAGCCAACTGATGCTCGTTCATACAGGGGTATGCGGTGTTGATATAAGCGTAGGTTTCCGCAACCTGTGGGATCTCGCCTTTCTTGAGAGGCCTGTCCTTCGGGCCCTTGGTCCTCTTGGATTGGAGATAAACAGGGGCCATGTCCCCTGGTTTGTGTTTTTTATGCGACACTATGTTGATCCACGTCCGGTCTGAGGAGCTGTCGCAGGAATGGGAAGTCATTGTCGAACCGTCGACAGAGGCGAGTTTCCCGACAATAATACTGGTGCAGGATTCGATCGCAGGAAGAATGTCATCGTTGACATTCGCTTCAGATTGAACGGCCGGTCCCTGAACGGCCAGCAGAAACAAACCAACACAAATAAATAATGTTAAGATCCACTTTTTCACCATCTTACTCCTTATTTTTTGGGCTGAAAGCCGATACGGTCAAAGGGATTGACTACACTAGACGTGATATTGCGCAGATGAGAGTTGATCCTTTTTAACCAGCGGACATAAAGGACAAGCGCTGCTGCATCACCCGGATGGAAGTTCGAATCCTTCTCTTTGACGATAGTCTTGACTATTTCATCGCAGAGATCGTTGATCCATGCATATTTATCAAGAAGCTCAAGAGCTAAATCCGTATTTCCCTCTTCGAAACACTTTATGGTTTGGACAAAACTATCTTCTACGGCTATTTCGATGCGGACGAATTCTTCCTCGAATTTCCAGCCATGCAGTTTTCCGGGATGATCAAAGGCAAGCTCCAACATATTCTTGGCATAGTCTCCGAGGCGTTCGATGTCGATGATTATGCTGATCAAGGCCAATCCCGAAGGCAGGTCAGCCGTGCCTTGAACAGCCAGGTGATTGAACACCATTCGCCGGACTTCACGTTCGTATTTGTTGACCTCCTTGTCCTTATCCTTCATCGAAAGGTCGATTTCGCTGTCCTCCCTCTGCCTCAGGGATACCTTGGCTTCCATACACATTGCCATGGTGATAGCCAGCATATCGAATGATCGTTGGTAAGCCCTGTCAATCAATGTATCCTTTTTGAAAATAGCCAGCCATTTTTTAAACATTGAAATCTCTCCTCATCTTAAAATAACTATCACTAATATAGGAATAAGAAAAAAAACCACAACGATATACAGAATTACTACGATCTTGTATTTCACAGCGATTTCTGCGAATTTCTTGGCCATCGAGATCGGGACAAACTTGATTGGCCACCAGACAATCATACCGGATATGTTGAACAGCAGATGGGAAAAGGCCACGATAATCGCAGACAGATTGCCGGTCACAAGGGCAGCCAGGATCGCTGTAACCGTGGTTCCGATGTTTGCTCCTAAAGTATAGGGGAAGATCTGTACCAGTGTCAACAAACCGGCGCCTGCCATCGGAACGGCCAGAGAGGTCGTGATCGAGCTGCTCTGGACCATGGCCGTCAGCAACAATCCCACCAACAGAGCCCTAAAGGCTGTTTTGAACAGGTGCCGGTCGAACCAGGCTTCGGCTTTTTTGACCACCAAGATCCTTAAGGATTTCACCATCCTGGTGAGGGCCAGAATCAAAAAAATGAATGATAGTACCAAAAGAAGCCAGGGAAGATTTCCGAGGAATCCCTTTAAAACTTCAACCGGAGGTTTGGTCAATGCTTTAACAGGACTCAAAAAACCCAGACCGCCGATGTTCTGGAACTTTTCTCCCAGGAATGTTGCCGCATGTCCCAGAAAGTTCGTGAAATATTGCAACGGAAACAGCACCAAGACAGCCAGGACATTGAAAAAGTCATGCACGATGGCTGCAGATAGTGCTCGTTCGAACTCTGCATCGCGTCTAATTTGCGTCATAGAGACCAGCAAATTTGTCACAGAAGTGCCGATGTTGGCTCCCATGATGATCGGGATGGCATTGGTCACGTTCAGCACTCCACCGGCTACCAATCCTACAACGATGGATGTCGTTGTCGAGGAAGACTGGATAATCGAGGTGGCCAGAACTCCGATGAATAAACCCACCAACGGATTTGTGGTGGTTGCGATCAGAGTCTCTGCCAGGCCTTCTCCGAACATCTTGAGGGATGTTCCCATCAATTCCAGGCTGACGAGAAATAGATACAGAAAAAATAATAAGAAAAGAAGATTGAACAGAACGATGTGACGCTGGTAAAAGTCGTTGAGTGATTTCACGGAGATTTGCTTATATCACAGAGATTCTATCCTGTCAAAACGGAAATTTTATAAAAATTTTACTCCTCCATTCAATTCGTTTTATTTCGGAATACATCGGGCTTGATGTGCCATTCCAGGTTGTTCGGCGGTGTGACAGCATGTTCAGGAGGCTTGGGTAATGCCTTTATTTGTGGGCAGTAATCATAGGCAACGGGAAAAGGACGGCAGGTGCCGCCTCTATTCACATATTCCCAGACAATCTCGCCATCAGGTTTTACCTGAAAGAGCCTCCCGGTGTTGTCCTCGGCGATGAATGTATTGCCATTGGGAAATCTCTTTTGTGTCCCCATGGTTTTGCTGAAGAATTTAAGGTTTGCGTACCCTTCCGTCTCATACTTCCAAACTATCTCCTTGGTGACCGGGTTGAATTCGATGATAAACGTTTGTCCGCAATGGGTTCTGTGGCGGGGAAAAAGTGAATTGTCGAACAGGATGATGTTTCCTTCCCCCGGCAAGCCTTTCTCTATCATCTCCGGTTCATGACAATGGGCTAATCCTCCTTTGTAGTTGTGAGTCCACTCCCACACGATTTCTTTTGTTTCTTTATCCACGATGTATAGCGTGTCGATGTTTCTCGGATTTATCAGGATATTGCCTGGTTTGAATCTCTTGTCACCGGCATCGTACCATTTGTTCTCTGGAATCGGGCAAATCGTGTTCATGTGAAGCCAGTCACCCTCCGGAGTCACCGGCGAATACCTGTTCAGGTCCAGATGATTGTAGGCATGCCACTCCCACACGATTTTATTGTCCGGGGTAATCTCATAGATATCACCCCCCAATTGTTTCTCTTCACTTCCTCTTTTCCGGAGGGGCCACCAGGGAGAAATTTCCACGTCTTTGACCTGTTTCTGATATTCTTCAGGCAGGGGTTCATGGGCAACGAGCAGCCTGTTATTGTTGTGCAGCCAGCGCATGTCATTCATGGATTCGATCCCCTCGTGTTTCCATACGATGTTGCCATCCCAGTCATATTCGAAAAGTGTTTCATTCGGACCTGTGTAAAGAAGATGACCATTGGGCAACAGCCGGCATCGTTTATTAAAATTAGGGGCCACTTTCCATGTGTGAACCACAGTGCCGTTCATGTCGATAAGACGGACATCGCCGGTGATCTCGCTTTTTGCCCTGACCTTGGCCGACGGATGATTGCCTAAAGAGGCATGGTCAGCAATCAAAATGTAGCTGTTGTAGCATTCATCAGGTTTAAAGATGGTGGTCCCAGTTGGGAATATCGTAGGATAGGCAAAAGCCAAATAAGCGAGTGCGAGTGTAACAAAAATCCCTATTGTGGTCGATAAAGTTTTTCTTATGTTCATTGTTCCTCCTCTTGTATGATCTGTGTTGGTTTCTATTCTATTCCTGTATATTTAAAAGTAAAGATTTATGCGCCTATTCCCTGATTCTTAAACCCAGAAAAAATTTTATGGGAGTAGGACTCGATTTTCACCTTGGAGAATGGATAATGGTCAGCCCTGAACTTCAGCTTTGGAGCTATAATTTCAGATTCGATGAATTTCTATTAAACCCGGGTGCAATCCTGAACTTTAAGTTGAAAAATTTCTTTATTGGAGGAGGTGTGATTCTTCCGTTTTTAATTTCTGGAGATGAAGATATAGAATCTGGTGAATTAATGCCAAAAATCAACGCTGGTCTTAGAACTAATAGGATAAAATTGACGCTCTATCTTATTTCTACTTTTCATGACCTGTTTGAGGATGTTCTACTTGGCGTAAGTATCGGAACTGTTTTCTGAATAAACTAACCAACAAAATCGCACAGTGATATCCAGGATTCCCCACCCACCGCCCATTGACACCCACCACATTCCTTGATATCCTTTTGCCGACCAAACATGGGAATATAAGGGGACAGCAAATTCATAGAGTGCCGCGAATCATTCAAAAAAAAGCCATTTTCCTCTTTGTGTTTTTCTTGTTTTTTCACTTTTTATGTGTGATCGGCCAGGGAGATGAAACACTTGAGCTTACTTATCTTAGCAAAATCCAAGAGCCAGCTTGGGCCTGGGGATCTGAGGCGAATGTATTTGTCTCAAATGATAGATTATATATTTCCTTAGGCTACCCAGGCTTGGCTGTATACGACATAAGTAATCCAGAGTTCCCGCAGCGTATTCTGTATATGCACTCTGCTGATTTAGGCGGTCAGGTAGGGGCAGTTGCGGCTTCAGGAGATCGTATGTTTGTCGCTACTCCAGATAAGAATTCTTTGGCCGTCTTGGATATTTCTAACCCTTCTAATCCAATAGTTTTAACGCGTTTTGGTGCTATTCATAGTATTCTTCAAATCTCTCTCCGTGGTCAGCAACTCTACGTTCATGCAGGAAGCAGTACTCAGTACTACGGTGGCGTTTATGTATTCGATGTATCGAAAGAAATGCCAGAATTAGTTGGTGAATATCTTACAGATTTGATTGATCCAGGATTCTATGTTAATGGTCAAGGAGTAGTATTTCTTGCTAGGACCCCTGCATCTTTTGGCGATTCTGCAAAGGTTGATGCCATTGCTATGGGCGATCCTTCAAATCCCATCTATCTTGGTCGATGGGAATCCCCTTATCCAGGAAATATCGTTGATATCGACATGAAGGGGCATTTTCTCTACTGTTCAGCATATTGGGGAGGTCTTTGGATTTTGGATGCTTCAGATTTTTCGGACATCAACTTCATAGCACGGTATGACTGGCTCAAGCCTGAACCCTTTGCTTTATCCGCTCAGGGATTGCCCCCTTTTGTCTTTCTTGCTCAGGGTGGTCCTGAATTAAGCTTTCAGAAATTCAATGTGTACAGACTAGATAATGCTTTGATTACTTTGGAAAAGGAAATTCCTGCAATGACTTATACACAGTCTGTATATTTGTTTGGAGATTTACTCATTCTCATTGAGAAGGAGTCGCCTTGGGAAACAACTAATCCTCAGAAAATCCTCCATTTGTATCAAGTCCCAACGTCTAGACCAAAGCCGCCTCTATATCCCCTTCTAACAAGAGAAATAAATAGAAGCCTATTCAGAAAAGAAGCGTTTCATACAATATATTGGAGCCCTAATCCTGAAAACAAAGAATTCGTGATCACTGAGTACAGAGTTTATCGAAAATATCCCGATCAAGCAGATATAGACTATAAGATGATCGGTAGTGTTCCTGGGGATGTATTTGAGTTTGTAGATGGCTATTTAGATTTTTCCAATAGATTTATGTATGCCGTAACATCTGTTGAAGAAAGCGGATTTGAAAGTGAAAAGACGACACCCGTGGAAAGTGACATCATGAGGAGTGAATCATTACAAAAAAAAAGGCGAATTAATTTTATGTCCAAAATCTATAAGGAATAATGCATAAAATAAATATTTATATGCTATCTATACTGTTTATAAAGGGTTTATCAATTTCTTCCTATGGAGGAAGAGGCTGGCTGGGTTGAATAGTCAATAATTTTCCTATAGATCGATCAGTCGCAAAAGGGGGCAACGTACCGAAAAGAAAAGTCGGGATCTACCTTGCAGTAGAAAAAAACTTCCAAAAGTGGTAAATTTATCAGTTGATTTTCCCTAGTAGCAACAACGTGGGCGGTTAGTTCTTATACCGTAATTTCAGCAATTTTCAGCATTTTTTGTCACACCTGTGGCACATGGGGAGAAGTCTATTACAAAGTGGAGCGGTGGACTTTGAATCAGAAGCAGGAACGCATGATGTATATACGTCTAATTATTGAGTTGCTCTTTTGTAACTTATGGAAATGCCGGAACTGCTAGTTCGATCAATGCTTGTGTCCATGTAAGGCAAGCTTTGAATGTATTCAAGAAAATCCTTGACCATTTCATCGATACTTCGTTCCTGTTCAATCCCTTGAGAAGAACCATGCAATATTGATTCACCCAGAAGTGAAAAAGATAAAAAAAGAACGAAAGAGTATGTCAAGGTGTTTTTCATTTTGATCTCACCTTCTGTTAATCAACGTTGACAATCTGAATGAGTTTTTCTTCCCAGCAATTGATTTCCATAAAGTTTTTTGTTTCAATAATCCATGAATAAACAAAACTCAGACCAGTTTAGATTCATTCTTACTAATATTATCTATTTAACAATAAAATATATAAAATAAAATCAAGACAAATGATGGTTCATATGGATGCAAAGCAATTTCTCCAGTTGAAAATTCTTCTTGAACACTTCATAAGGGGCCTTTCTTCTATTTGACTCATGAGGTCGCTTGAGATAGCAGGATTATTCCTAGATTTTGAGCTTTTTGTTAAGCAGAGAGAAAGTCTAGAAGGCAATCCCTCAATTTATGGACGGAGGCAGAGGGGGGGGAATACCTGCGCATGGCCCCTTAATTTTGTTATGATGAGAGATAGCACAAGAAAGGTAAACTCTTGGACTGTTGTTCCAGAGGTTGGGGTTTCAAGAAGCCTCACTAATGCTTAATTTTTCAAAAATGATAATTACGGAGGAAAATGATGAATGTGATCGGCATAATTCCAGAAAATTATCGACCTGTTCTAGATGCACTGGAAACAGAAAAGGCCATCAAACTGATCAAAGATTTTTTTCAGACGAATCTAACTGAAGCGCTGAATTTGCGACGAGTAACTGCCCCATTGTTTGTGAGAGCAGGGACCGGCATTAATGATGACCTAAATGGTGTGGAACAGCCGATTTCGTTCGATATTAAAAATATGAACTATGCAAGAGCTGAAATAGTCCAATCTTTGGCCAAGTGGAAAAGACTGACCCTTGCTAATCTGAAAATCGGTTTGGGCGAAGGCATATACACTGATATGAATGCTATTAGGCCTGATGAACAACTCGATAATCTACATTCTCTCTATGTTGATCAATGGGATTGGGAAAAAGTTATTTCAAGAGAGGAGAGAAATCTTGAATTTTTACAGAGTACAGTCAACAAGATTTATCAAGTTATAAAAAAAACGGAACATTTTATCCATGCTCATTACCCTGAAATCAAACCTGTCCTCCCTGAAGAAATTGTCTTTATCCACTCAGAAGAATTAGAAGAAAAATACCCAGAGCTGTCTCCAGGCCAAAGAGAAGAAGCCGTCTGTAAAGATTATGAGGCTGTTTTCATCATCGGAATCGGCGCTTCCTTAAAAAGCGGTCAACCGCATGATGGCAGAGCTCCAGATTATGATGACTGGACAACTCCAACAGAAAGAGGACCCGGTCTAAACGGAGATATCATTGTCTGGAATCCTGAAATCAAAACAGCGTTTGAGCTCTCTTCAATGGGAATTAGAGTAGATCAACAGACTCTGGAAAAGCAGCTGGAAATAACAGACACCACCAAAAGAAAGGAATTATTCTTTCATCAGAGATTATTAAATGGGGAATTACCTCTCTCCATTGGCGGTGGTATTGGGCAATCTCGGCTTTGTATGTTCTACTTAAAAAAAGCTCATATAGGAGAAGTTCAGGCGAGCATATGGCCGGATGAGATGTTTGAAGAATGCCAGAAGAATAATATTTTTCTTTTGTAAAAGATAGATATTTACGCAAGGAATTAATAGGACAATCAGGCAAATTGTATTGTTTCGTTTCAACTAAATTCGGACCACTCATGA
>Ga0114930_10001802_pt1 | contig 19945 bp, 18 predicted proteins | sample AnhtaG_FD_87300 | JGI IMG/M metagenome (GOLD analysis project Ga0114930, IMG submission 87300) | Deep subsurface microbial communities from Anholt, Denmark to uncover new lineages of life (NeLLi) - Anholt_01485 metaG | ecosystem: Environmental > Aquatic > Marine > Oceanic > Sediment | place... | reverse complement strand
TTGCGGTGAGTAATCTATACTATAAACCGCCAAGAAGTAAAAATTATGCCAACATGTAATGTAACTGTCACTTTTTTTGAGATCTAATTAGTCATGTGCTTATGAAAAAACCAAAATTTGACTGGAAACGTCAGAAAGATGAAATATAATCAATCATTGAATTAAATATTTTCTTTCCGTCAGCAGATCCGAGTATCTCTTCAGAAGCTCTTTCAGGATGGGGCATCATTCCAAGGACATTGCCTCTTGCATTGAGAACTCCGGCAATGTTTTCTATTGAACCGTTTGGATTTGCATCCATTGTGGGCTGACCTTGAGGATCAACATATCTGAAGGCAACCCTATCCTGTGTGTTAAGATCTGAAATGGTAGAGTCGTCTGCAAAATAATTACCTTCCATATGGGCAATGGGTATATTGATAATCTCGCCTTTCTTGAATGCATTGGTAAAGGGTGAGGTATTATTATCTACCCTGAGACTTACCCACTGGCATTTGAATTTTGGATATCTGTTGGTCATTAAAGCCCCTGGTAATAGACCTGATTCCACCAGGATCTGGAATCCGTTGCATATACCTATAACTGGAAGACCTTTATCTGCCATTTTCCTGACATCATCCATTATGGGCGCCCTGGCTGCGATGGCACCAGCTCTTAAATAGTCCCCATACGAGAATCCACCTGGTACGACCACACCGTCATATCCTTTCAATTCGTCCTTATACCACACCATATCGGCATCTACACCAACTACTTCAGTCAGGACATAATGAACATCATAATCACAGTTTGAGCCTCCGAACTGAATGACGGCAATCTTCATCCAGACTCCTCTATCACAATATCATAATTATGTATCACCGGATTGGCCAAAAGCCGCATGCACATCTCGTTTACGCGGTCATGCGCCTGATCAGCAGATGAGGCATTAACATCAAGAATAAATCGTTTTTGCATTTTCAGGCTATCTGTGGAATATCCCAGATGTTCCAGTGCTTTCTGGACAGTTGCAGCTTCCGGATCTAACATCCCATTTTTCAGTCCTATGGTAACTTCGGCGTGGTATTGCATTTAGTTTCCCTCAAAATTGAACGAATGTGTTAACAACAGCAATAATATTACTTTTTGTTATTTATAAACTTGTTTACATGTTCTCAGGTGCAAATATTCCTAAGCAATCAAGGGCAGCTTCCAGTGTCGTCCTGGCACAATCAACCAGTACCAATCTGGAATTTTGTAATTGCTCTTCAGCACTAAGTACAGGAACATACCTGTAGAACTGGTTGAAAGCATCAGCCAATTCCCTCGCATAGGTTGCAAGATGGTGGGGCTTTAATTCGGTGGCTGTGGTCTCTATAATGGATGAGAATTTACCGATCTTTTTTATTAGTTCGATCTCCTGGTGTTCTAAAAGCACAGTGATATCATAATCGAGATTATCCATATCAATACCAGATGCTTTTGCATTGGCCAGAATATTGCAGGCCCTTGCATGGCTGTACTGGATGAACGGGGCACCCTGTTTTTCAAAATCCAGTGCCTCTCGCCAGTCAAACACTGTGGACTTCTCAGGCGAGACCTTGATTATATCATATCGAACAGCTCCGATACCCACAAACTTTGCCACGTCCTGTTTGAACTGCGAACTGGTATCTGGCCGTCGCTTCTCCACTTCTTCCATTGCCCTTTCTTCGATCTGGTCCAGCAGCTCATCTGTGCTTATAAATTTCCCTCGCCTGGTACTCATGCTGCCTTCAGGCAGGGATACGAACTCAAAGATCACGATCTCAGGTTCTTTTTCACCAAGTATGTTAAGGACAGCTTTTAGCTGAGATGAGATCAGTTTATGGTCAGCACCAAGTACATCGATCATCCTGTCGCAATTTTTTGCTTTCCACAGATGATATGCCAGGTCCCTGGTGGTATATAATGAGGTGCCGTCACTTCGCTGTATGACAAGTTTTTTCTCAAAACCATAGTCTGAAAGCTCGACCATTAATGCACCATTATCGATCACGGCCCTGCCAGTATCTTTTATGCGGTCAATGGTTGTACTTACGTCACTATTTCTTACAAATGTTGATTCCCATGCAAAGGAATCATGATTGACATTCATTCGCTGCAGACTCTGTTTAATACCGTCCATGGCAAGATCAACAGCATGTTTGAACCGTTCAGCGACTTCTAGGTCACCATGTTCAATTAACCGCATCAAAGCGTCGATCTCAGCAACCTTATCGGGCTGTTCCTCAAGCACTTTATTTGCTTTTATATAGATGTCAGCAATAGCATGATCGGATTTCTTTTCACTATCAAAATCAAAATGTTCCAGAGCCCAGGAGACGATAGCGATCTGCCTGCCCATATCATTAATATAATACTGGTTCTCAACTTCAAACCCGGCTTTTTTCAAGATCCGACCCAGGGTATCCCCAATTACGGAATTGCGGATATGACCCACGTGCAATGGTCCGTTTGGATTGGCTGAGGTATGTTCCAGAATTACCTTTCCACGACCAGTCTGGCTTCCGTAATCCGGGCCTTGCTCCTGGACAACCGCTAATGTTTCATCGAGAAATCTCTGGTTAACAAAAAAGTTCAGGTACGGGCCTGTAATTTCTACCCTGTCGATCAGTCCGGCTTCCGGTAGCTTGATGGATGCTGCGATCATTTCAGCTATATCCTTCGGGCTTTTCCTGCATACCGGAGCTAACCTGAATGAGACCGAAGAAGCAATATCTGCATGCATGGACTCTTCCAGATTCAGGTCTGGTACTTCAAGGTTATTTGTTTCAAGGGCTTTGTTCAGGACCTGGATTACTTGTGATTTGAATTGTAAAAACATGGTTCATCATATCTTTTTGTAATGGGGATTGTAGATAGATGACTATCTACATAATTGTTTCTTTGTACATCGAGACAGTCACAGGATTGCTTTCAAAATAGGATCGATAGTATTAGGAGTGGGAATAAAAGACATGAGAACCTTGGTTTTGTTGTATTTGGAGTTGACTGGTCCCCAAGAAAAGTCAGTACAGTTTATCGAAAAATGCAACAGTGAGATATTTCATTGCATAAATTTCATTTCTTCTAAAAAATGTATGGCTTTGTCTTTAAAAAATGCATTTTTCGATTGTTAAACCAGGTCCAATAAATATAAAAGATGATTTGTTCAGATTTGACGTATTCATTCTCCTTATTAAAGAATGGGTAAGACATAAGTTAAAAGTCAAATCTTTAGTGAGGTGTATTAGATGAATGGATTAGGGTGGTTTTTTTAGCGAAGTACTGTACTTCCCTTTTATAGGCTAACTGGCGAAGTCAAGTTTAGAAATCAGCTGGGTAGTCGTTTGTCGTCATTTTAATACACTGCAACAGAAAAAAAAAGAGGGAATAAAATTCCCTCATGTGCTAATTTTTTTAATCTCTGTGTGGTGCACAGAGAAATCCGTTATTATAGTTGTCCATCTCTATGGAGAACGGTTCACCTTCTTCCCATGCCTCGCTATTTCCTTTTACTTTACTCCCAGGGGGATGTGATCCCATCCAACCATCAGCGAGTGTGATAGTATCTGCAATACATGAGTCTGGATTACCTATCAACACGTTCAGCCTGGCTGAAACCAGATGAGGGAACATAGTTAAGGTTTTATCGCCCTTCACAGGTTGATCCATTATACCTATTGCAACAGCTTTGGGATATAGAACCCCGCCAATAGTGATCTCTTCCACAGGCCAGGCCTCAGGGTGGTTTTTCCAGTATCCTGGAGTTCCGGTGCCTGGAGGTGGTGGTGGTAATAAATATATACCTGCATCCCATGTCATATCATTCTCGTCTGGAATAAGTGTTGTGCATGCAGTCATACCAGATGTTGTATTAGCGTCACTGTCAACACTATCATCTGCTAATTGATCCATTAGGCTGAAGCTATAGCCGCTTGGTAGTACAAATTCGATCTTGTAATTTCCTGGGGTTAGCCCGTCAAACAAATAATTTCCACTTGGATCTGTTGTGGTTGTATCCAATTGCACGTTAGAACAGTCCATAAGGTTCACAGTAACACCTGGAACGCCTGGTTCAGAGTCCTGGATCCCATCTTCGTTAATGTCATTCCAGACATAGTCACCAATTGAAGCTAGTGGAATGGGTTCTATTGATAAAGCAGCTGCAACCCATGATAGTGAGTCAGAATTAAAAGAAGGACTAAGATCATCAGAAAAGAGTTGAACTGATACCTCATCCACTCCTGCAGGAATATCAAGTTGACGAATAATCGTATCCCATTCTGCACCATCACTCCCCACCGCTAAATCATAAAGAGTAGTAGTCGTAGTGCCAATACTAATTACAATTCGATCCGGTCTATCTGCAGTACCATCTCCCAATAATAAGGTTAGGTTAGCACTCCTAAGAATAGGTGCTGAAGGAAATGTAAATGTCTCCTTGGTTGTTTCTTGAAGATCACCCGGAGGATTGTCATAATAGGCATAGTCCATACCATCACGAATTTCAATAAAACCATAAGGTCCATCCTTAATTATTACGAGCACTGAAGCTCCATCATTCCTTGTACCAAATTTCATATCAGTTATATTAAGAGTATTTGAACCTGGAGTTACAAGGCCAAGGTCTGTAATATTAGCTCTAAAGCCAGAAGCGGTATAAGAGCCAGAATGTTCAGATCCGATAAGAGTTCCAGATACTGATGTTCCATTAACTGTTATACTACCGTCTGGGGTTCCTCTTCCAACCCAGTAAAGGAGCACCTGTTCAACACTGGCACCCAAAGGCACGTCGATATATATTTGTCCATCCAAGAAGAGAGCCATACCATCACCAGCGGCCAACAACTTTGTGCCTGAAGCTATTGTAATAGAGGGAGCACCCAAGTCTCCACTCCCATCAGCTAATGCTCCTATCGGGAACATTCCCACACACACTACTACTAACATTGTATATATTAGTATTTTCTTTATATCTTTTACGTTCATATTTGATCCTCCACAATTTTATTATCTCATCCCCAAATTTTTGGCAATTCTGATATTGTAACAACCAAAATAATCAATGTATTATCAACATTATACAACCACTTTTAAATATATAAGTCTTCCTAAAGATTTTTATGAGGATGATTATGATAATTATCATCATGATTTTTTAAATATTTGTTAAATAAATTACGTGTGTTTGTCAAATAATTGTTGAGAAGGAATCTGTTTACATTTAAAATTTTCATATAAATATGATTATTAATCACTCTATTTTTCACTTTTATAATTTTAAAATCCTTTTACATTATCCCCAGGAATTGAAAGAACAGAGATATTGAAAAAGCGATTAACAGGATCAAGCAGGACAGATAGAACCAGATATTGAACCAGCGGGGAAATAATTCTGAATTTGTCATGGTCTCGTAAAGTAAGGTTGAGGCTAAAGAGGTTCATTTTTGTTGGATTTCAGTTAAATAATATAACAAACAAAAAATAAGTAATGACCCGTTATAATAAGAAAGGCAAAACATATTATACTACCAGGAGAGAGGCTGAGGCTGCGTGTAGGAGAGGGAATACAATAAAATATAATAAAAAGTATTGTGCGTACTACATTGAACCTTTTCAATTTAGAAGATATCTCCATTTATTGAGATGTGGATGTTGTATCATTTTTGGAAGTGGTTTGAATTATATATACCCAGGCATCTTCAACAGTCAATGCCTCCACGACCTCTAAACCAGGGACTCTTACTTTCTGATCAACAGGAACGATAAAACCAATTGCCCCCTCATCTCTGGCAGCTATTGCTTTTTCTTTAACAAATCCAACTTCGCCTATGATATGACGTTTTTCAATAGTACCGGTGATCAACACATCGTCAGTTAAATTAAACTCTTTAATTGCAGCTATGACTGCTATTGTTATTGCGGCTCCGCCACTCCTACCCGCTATTTCTGTGTTACTTAATCCGGCTGGCGCTTCTATGGAGATCAAAATATCTTTTTTATCAAGATCTGTATTGGTAATTTCACTGGCAGCCTATATAGATAACTGGACAGATGATTGCAAACGTTCATCAAAAAGAACATTGGTCACATCCAGAAAATAATTACCATTACCGTTTTTAATTATAACCTCAATGGGAATAGTCACACCATCCCCCTTTGAGTTAATGCCAACCACAGCATAGTTACTTTTTGAGATTTCTTTTAATTTTAACAATTCCTGCTCAAATAAATCTTTCTGGATTTCTTCTTTTCGCAGGTTTTCTTCAGTAGTATTAAGAATAGATTCCAGATTTGAAATATCCAATTGTTGCTTATTTGACTGATTGGTCAACTCTTTAATAACTTTATTCTGCTGGTCGAATTTTTGGTAGATAATAATTGAACTTACAATCAATATTATTAGTACAAAAATATAAACTAATTTTCTTCTATTCACAAGAAACCTCTTAAATATTACTTTATTCTTCCTCGGATTAATATATTGTAGCAAAATGGGAGCGTATAAAATTATTAATATATATCCATTTTTTTATATTTTTGTTAGAAAAATTTAAATATTTAGAAGCCCAAAAGCTATTGGGAGGTTTTTTATGGATGCAGAAGTTATCGATAAGATTGCTGCTTTAGTCACTCTGCCTTTGGTTTAGTAGCTGCACTTGCATGGAATGGCGCTATTATTGCAATTTTCCAACAGGTTTTCGGTGATGCAACAAGTGTTCCTGCTATGGTTACTTATGCAGTTGTTGTCACAATTATTGCAGTTATAGCTACAATATGGATCGGAAAAGCAGCAGCAAAATCAAAAGCATAAGCATTGACTATTTGTCCACGTATGGAGCCTGTAAGGTTTCATACGTGTCCTCTATTTTTAATTATACTTTTTCCAAAATCCTCGGCCATACCGACAGCCCTATTATCAGTGCCAACAGGATAACGAACACAGATCCCAGATTGGTATCGGTGATAGTGTATGCTTCTGAAACTGCACTTCTGCCTGTTGAGAGTACATAGAACAGGGCTCCGACTACCAGTGCTGATATCGAGCTAAATAAAAAGGTATGCATGAATTTCACAGCCATATCTAGACCTCCTGCCGTTTGAGTTTGAACCGCTTTAACAGCAATGCATTGGTTGTCACTGACACCGAACTCATTGCCATGAACAATGCTGCAAGTGCCGGAGCTACCAGGTATGGACCAAATACACCCAGTGCGATGGGTATACCTGCAGCATTATAGGCAAAGGCCCAGAACAGGCCCTGCTTGATCTTGGTCATGGTCTTCTTGCTCAGTTCGATACTTGATACTACGTCCCGCAGGTCGTCCTTGATAAGTACGATCTGGCCCGACTCCATGGCAACATCGGTACCGCTGCCAAGAGCTATGCCGATATCTGCCTGTGTCAAGGCGGGTGCATCATTGATACCGTCACCCACCATAGCCACCTTCCGGCCTTCGGCCTGGAGCTTCTTTACCTCGTTAGCCTTATCCTGGGGCAGCACTTCGGCCAGTACACGGTCGATACCCACCTGTCTGGCAATGGCATTGGCTGTACGCTTGTTGTCGCCTGTGATCATAACGGTTGTGAGACCCATTTTCTGCAAATACCTGACCGCATCTGCCGAGTGCTCTTTCAGGGTATCTGCCACTGCAATGATGCCGATGATCTCATTATCCTTTGCAATGAGCATGGCAGTCTTCCCATCGTTCTCCAGATCTTCCATGGTCTTGTTCATGGGTGTCGGGTCCATTCCCTTATCAGACATGAGTTTTCGGGTACCCAGCAGTATCCGGCTGCCGTCATAGGTGACTTCTACACCGTGACCTGCAATAGCATTAAAATCCTGGCCGTCAGGGATATCCAGGCCCCTTTGGGTGGCACCGTTGACTATGGCTTCACCCAGTGGGTGTTCAGACCCCTTCTCTGTGATGGCAGCCAGCTGAAGTACTGTTGTCTCATCTATTCCTTCTGCTGTGACCACCACATCTGTAAGGGCCGGTTCGCCTTTGGTCAGGGTACCGGTCTTATCAAACACAATAGTATCCAGTTTCTGTGCGGTCTCCAGTGCTTCGCCGCCCTTGATCAGTATGCCGTTCTCGGCCCCTTTACCTGTACCCACCATAACAGCAATGGGTGTGGCCAGACCCACAGCGCAGGGGCAGGCTATCACAAGGACTGTGATCGATATTAAGAGAGCGGCCAGGAAAGGACTGGTAATCCCATATTCAGATGCAATGTTGAACTGGTTAAATCCAATGAAATACCAGTAAAAGAATGCCAATAGAGCAATACTCATAACAGTCACTATGAAATGACCAGCCACAATGTCTGCGATCCTCTGGATCGGTGCTTTGCTGGTCTGGGCATCTTCCACCAGTTTAATGATCTGGGCCAGGGCAGTATCGGCACCAACCCTGGTGGCCCGGTATTTGAATGTCCCGGTCCTGTTTATGGTAGCACCAATGACCTCGCTGCCTGCATTCTTTTCCACAGGGATACTCTCACCTGTCAGCATGCTTTCATCAATAGCAGAGCGGCCTTCAGTTACAATGCCGTCCACAGGCAGTTTTTCACCCGGCCTGACCATCACGATGTCACCTGGTCTCACATCTTCTATAGGGATCTCGGTCTCAACATTGTCTACCAGGACCCGGGCAGTCTTGGCCTGCAGACCCATGAGCTTCTTGATCGCCTCTGAGGTCTTGCCCCTAGATTTTGCTTCCAGGTATCGGCCAAGGACTATGAATGTTATCAGCATCACAGCAGTTCCGAAGTACTTGTGCTCAAAAGCCGCACCCAGGTCAAGGAATATGCTGGCCGTACTGATCAGATATGCAGACCCGGTTCCTGCTGATATTAGCAGGTTCATGTCTGTGGCACCGTGTCGTAATCCTTTATATGCACCTGTGAAGAACTGTTTTCCAGGGATGAGCATTACAAGTGAGGCAAATATTAACTGGAAATAATCGTTGCCCAAGAAACTCATGATATTTGGGATGGCAGCCACCAACTGGGAGATGTTCTGTCCCATCTCTCCAATTGAAACAGGAACTGCCAGTATAAGGGCGATGATCAGATTGCGCTTCTGGGACTGTATCTCCTTTTCACGGGCTTCACGTTCCCTATCAACATCAGACCCCTGTATTTCCTCTGCACCGTACCCAATATCTTTAACAGCTTTTACAAGCTCCTTGATTGTGATTTTAGCAGAATCGTATTCAATATGCCCTTTTTCAGTAGGAAGGTTTACCGAGACCTTGTAGACCCCATCCAGTTTCTTTAACCCTTTTTCAATATTTTGGGCACAGGAAGCACAGGTCATACCAGTAAGGTACAGGGTTACACTATCCTTTACTACCCCGTACCCCAGATCGGTAATGGTCGTGTTGAACTGTTCAGGATTAACAAGAGCCGGATCGTATTCTACCATGGCTTTCTCAGTGGTCAGGTTGACCACAGCTTTATGGATGCCAGGAAGTTTATCAAGTCCCTTTTCAATATTCTGGGCGCAGGATGCACAGGTCATACCGGTAACACCTATGGTGGCCTTTTTTATTTCACCGGATGAGGATACTGGTTCTTTTTTAGATGTCTTTTGTTCATCAACTAAAGTCAATAGCTTCTTACCTTCCGAAGTGGGGACCGGACAGGCTTCATCTTCATCCACTACTTGATAATCAACATCTCTTACTGCCTGTTTTATCAGTTCCAGATCTACTATGGAAGAATCATAGGAAACAGTGGCCTGACCTGCTTCCAGGTCCACATGTGCAGATGTGACACCGTCAAGTGAAATTATAGCATCATGAACACGTTTCTGGCAGTGTTCACAGGTCATACCTTCTATCTTGATTATGACATCTTCCATTGATATAACTCCAGAATTTGAAAAAGGGGGTTAAACCTTGTACCCACTTTCAGTAATAACTCCTTTCAAATCTTCAATATCAATCTTGCTTGAGTCGTAATTAACCTTTGCCTGGCCGGGATTAAGGGATACTTCCACATCTGTAACCCCTTCCACGCTGGTCAGGGCTTTGGTTACTGCCATCTGGCAATGTCCGCACATCATTCCTTCAATACTAATCCTTGTTTCTGTCATTTTATCACTCGTTATGTATATTTATTCAGTCTGTTTGAATAGTGTATAATCGATTTTAGGATTAATACAAATTATGGTTTACAAAAACAAATAATATCTTCCTGGAATTTTAAATTTATAAGCCTGTTCGAATCAAACGGCTCTATCCCAACATTTATCATTTCTGGATTTCAATCTAAATAGGATGTCTGCCACAGGCAAGGTGAAAAAAAGTCTTAAGATAGAAAATATGGTGGCTTCTACATCTGTGGGAGAGAATATCGATCTAACCCATGCAACTGCATTGTTGGAAGGGTCTGAGTATGATCCCGAGCATTTTGCAGGAGTAATTGTCAGATTGAAAAAACCAAGCAGCACCGTACTTGTATTCAAATCAGGAAAATTGGTCTCAACAGGTGCCAAAGGGTTCGAGGATGTGGAAGACGGGATCGGCAGAGTGGTTGATATGCTGAGCCAGGCGGGCATCATTTCTGAAGTATTCCCATACATTAAGTACCAGAATATAGTGTTCTCGGCAAACCTTGACCGGAAATTGAATTTAAATAAGGTGGCACTTGGTCTTGGTCTTGAAAATGTGGAATATGAACCTGACAGGTTCCCGGGTCTGGTTTACAGGTTGTTCGTACCCAAAGTCGTGATATTGATCTTCAGTACTGGAAAAATAGTCATAACAGGGTGCAAGGAATACAGGGACGCTGAAGAAGCTGTAGAGATCCTGGGCAGGGATCTGGAAGCACTGGATATTTCATAGAATGTAAATTAAGCGAAAGTATAATAAAGCAGTAATCCAGATTATCACATATACTTTACACTAGATGTAAATGAAATATAATGTACTTACGACGTCGAAAACCTAATAAAAATATATATCTAAAGTAAAAAAAGCCCCTATTAACAAGAGGAAGGTAATGAACGATACTAAAAAGAACTTATTGATAATTTTATTAGGTGCTCTGTTAATATTTGGCTCAATTTATGCAGCAACCAGAAATGTTACTGCAAATGATCAGTCAACCAATGAAACAATAAAACTTGGCTTACTCTCCTTTCATACCAATCTAAGTTATGCTCTTGAAAGTGCCGAGTCTGAAAATAAAATGATATACATTTACGGCCAGTCTGAGGATTGTGGCTGGTGCAAGAAATTCGAAGCAGAATCATTAAGCGACGAACGGATCATTGGCATATTGAATGAAAACTATATTTTAGTAAGCGTGGATACGGTAAAACAAAAATCACTGGCTTTAAAACTGGGTATTAGAGGAACTCCACATTCGATCTTTACCACATCCGAAGGCCAGGAGATCACTGGTGCACGTATTCCTGGATATATGGATCCGGAATTTTTCTATTTACATTTAAGCGGGATAATTAATGTTACTGCAAATGATCAGTCAACTAATGACAGCTATGAAACAATAAAACTTGGCTTACTCGCCTTTCATACCAATCTAAGCGATGCTCTTGAAAGTGCAGAATCTGAAAATAAAATGATATACATTTACGGCAGGTCTGAGGATTGCGGCTGGTGCAAGAAATTCGAAGCAGAATCATTAAGCGACGAACGGATCATTGGTATATTGAATGAAAACTTTATTTTATTAAGCATAGATACGGTAAAACAAACATCACTGGCTTTAACATTGGGTATTAGAGGAACCCCACATTCGATCTTTACCACATCCGAAGGCCAGGAGATCACTGGTGCACGTATTCCAGGATATATGGATCCGGAATCTTTCTATTTACATTTAAGCGGGATAATTAATAACGAGGAATGATATGGCAGCACAGAAAAAAAGAAAAACTTCAGTCAAGACTTCAACTAATAAACCACCAGATGCACGTCCGAGGAAAAAACCTCAGATAAACGCAACCATACCATCACAAAAGAAAACGAACGATAATACAAAATTATTGATAATAGCAGCAGCAGCAATTATTCTCATTGGTATTTTTTGGATTGGTCCTAACCTGATTAATAAAGGGGAAGACACCGAAAATTATGATGATCTGAACCTTCCCAGTTATGCCTATACCAATGCTCCTACCCTGAAAGCATATGGGTATGCAATTCAGAATCCGGAAGTAATTGAAAAGATCCCGTGCTATTGTGGTTGTGAAGGAATCGGTCATACCAGCCTTTTGAGCTGCTACATATCTAATGATGGGGTATACTCAAGCCATGCATCCAACTGTGATATTTGTGTAGGAGAAGTAATCCAGATCAAGCAATTGTATGAATCAGGTATGTACATCTCTGAGATCAAGGAAATTATCGACAAAGAATACAGCAAATACGGAGAAGGTAACGGCGGAATCCCTATCACAGAGGATTTTAATATCAACCTGAAAAATATTGTGGCAAGTTCCCAGCCGACACCAGTCCGGACCGTGGATTACACCACACTTGAACTAAGTCCGAATTTCAGGGGCCTGACCGATGGTCTGAACATGACACCCAGAGGTGTAGTGTGGGCACAGTTCATCAATATGAAACTGGCGTCAGGTACACCCCTTGAAGCATATGCATCAGAAAGGGTACAATCCATTGGATTCTATGAAGTGCCACTGGCTGCTATGTATGCTGCAGATTACGATTACAGCTCAATATCATGGATCGAGCTTCACGATATCGGCCATTCCAACCAGGCGATTCAACCGGTAAAAAGTGATGGAATGAGCAATGTAATTGCTACCAGACCGTTCATCTATGGACATACCATTAATGTCGAGAAGACCAGGCAACTAATGGCTGATCCTTCAAGTATGGACAGTGCCTATTTAGATTTCCAGATAGTGTTAGAGGGAATTGATGTAAATAATACAATCATCTCAGCTGTGTCAAATTCACCCAATCAATATGCTGGTCTTTTCTACAGCGGTTTAAGTGAAGCAGGTAACGGCCTGGTGAAGCATGAAATGGTCTATCATCTGAATTTAGGTGGCGCATCACTTACATCCCAATATGAAGCCAGAGCTGCAAACAGCCTTGCCAATGGGTTTACCAGTTATGATGTGACTCAGGATAATAATATATTAAAGGTCACTGTTATAGGAACCCTTGACAAAGTCCTGAATGAGGCAATATAATAATAATTAAGGAAACATTTCAATGATAGTCCAGGCCCCCTCAATAATAATGGCTTTTGTAGCAGGATTATTTACAGTACTTACCCCCTGCATTCTACCCATTCTACCTGTGGTGCTGGCTGGTTCCCAGGGCAGCAGGTTAAGGCCGATCTCAATCGTTATTGGCATGTCAATCTCCTTTACCCTGATGGGAGGCTTGATCTCGGCTGTAGGTTCTTCACTATTTGAATATGGAGAATACCTGAGATGGTTTGCTATTTTCTTTATCTCAGGGATGGGCGCTGTCATGTATGACGAGGATATCAATAATTTCTTTGTAAGCATAACATCCAGGCTTATCCAGGGTGGGAAATCAATTCTATCCCCCATCACAAGCAGGGGCCCGAAGATCAAAGACGATGGATTTGTCGGAGGATTGGTACTTGGTTCATCTCTCGGATTTATGTGGATACCATGCGTGGGCCCCATCCTCGGATCTATTCTCATGTTTGTGAGTATAGAAGGTAACTTTGAGCTTGGCATGCTGTTATTGTTTGTATATTCTGCGGGGGTAGGGATTCCCATGCTTATTATTGCTTATTCTGGAAAATACGCTGCTACCAACTTCAAATGGCTTGTTCCTTATACGCCTAAATTTAAAAAATTCTCAGGTCTGATCCTGATATTGGTGGGACTTATGATACTGTTCGATATAGATAAAATGATACAGGCAGCACTGCTGCCCTACTTCCCACCTATTATTTAGAGGATACCTGGATGAATAAAAAAACGATAAAAAAAGTCATATCCACCTCACTTACAGCTCCTGCGTATTCCACAGAGTCAGTTAAGACAATGAAACCTGAACTATCCAGTGATACAAATAATAACTATTTAGATAAAGGCATCATTGCCCGCATCCTTAGATGGCCCCAATACCAGCCCGTGATCCATTGGGTGACAATTGCAGTTTTCTTGATAATTATCTATTCAGGATTGACCAATGGCAATGACCAGAAATTTGTAGAGGGTAGTGTATTTGCCACTGCTTTTGTCTGGGACATCTGGCATCCGTTGTTGGCATTCACCATAATATTCATAGGTCGTTTCTGGTGCTCTATCTGTCCGTTGGGTGCCATACATGCCTGGGTCAGCCGCAATTTCAGTATGAATCGCAAATATCCAGAGAAATTCAGGAACATGTGGATTGCCATTGCACTGTTTATTTTTATTACAGCAGCAGAACGGCACCTGTTCAGGTTCACACGAAACCCTGAAGCTACTGCATATCTACTTCTGACCTTTCTTGGAATAGCAATAGTGATGGGATTTGTTTATGAAAAACGGACCTTTTGCAGGTATATCTGTCCCACTGGCCTGGTACTGGCAGTATTTAGCATGATATCTGGTAGTGAACTGCGCTGCAAATCAAGGGAGGTATGTAAAGCACATGGAGAAAAAGAATGTCTTACTGGCAATAAGCACGGTTCTGGATGTCCCATGTTTGAGTTCCCGCAAACGATGGAACGCAATAATTATTGTATCTACTGTACCGAATGTATCAAGACATGCTCAAAGCATAATATTCGGGTAAGTAAAAGGCCATTTGCCCAGGATATTTTGAAATCCAAAAAAGTCTCTCTGGACGAATCGTTTTTTATTCATTCCATTATTGTGATGATGTTATTCTTAATGGGTATGGAGCATACAGCTTTTAGAAACAAGATCATCAGCTTCATACATTTCCTGGGAATTGATCGTAACATTATGGCAATAATTATACTGACCGGACTCAGCATCGCAGCAGTACTATCGATCTATCTGCTGCAACGGGTCCATGACCCTGACAATGCTAAGCAAAGACTGGTAACTTATTCCTATGCCTTTATTCCGCTTGGTCTGGCCACATACATGGCATGGAACGTATTCAAATTGTTCAGGGGAATTTTTTATGGAATCTATGATCTCACGAAGTGGGCAGGTCTAAATGTATTTAGTGGTAATCCGTCCATTAACTTTGAAACGCTAAATCTATTGCAGATATTACTACTGCTTGCAGGATTTATGTTTTCAATTTGGCTGGGTTACCGGTTAACAACTGATGGATCAAAAAACAAAACATTAAATAATGGATTACTTTCAATGGTAATAGTCATAGGAGTTTACACCACAGCAGGACTTTGGATACTTACACTTCCCGTGTTGGGCTGAAAATTATAAATTAACATAGATTAATAAATACATTATATTAACCAAAATAACAAAATAAAGATAACATGATATCAGTAGGTAAGATATGAAAACTAAAAAAGCAATAACCATCCTGGTGCTGATTTTTGTGGTCTCTTTCTTATATTTGACCATCCACAGTGCGGTGGTTCTCAGTGATAAGAATTATGCATATATATCAGATTACAAATGGGAAAAGAATCTGGATAATGGACTGGCCATTGCCAAAGAAGAGAACAAACCGGTTTTTATATATTTTTGGGCCGTATGGTGCCAATATTGTGAAAAATTTGAGACACAGACATTACCAGATGAGAGGATAAAGCAGATGTTAGAGAATGATTTCGTATTAGTGGCCGTTGATCTGGATGAAGATAGGGCCACATCCCAGCGCTATGGTGTAAGTTACCCTCCTCATGAACTGTTCGTGGATGAGAACGGGCAGATAATTAACAGGGTCGGCGGATATGTGGATGCTGATTATTTCTATAATGTACTTCAGATGGTCAAAGCAGATTATTATTCGACTCACGGAGGACAATAAATGGAACTGGGCGATTCGATACTATTAGTGACCATATTGATCAATGTCGCTATGCTGGCAGGACTGTTATTGAAAGAATTTAAAAAGAATGATACAATTATCCCATGGTTAACATGGCTTTCAAGATCCGTGTTCGCTTTATTGACCATTGATCTGTTGCTGCTTACCAGTTATTTTGTATACTCTAATTTCAGATACATATATGTGTGGCAGTACAGTGATCTGGCATTGCCTTTACTATATAAAATATCGGCAGTACTTGCCGGACAGTCTGGTACATTGTTGTTCTGGGTTTGGGTAATATTCTTATCTTCATGGTGGATGAGCGAAAGACAGGGATGGGATTCAGCTCTGCTTCGCAGGACCCAGATAGTGACCATATTAGTAGGCCTATACTTGCTGTTAGTAACCACAATAATATCACCTTTTGAGACTATATATATCTCCAATCCCGAACTACCTTTAAGTTTTGTACCAGATGATGGTTCAGGATTGAATACCTTGCTCATAACTCCCTGGATGGCAATTCATCCGCCTACCCTGTTTTTAGGTTATGGTTTTATGACAATTCCATTTGCAGCTGCTATGGTGTTTTTGTTTACAGGTGAGAAGGGCTGGGAACCCATTGCAAGACAGTGGGGTCGACTGACCTGGTTATTCCTTACATGGGGTATTGCTTTAGGCGGCGTATGGGCTTATCTAATATTAGGCTGGGGTGGATTCTGGGCATGGGACCCGGTAGAAACTGCTTCTTTTATCCCATGGCTTGCTCTTACCGGATTTTTGCATGCATTATCTCAATATCGGAAAAATAACACGAATTTCCAGTTGGCTGCACCGCTATTTGCAGCATTTTCGTTTTCTTTAATCATGTATGCGGCATTAGTGGTCCGCAGTGGAATATTCAATTCAGTACATGCTTTCGGCGAGTCAGATACTGGCATTTATCTGTTGGTGCTGACTCTTATATCAATAGTAATACCTACAGCATTTGTAATTAAGAAATACCTGAAAAGCAGCAAGCCTGAGGACGATAAAAGTGATATGAGTTTTAAAGAGATGGTCTTTGATGCATTTGAGAAGCAAAACCAGTTCTACATCACTCTTATCATATTTGCACTGTTATGCCTGGTTTCTATCTGGGGGATCACCTTCCCGGTTATTCAGCAGATGATAGCAGGTGAAAAGGTTACAATGGCACCCCAGACAGTTGATTTCTTTAACGCCAATTCATATCCACTGGTGATAATATTATTGCTGGTCGCCGGCTTTTGCATGCAGTATAAGAAGAGCACCAAAGTAGAATCAATGAAGATCCTGGGTGTTGTAGTAATACTTACCATTATAATGGCCTTCTACAAGCTGAAAAACTTCCATCTGCTTGATCAAACAAGTCCTTTCTTTGATTCCCAACCTCCATTTTACAGGTTAATGGGGGAAATATCGGTAATGTCAATATTCCCGCCACTGGGTTACCTCCTCTTTTCAATTGTATCGACATTTTACGATGATTTCAAGAAGTACAGGGACAAGCGGAAAGTATTGATCAACAGATCAGGTGTGTTATTGATACATTTAGGTATCGTGTTCATCCTTTTCGGGACCCCGATCAGTGTATCCTTTGGCAGTACTTCCAGTGCAACTCTCAACCTCGGGCAGCAGACCAGTGTTGGTAATGGGTATAGCCTGTTGCTTACTGATACGCACACCAGTGCAGCATCAGACACATATCCTGGGACGCCCATTGGTAACCTTATTGCCAATCCTGGATCATATTCTGGTGCTAATATCGAAATCAGCGGATTGGTAATTGAAAAGCATGATTCAGATAGGTATTCATTTATAACTATCGACGACGGGACCGGACAAATGCAGATAGCTACCGGGTTGGCAGATGTCGGGAAGGATGCAAAGGTAACAGCTACCGGATTGTTGATGACCGATTTTGAAAGTCCGTCCTCAGGGAATGTATATCCGATAATATTGTTTGCTCCTGATGTTCAATACCTTACAGCATCCGGTGGACTAAATACCGAGAGTGTTTATATCACAGTTTTCAAGGATGGGAAAGAGATCGGAGATGGAAAAGCAGAATATGTGACAGGAAAAAGCGGCAGTGCCACCCATCCAATGGTTCTGAGAAAATTAACCAGGGACATCTATATTTTGTTCCAGGGGAAAGATTATGGGGGTGTACCTGTGACTTTTAAACTTATTCCAATGGTCAATGAAGTATGGGCAGGTATCGGGTTTTTCTCTGTAGGCATAATCATGATAATGTCTACGAACTCGGTGAGAAAAAAGGTTCGGAGAAATTGAGTAAATAAGGTTTATTATGGCAGAATTGGACGGACTGGATGTAAAAATACTGTCGCTCCTGCAAGAGGACGGCAGGCAGTCCTTCAGGGATATAGCAAAGTCAACACATACCAGTGTGCCCACTATTACAAGCCGGGTAGAACGAATGCAGCAACTGGGTATTATACGAAGATTCACTATTGACATTGACCTGGAAAAGATCGAAGGCCATCACACTGCTGTCATAGTAGTTGATGTAAAGCCTTCAGAATCTGCCAATATTGTCTCCAAACTATCTGCTATGTATGCAGTTGTTGAGATCTGCACGTCCTTAGATTCTGATTTCGGAATTGTAGCCAGGGTTATGGGAAATGCCGATGACATAATTCGTATCCAGAATACTCTTACAGACCCGGGTATTAATAGAGCCAGGGCCATCCTGATAAAAGCCGTAATTAAAAAGGATGCCCTGACCACGGCAGCTTCACTAATAAAAATGTCCTGCTCTTACTGTAATAAAGAGATGGCAGAGGGGGCCATCAAAACCAAGGTTGGTGATAGAACATATTACTTCTGCTGCAATACCTGCAAATCAACCTTTTTGGACAAATATGAGAATCTAAAAAAGAAAGCGTAGATATTATTCCTGAATATCTGCTTCATATTTTGACGGACATTTTACCAGAATATTCCTTGCTGTAAAAAGGCCATCTGAATACTGCCCCTGTACTACTACAGGAATATCTGCTGCGAAACTGTTGGGGATATTTCCCTTGTAATATACATCCATGGTGTCTTGACCATCAGTCATTTTAAAAGTGAGTTCTGTCTCTCCAGGATCCCAATTGATGGTATCATTAACCACAGTTCCGTTTACATTGATCAGTTTTCCATCAAAACCACCATTTTTCAGGTCAGTGATTTCAATATATTCGTTGATAGAATTGCCCATTCCAGTGACTGTAAGGTATGCTACCACTGCAACAAGCGCAATAACGCTAAGAATGGTTTTATTTTTTTTATTCATATTAATTTATTAATTGGTTTTGAGCTATATGAGCTTTACGATAGATGTATAATTATTCTTTTTAAGTTGATCTAATTTGGAAAATTGAAATATTGTCAGGAATCTATTTTGTGAAAAATAAATATAATCCCAATAATCAATGCTAGCAAACCCAGCATGCTTATTATGAATTGGGCTCTGAACAGGAAATAAGAAATCTCCTTATTCAACACATTCCATAAAAATAAGGTGGATACCAGGTTCTTATAATAAAAAATGATAAGTATCCCAAGCATTGTCATTATCATGCCCAGGTAATTGATCAATGGTTGTTTTTTTTGAAGGTTCATAATCATGTTATTGTTAAACCTGTCTACATTTAACTTAACCGAGCATAAATCCTCCATCGCACAGTCAACGACCCCGGATTGCTTCGCAAAATCCGGGGCATCCAAAGGGTGGATGAAGGTTGATACAAATAGGAGCACAAAACATTCTATTCAAAAAAATGATAAATATTTAACCTGAGATTCAGGCTTTTGAGGGGTACAAAAATTTAAATAATCTGAAAACGCATGCAGTATAGTTGAATGAGAATTTACAGTTAAGAAATTTGTAGTCTATATATGGGCTACTATAATCCAAGTGTAATCATGTACGGTAGGCTAATTTTTAGTGGGTGTAGCCT
>Ga0114930_10001801_pt1 | contig 19946 bp, 16 predicted proteins | sample AnhtaG_FD_87300 | JGI IMG/M metagenome (GOLD analysis project Ga0114930, IMG submission 87300) | Deep subsurface microbial communities from Anholt, Denmark to uncover new lineages of life (NeLLi) - Anholt_01485 metaG | ecosystem: Environmental > Aquatic > Marine > Oceanic > Sediment | place... | reverse complement strand
CCACTGTCCAGGAATCAGTGTCAACAGGAGTAGATGTTGTAACTTTCAGTGGAGATAAACTTCTTGGCGGCCCGCAGGCTGGAATAATAGTGGGTAAAAAAAATATCGTTGATCAAATAAAACAAAATCCTCTTACCAGAGCTTTAAGAATTGACAAGCTGACCCTTGCGGCTCTTGAGAGCACTCTTCGTCTGTATAGAGATCCTGAAAAGGCGATTGAAAATATTCCGACCCTCCGAATGTTAACCCTTCCAATAGAATATATCGAAAAAAAGGGGGGAAAGCTTTTAGACATGTTAAAAAGTCTAAATAACCCTGATATGTCTGTTAAGCTGTTCAAGCTTTCTTCCCGTGCCGGCGGTGGATCACTACCCCTTTTAGAGCTGCCAAGTATCTGTGTAGGCATTAAAATCAATGGAATGTCTGTTAATGCTGTTGAAAAATACATGAGGGAAAACACACCCCCTATAATAGGAAGAATAGAAGAAGACTATTTTATAATGGATCTCAGAACCATAAAAAACGATGAACTTTCGATTGTTGAAAACGCTTTAAGCAAAATGCAGAGGAAGGTTTTATAATGACTGAAAGCCAACAAAAATTATATACCGACCGGGATTCCGCCAAACAATTTTTATTCTATAAAACAGATTCTAAAATCCCTGACATTAAATGTGGCATTAAATATGATACTAAATTTTCTGCAAGCCAGACCGGTCTTTCAAATGAATTTCCCGACATGCTTACAGGCAAAGAATTTATAGACCATGCTCTTGCCAAACTTAATTCTTCAATAAAATTCGGCGCTATGGTTATCCGTATTGACAATATGTTTCATGGTAACGAAAAATCCGTCAAAGAGAATGCATCGGAACTACTTGTAAAAGCTGCTAAAATTATTGACTCAATCTGTAAAAAGGATAAAGGCCTGTGGGGTCAGATAGGCTATGATATGTTTGGCTGGTTTTGTTTTGAAAAAAATAATGATTCCTGCATGCAGCTTGCCCATAAAACACAAAAAGATGTTAAAGAACTTCTCAATGAAACGGTTAGCATAGGCTTAGCATTTTATCCCACTACCAATTTTAATAAACACCAAATAATAGACAATGCAGTGAAAGCGCTTGATCATGCTGCATTTTTTGGCCCAAACAGCTCTGTTGCCTTTGATGCTGTGAGTCTAAACATTAGCGGTGATAAATTGTACCAAAAAGGAGACATTAATGGCGCAATAGAAGAATTCAAAAAAGGACTTCTGCTTGATCCTTTGAATGTGAATATCCACAACAGCCTGGGGGTCTGTTACGGTGTTTTGAGTTCTTTTGAAAAAGCAAAAAAAGAATTTGAAACAGCTATCCGGCTTGACTCCAATGAAGGCATGGCTCTATATAATTCAGGATTGGCAAACCTGTTAATGGATAACAAAGATAGGGCGCTGGAACTCTTCCTTGAAGCTGAAAGCATCGGAGAAAATGTATTTGAGGTAGAATTTCAGACCGGAAAGCTTTATCTTGAGTTAGGCAAACCAGAAAAGGGCAAGAAATATTTAGAAAAAGCGGTTAACTTAAGGCCTGAATCAGATACTGCTTTTCGACTCCTTGGCGACTGCAATAAAGCTATCAACATGATTGATGAAGCTATTTCATCTTATAAAAAAGCCATAAAACTTAACCCTAATGATGCTGATTCTCTTTCAGCCCTTGGATATCTCTTTGATATTAAAGATGAAAACCTTGAAATTGCATCTATATTCTGCCAACAAAGTGTAGAAATTTGTCCTGAAAACGGTTTGTTCAGACATAGACTCGGAAGACTCTATTTTAAACAAAATCAATATGAAGACGCCTTGAAAGAGTTTCAAAAAGCAAACGATCTGGATTGTGACTCGATTGAATTTATTGACAAATTAAATAATTTGCCGGGCAGCTCATCATGAAAGACATTATTCTAAACATATTGCAACAAAGCATAGAGGTTAAAGACAGATTTATTAAAAACAATATAGATCTTATTATAAAAGTCGCCGACACGATAGCCACGAACATTGCCTCTGGTCACAAAATTCTTATTTTCGGCAATGGTGGAAGCGCGGCGGATGCCCAGCATATTGCGGCAGAATTTGTAAACCGTTTTCAAATTGAACGCCCTCCTCTCCCTGCCATTGCCCTGACAACCGACACATCAATAATAACAAGCATCGGCAATGACTACCATTTTGATGAAATATTTGCCAAGCAGGTAAGAGCTCTCGGCAAAAAGGACGATGTTGCTATCGGTATCAGTACCAGCGGCAATTCGAAAAATGTAATTAAAGCAATAAATACAGCAAAAAACATGGAGCTTTTAACAATAGGAATGACTGGTAACGGCGGCAAACTATCTGAATGTGCTGAGCTGGTATTTTCCGTTGAATCCAGCACAACTGCAAGAATTCAAGAAGCACATATAACATTAGGTCATATTCTTTGCGAACTTGTTGAACGTATACTGTTTCCTCAATAATTTTTAAGACAGCAAGGGTTTTAACCTTGTAGAGCTATCATGAAATAGAGACCTTTGAAAAATGCTCAATTTTGTTCAAGTTCAAGGAGGGCGAAAATTTTAAATGCAGGAATACATTGAGTATTTCGAGGCTTAAAATTTGAGCCTGACGCCGGCACGAAGTGAAGCTTTAGCGCTATTTGGGCAAAAGGGGGCGTTTTGCAAAGGTCTCAAATAATGTTGCCGCTGATCGCAGCAGAAATGATTGAAAAAATATCGGGTTGATTTTAAAGCATTAATGTTTATTGTGTATTGTCAATAAAATAGGCAAAAATTAAAGCCTATTTTTTATTTGTTGGAGAAATTAGTATGCCCATTTATGAATATCATTGTAATAAATGTAACAAAGATTTTGAGTACCTGGTCTTTGGAAAAGAAGATCCGGTTTGCCCTTCATGCAACAAAAAAAAAGTAACCAGGATTCTATCTGCCTGCGGCTTCGTCAGCAAGGGAGGAGGCGGTGAAACAGTCAAAAAATCTGCCTCAACATCTTCATGCACCGGATGCTCAGCTACAAGTTGTTCGAGCTGTGGTCCCTAATGAAAAAAAGCATCAAAATAGGAACAAGAGGGAGCAAGCTGGCTCTCTGGCAGGCAAACTGGATAAAATCCACTCTAACATCTATAAACCCCTCTCTTTCAGTCGATCTTATTATAATAAAGACAAAAGGAGATAAAATTCTCGACGTTCCCCTTGCTAAGGTTGGTGGCAAGGGACTTTTTGTAAAGGAAATTGAGGAGGCTCTTTTAAGCAGGCAAATAGATATTGCTGTTCACAGCATGAAAGATATGCCTGCTGAAATACCCGGGGGACTGTGTATAGGCGCAATACCTGAGCGCGAAAACCATAAAGATGTCCTTATTTCTAAAAATGATCTTCTTTTTTCTGAACTCAAAAGCGGCAGTAGCGTAGGTACCAGCAGCCTTCGCCGCTCTGCCCAGTTAAGACACGCCAGACCAGACTTAGTTATATTGCCTTTAAGGGGCAATCTTGATACCCGCCTAAAAAAACTTGAAACAGAAAACATGGATGCAATAATCTTGGCTGCTGCCGGAGTGAAACGCCTGAATTTTGAAAGCAGAATAACTGAATATCTTGATGAAAATGTAATGCTGCCTGCTGTCGGTCAGGGAGCTCTATGTATTGAAATCAGGGAAAACGATACAGAAATAGAACCGATAGTTGCTGCCTTGGATCATCAAAAAACAAGGTCGGCTGTTATAGGCGAACGGGCTTTTTCAAACCGCCTGGAAGGAGGATGTCAAGTTCCCATAGCAGCTTTAGGTAAAATTGAAAAAAATATATTTACTATTAGTGGACTTGTTGCTGATGTTGATGGAAAAATTCTGATAAAGAAAACTCTATCCGGCCCTGTTGAGCAATCAGAAACTATTGGCGTTAAACTCGCCGATAGTCTTCTTTCAATGGGCGCCAAAAAAATACTGGAAAACATAAAAGCGGAAATAAATGAAAACTATGAACGGTAAAGTCTATCTGGTTGGTGCCGGCCCTGGTGATCCAGGATTGATTACAGTAAAAGGATTAGAATGTATTAAAGAAGCTGATGTTATAATATATGATTATCTTGCCTCACCAACTCTTTTAAATTACGCTTCAAAGAATGCTGAAATAATCTATGTCGGGAAAAAAGGCGGAGATCATACTCTGTCCCAGGATGGAATCAATTCTCTTATAGCTGAAAAGGCTAACAAGGGTTTTGTCGTAACCCGTCTTAAGGGCGGCGATCCTTTTATATTTGGACGTGGGGGCGAAGAAGCAGAAAAGCTTATAGAGGAAGGTGTTTCTTTTGAGGTAGTTCCCGGGGTTACCTCTGCAATAGCTGCTCCTGCATATGCCGGAATTCCTCTGACTCACAGAAAATTTACATCGACCGTTGCATTTGTTACCGGACATGAAGATCCAACCAAAGAAGACTCTAATATAGACTGGTCGGCATTAGCAAAAGGTATTGGAACGATTGTTTTTCTTATGGGAGTTAAAAACCTGCCCAAAATCACGAGTCAGCTTATTAATAATGGTATGCCTTCCAATACGCCGGTTGCTCTTGTTAGGTGGGGGACAACTCCCCGACAATTCACCATAACCGGGACTCTTGATACTATAAATGAACGCGTAAAAAGCATTGGCCTTAAACCACCAGCTATCATAGTTGTCGGAAATGTTATTAAGTTAAGAAAAACAATGAGCTGGTTTGAAAACCGACCTTTGATGGGAAAAAGAATTGTAGTAACCAGAGCCCGTGAACAGGCTAGTGAGCTTATTAAACTTCTCTCAGATCTTGGGGCGGATTGTTTGGAATGTCCAACAATAAAAGTAGTCCCGCCTGATGACTGGAAACCTCTTGATGCAGCAATCGAAAATATTTCTTCCTATGACTGGCTGGTTTTTACTAGTGTCAATGGTGTAAATTTCTTTTTCGAGCGTCTTTTTGCAAAAGGTAAAGATGCGCGCGCGTTAGGCAAATTAAACACAGCGGTAATAGGACCTGCAACAGAAAGAAGGCTTTTTAATTTTGGATTAAAAAGCGACATAGTGCCCAAAAATTACATGGCAGAGTCAATTATTGAGGCATTCAAAGATGAAGATGTAAAGGGGAAAAAGATACTCCTTCCGCGTGCAAAAGATGCAAGGCCAATCCTTCCTGTTGAGCTGACAAAGATGGGGGCAATTGTTGATGAAATAATATCATATTATACCAAAGAGGTCCCGGATTCTGCCGATCTATTATTGAAGCGACTTAAAGAAGATGCAATAGATCTTATAACATTTACGAGTTCTTCAACTGTAAAAAACTTCAAAGCACTTTTACCTAATAATATTTTTGAGACTCAGTTGAAAGACATAAATATTGCCTGCATTGGCCCTATAACGGCTGATACTGCAAAAAATCTTGGATTTGACGTTCACATTGTTGCAGATTCTTTTACTATACCTGGATTATGTGAAGCTATCTTAGATTATTATAGATTCCCAGATAAATTAAACTCTCAATGATTTTTACTGAAAATCTAAAAAGCAATTTGCCACAGGATCTCATCAAATGCATAACTTTTCACGGACATCTTTGTCCCGGTCTTGTTTATGGCTATATAGTTGCAAAAGAAGCAATATATCTTCTTGAATTAAAACGATCAAGAGACGAAGAGATAATAGCGATCTGCGAAAATGACTCTTGCGCGGTTGATGCTCTGCAAGTGTTGCTGGGCACTACAATAGGCAAGGGCAACCTTATCTTTAAAAATTACGGAAAAAATGCTTATACAATAATAAGACGGTCAAACAAAAAAATGTTTCGTTTCTGCAGGAAAACGTATTACCAATATGATGGTAAAGACAAAGAAGAATTTGCATCTATAGATGCCGCTATTCATTCGGGTTCTGCATCAGAAGAAGAAAAATCGCGTTACAAAGTTTTAAAATCGTTAGATTTTCTTTCAAAACCTTTTAATGAAGTCTTCTCTACAAAAGAGGCGGATTTCCCCATCCCTCCATATGCGTCGATCACACGCTCTGAACCCTGCACAATTTGTAAAGAACTGACAATGTCAACAAGATTGGTTAAAGTAGAAAATGGCCCGCTTGTCTGTATTCCATGTTCAAATAAAAATATTGCGGAATAAGATATAATTTCAAGTTTCGCTGCCTTAATTCCTATAGATGCCAACGGGGTAACCCGCTTTTCTCATGAACAAATCATTATGAGAAATGCGGGGTAAAAGCTTTTGATGAATAGATGGGTACGAGTATTAAAATGAAAATCAATCTGTAGAAGAGAATCTGTCAACCGATATGAAAATGTGGAAGCTAAAGGAGATAAAAAAGGGCAATATCAAAAAAATTAATATTGCCCTTTTTTATCAGATATATTTTAAGGACAGCAGGATCTTGTTGTGCTGCAGCTTGAGCGCCCTGTGCTAAGATCAACTCCTGATGTAACCTTAAATCCAAATGGCGTAAAATCAACTTTTATAGGTTTAACCTTCTCCATAAAATCCTTATTAACAATATACTGAAAATTGTCCAGAGTATATATGTCGTCTGTATCTTTGGGCTCATCCAGAGTCATCGCTAAAGAAGGACCTCCTCAACCACCCTCATTCAAAAAAATCCGGATAGGTGAAACCTCTCTCCCTTTAAAATAATCAGCTATTTTTACTGTAGCTGCATCTGTAACTTTAAGCATCATACCCTCCCTAACTTATGCGTATTTAAACTCAACAAAATTATCCGAATTAAAATTCAACATAAAATAGCTCTTGTAATCTCATTTGTCAATGCAGAAAAATCTATAATCTTTTTTAATTAAACAGAAATTTACATACTCCAAAAGTAAGTTGTCAACAATTTGAGGCAGCAAGCGCTTAGGTTAAAATTAAAAATACTTGTTTATTAATATAATTCATGCTATCAGAAATCTTTATTTAATTATTTAAAGATGGTTTTATAATATTATATTTTAAGATTACATTGTAAATCAAAGTTCGAAAGGAGGAAAACACATGGCTGATAGCAACAAAGGCTCTATAATAACTGGGGCGATTTTTATTATAGTAATTGCATTCTTTCTACAGGTGCTGTTTGTTTATGCGGACACTAATGACACGCCCAATAAGGCGGTTGCTGAATTTGCCAAAGCATATTTTGGGCTCGACAGCTCAATGGCTGACCGGCTCTGTCAAGAAAGCTTGATAGTTGACGGCGTTAATGTTGTTGATAAATATATCGACAGTGTTACTACAAAAGCAAAAGCTGAAGGATTCAGGCCGTTTTTTGTTAAAAACTTTCTGTATCATGTACAGACCAATACCATCAGCAAAGATGCCATTAAAGCGAAAATCAAATTAGCCTGTGAAATAAAACACCCGTTACGCGCATTCTTTACCAAAGAATCCAGCCAGAAAGTTAATGAGACATTTGATCTAATTAAGGTAGATGATAAATGGAAAGTGTGTGGAGACGTTTTTTCTTTGCACAGCTAAATTCTATCGTTAATCGGTTTTTATTTGTTTAACAAATTCGTCTGGTTGAGGGTTTTTGTGTGTGATTTACTTAATTGCATGCTCACGCAAAAACCCTTGGAATTGTTGTTGAAAATTAGTTGACAAGTATCCAGCAATTTCTTATTCGGGGCCATATAAAGCTATTTATTATAACCCTCCTTTCGCAGCAGATCCCGATACCAGCATGAAAATTCATACATTCCCTTAAACCTATCATCATCGTTGATAATTCCAAGGCAAATTTCTACCACACCATTTCCATAGGCATTGCTGTATGTCTCTGGGTCTTTTAATTGCAGAAATTCCCTCATCAGCATATGAGATGTTCTTTTTGTTTTTTTATCTTTTCTGATATCTATTGGATCGTTGGGTTCCTGGAAAGGATCCCATTTGTCATAACCTATTTTACGGATACGCTTTTGATTTCGTGGACCCATGCTATCAAAAATAGCTTTTTTTCTTTTTTCTTCTTCTTCGGGCGATATATTAGTCATTTCCCTCTCCTTCTTTTTCATTTTTGGTGTCATCTCTATTAATATCGCCAACCCCCAGATACCCTTCATCGTATATAGTAAGAAGAGCCATGGATAAAGGGACTATAACATCTGCCAGTTTTACATGCCTGGACTTAATCTGTTTAACCAATTCGGCAGATATTTCGTAAAGTTTGTTGTGTATTTTTTCCAGATTAACCGTTGGATACTGTTTGCCCTCAGCAAAAGCCGACAGCCCGCAGGTATGACTGACTCCACCTATTGATATCGGTATTCCATAAAGCCTGCAGGTTATTGGCCTGTGCTCATAAAGATCACACATATCATTATCATTAAGAAGAGGGCACCTTACACGCTCCTTTGCCATTTTAGACAATATTTCATTCTCATCTTTTTTTCCGGCTTCATACTCTTTGTATGCTTTTCTTTTAAGCTTATATATTGTTCGGTCTGCTATGTTTGACTTCTCAATAAGCCGCCCCCTTTCGACATCCTTAAACTTTTTATTAAATTTATCGTTTATATATAATGCCTCAATTAGATAAAGGTCAAATAGAGCGTTACAGCAATCTGAACACTTTGTTTTACATTTGACGCACTCCGGGTTCTCGCTTTTTACACGATCAAACACCTTGTCAGCCATAGCTAAAACTTCTTCGTATTGTTTAAAAAAAGGCGTAAAATCTATGTCCATAACTATCTCCTCTGTCAAATCGACATTAGTGCGGCTTTATTGAATTTCTCTCCTATCAAAATATCACCACCAAACAAATATTATTCACTCACCGCTCAGGGTTACCTTAGTCCAGAACCCTAAACCTTGAACCGTTGAATGGTTACATATCTGCCGCATAATTGTTTCACGTGAAACACTACTTCCCAATACAAAACCTGCTGAAGATCTGATCTATAACATCGTTACTGGCTGAACCCCCCGTTATTTCACCAAGCAAATCAACCGCTTCCTTCACATCAATGGCAATCAGCTCAAGAGGTGATCCGCGATCAAGCCCATCAACGGCTGAACAAAGCGAGACCAGGCATCGATCAAGTATCAGCTTATGTCTCAAGTTTGGAATTATCATAGCCTGGGGGTCAAAGCTGTTTTCTCCAAGCGAAATCTTTACAATTAAATCCTTAAGCTCGTCAAGACCCCTGTTATAACGAGCTGAAATCTCTACTTTGGACATTTTTTTCCAGCTATCCGGCGTATTGACTTTATGCCTATCTAAAAATAAATCTGACTTGTTTATCACAAGAATAGAATTCCTTCTATTGATCATTTTGAAAATTTCATGATCCTCATGAGTTAAAATAGAACCACCATCAATGATAAACAAAATCAGATCCGAGCAATCAATATAATCTTTAGCTTTATTTATTCCTATGACTTCAACTGGATCATCTGTATCGTGAAGCCCGGCGGTATCGGCTATAATAACAGGCATACCGCTCAAGCTAAAGGATTCTTCAATCAAATCTCTTGTCGTGCCGGGCACGGCAGTAACAATCGAGCGCTCCTTTTTTATCAAACAGTTCATAAGGCTCGATTTGCCCACATTTGGCTTTCCAACAATAACCAATTTTATCCCGTCTCTAAGAATATGGCCATTGTCGTATTGCCCAATAAGTTCTTTTATTGTATTGATAATATTGTTTTGGAAAACATCGGTTATTCTATCGACATTAATAATTTCTTCAACATCTTCCGGGAAATCTATGGCTGCGTTTATTTCTGCAAGAAAATTAAAAAGATAGTCACTAATTCTCTCTATACATAGTTGCATCTCCCCCTTTATCAGGGTGGTTGCTATTTCTAAAGATTTATTTGTTTTTGCATTTATTATATCTATAACCGCCTCAGCCTGTGTCAAATCTATACGGCCATTGATATAAGCCCTTTTTGTAAATTCGCCAGGACCCGCAATTGTAGCACCGTATTTTAATACTAAATCCAAAATAGACCTAAGGACAACTGGGCCCGAATGGGCCTGGATTTCTACAACATCCTCTCTGGTATATGAATGGGGAGCAAGCATAACTGCAAGTAGAACTTCATCAACAACTCGCCTGTTTTCAGGATCAACAATATAACCATGATAAAGGTGGTGTGATTTAAAAGAAGAAATATCGGCAGAATTTTCATGTTTTGAGTTGGATATCGAAGGATGTGATCTTCGAAAGACATGCGAAGCTATTGTCAAAGCTTTTTGACCGGAAATCTTTATAATGCCAATGCCTCCGGCACCTATTGGCGTCGCTACTGCGGCGATAGTTGAATCGTTCATATTATAAATTTTAGGCTTTTCGTAATAGTTCACCACGGATTTTCACGGAATTACACTGAATTATCAAAACGCTCTTCTCAACATTGCGAACCATTCGATTTTAGATTGTGGATTTGGTGAACTTTTACGATTTTTCTTATTAATATTGTTGAACTGAATTAAATTAAGTATGATTTTTTCCCCGAGGATATTTCTTCCTGGGAAATATCAACAATTTCTTTAAAAAACCATCTCCCACGCTCTGCGTTCTTACACCGCTGTCATCCCTTAAAGCTATATGAACTATTCTTCTGTCATAAGCATTCATTTGTCCTATTGTAATGGGTTTCCCGCTACGTTTCACTTTTTCAGCAAGCCTCTCGGCAAGCCCCTTTAGATTATTTTGTCTTTTCTTCAAATAACCTTCAATATCTATATGAATTCGAATTCTCTGTTCGCTGTGTTTATTGACAATTTTTTCAACGAGATATTGCATGGCCTCAAGAGTCTGCCCCCGCTTACCAATTAGGATCGCCACATTGCCGCCTTTTATATAAAATAAAATTTGGTCTGATTTTTTTTCAAATGATATTTCTGCGTCAATAGTTATTAGATCAATTATTCTCTGAAGAACATTTTTACCCAAATTTACAGACTCATCCGGTATAGAAGCGATTGCCTTATCGTCAAGGTGTGCTTGTTCTGTTGAACGTTCAACTTCGGTGTCATGTTTCTTTGATTTATTATTATGTTCAGGTGTTAAATCAGGCAATGTAACACGAATTTTTGCCTTCTTAATACCAACTAAACCAAAAATACCGGTAGCTCCATAAGAAATAACATCGTACTTAAGTTTTTCTTTTGGGATTTTCAATTCTTCACAAGCTTTTTGGGATGCCTTTTCAACATCCTTGCCTTCAAATTCCAAACGAGGCGACATGAATTACCTCCATCACTAAGCAGCTTTTTTTGTAGTATAGTATTGTTGGGCGATAGAAAGGACGTTGTTTACAAGCCAGTATAAAACCAGCCCTGAAGAAAAATTTATAAAAATCACAGTAAAAACAAGCGGCATAAACATCATTATTTTGGCCTGTGAAGGATCGCCCATTGCTGGTGAAATTTTCTGTTGTAAAAACATCGTCGCCCCCATAATAATTGTCAACACAGGAATACCGTATGGCGGCTGCATAAAAGGAATAGAAAAGCCAAAGTTTAAAAGGCGATCCGGTGCCGACAAGTCATTAATCCACCAGAAAAAAGGAGCATGCCTCAGCTCTATTGCTTCATACAACATCCGATACAGAGCAAAAAAGACAGGAATTTGGAAAACCATTGGAAGGCACCCCCCCACTGGGTTTACCTTATATGTTTTATATAACGCCATGGTTGCCTCATTCATCTTTTTCTTGTCACCCTTATATTTTTCTCTTATTTCCATTACCAGGGGCTGAATTTTCTTCATTTCGTTCATTGATTTATAGCTCTTTGCTCCAAGAGGCCACAGAATGATCTTGGTAAAAATTGTTAAAATAATAATAGCTATGCCATAATTCGAAATTGTATAATCATATAAAAAATTCATGAGCCAGAGGCAGGGTTTAGCTAAAATATCAAAGAATCCAAAATTTATAGCTTTATCCAGATCATAATCAATCTCCTTAAGTACTTTCGTACTTCTTGGCCCCATAAACATATGATACACAAATGTACTCTGTGTGCCTGGATTTATAATACTTTCAGGTTGTATGAGCTGATTTTCCAAGACATTGTCTTGTCCAAGAAAAAGACGCATACTCGCCTCAACAGCCTTTTCAGGTACAATACAGGACATAAAATATCGGTCTTGTACTGCTATCCATTTCAATTCACCATTATATATATTTTTATCTTCAATATCATCGATATCTACCTGCTCAAGAGCATTGTTTATTAAAGCACTTGGGCCCTCAAACCCATACATTCTTCCATTCTCAGCATAGGTTTTAAACAAAGACAGGATCAAGTTGTCCTGAATGGTTTGATTTGAACCGTTTTTAATTATAACCTTACATCCAATCATGTAAGTTTCAGGAGAAAAAAGAAATTTCTTTTCTATTATTATTCCATTAGAAGATTTCCAAAAAAAAGATAATTCTTTTGATTTTTCGTTTATATCAATAGCGTCATCTTTAATATCCGTACTAAAAAACGCATCATTGAGTGTTGGAATGCTGTTTCCAGCCAAACTGATTTTTATAGTTCCATCTTTAATTTCTGGAGATATCATTTCAAGCAAAGGAGAATCAGGCTCCACATTTTCTCTGTATTTATTTAAAACAAAGCTCTTAAATACCGCTCCTTTTTCTGAAATAATTGCAGAATATAAAGGTGTATTAACCCTGATAACTCGTGGGGGTTTAATTGTCTTCAGTACATCTTCTTTAATTAATGCGGTATGATCGACGGATTCAGTATTTATTTCTTTTATATATAGTTTTTCTTTAGAGATAGTTTCTGTCTGCAAGTCTTGCTTTGGCTTCTCGACAACTTGTTTATCTACAAAGAAAATCTCCCATAACAAAAACACCACAAATGAAAGAGCTATAGCTACAAATATGCGAGCCTGTTCCATGCCCATCTCCTATAAATCTAATAAATGTTAAACAGTTTGATAATAAAAGGAAAAAATCCAAAATAATATTATCTTTTCCTCTTTACATATAAAACAACTGGGTCAACACAGATTCAACAATAAATTTTGTGGTCACAGGGGGTAATATTTTATGAGGTAAGACCAAGGGGGGCTAAAATTACCCAAAATACATTAAAAACAAAGTCTAACAAGCTTACTAACAATCATATGCTACCACAAACGCTGCATATCTGATAAATAAAGAAGGGAATCAGCTATAATTTACCTTTATAAATCCAAGGATAGTCCCAATGAAAATTTGCAGCATTTCATTATGGCAGATATTGTCTATTCGATTGTTAAGGAACAGGATCAATTCCTCCCGCGTTAAAAGGATGACATCGAATAATTCTCTTAAAAGTAAAGATTAACCCTTTAAGCGGACCATAGCGTAAAATAGCCTCATATGCATAATCAGAGCAGGTAGGATAAAAACGGCAAGAAGGACCCAAAACAGGTGATAATAGATATTGATATGACTTTATAAATACTAATAATATTCTTTTAATCATAATCAACTGATATTTTATCAAAAACTTTTTGAAGAGATAATAAAGCTTGTCCCGAAGTTAGCCCTGCAGTCTCTTTCCTGGCAATAATATTAATATCCCAAAAACCTGTAATTTTATGCCTGGTTAACCGAAAATATTCACGAAAAATACGCTTGATCCTGTTTCGCTCTACTGCGTGTCCAACCTTTTTGGATACAGTAACGCCCAATCGTGTTCTCTTAAACCGGCCCGGACAGAATATAACAACAAAATATCTGTTTGTAAGCTTTTTTCCATATCTTGATATTCTAAGAAAATCGGAATGTTTTAAAATTCTATCTGCCCCTGTAAAGGAAAAAAAGCGCAAAAAATATTTACCCTCTGTAACCGAAATCGAAAACTTAGTTTTGTTTTTGTATATAAATTTATTTTATAAAATCAAAGCATTGTGTGCACGACTTTATAAAAAAGAGCCGATTTAAACCGCTAAACGCTTTCTCCCCTTTGTCCTACGCCTGTTAATAATTCTTCTGCCTTGTTTTGTAGACATTCTTTTCAAGAATCCATGTGTTCTGGCTCGTTTAATTCTGCTTGGCTGATAAGTTCTTTTCATAATTCAATCCTTTGACGGCTTCGCGCGCCTTGGCGGAATTACTTTGCCGTCCAAATCTAGACTTTTTACGAGTCCATCGAGATAAAATAATTACGATTTTATTAACCGCAATTCAAATACATAAAATTATATAAAAAACCACAATAATTTGATGTTGTCAAGATTCAAAATCTGATATTTGATAAAAAATCAACCGATTATTCTTTGAAAACTTCAAAAATATCAAATTCTTCCATATGAAACTGAGGGTTAGGGTATATTACAATCCGCTTGTTAACTGTTTGTTCTAAAGAGTTTATTATATGACTTTCCTCGCCAAGAAAAAGATCAGCAATTTTAGGATTTACCTTTAAGGTCAGTTTAACTCCCCCCATATCAGGCGCTTCACGGAGTATCTCTCTATATATATTATAACAAATTGTTTGCCTGGATATAAGGTACCCCTCTCCATCGCAATAAAAACATGGCTCACAAAGCATCCTTGTTAGCGGCTGTCTAATCCGCTTGCGAGTCATCTGTATCAAACCCATCTCCGACATTGGAAGAATATGAGTCTTGCTTCTATCCTTTTTTAACGCTTCTTTAAGGGCGTTAAAAATTTTATCTTGGTTTGATTTTTTTTCAACATCAATAAAATCAATTATAATTATACCACCTATATCTCTAAGTCTTATTTGATATACAATTTCTTTAACCGCTTCAAGATTGGTCTTTAAAATTGTCTCCTCAAGATTATGCTTGCCCACATATCGACCGGTGTTAACATCTATAGCCACTAGAGCTTCCGTATGCTCAATTACAATATAGCCACCTGATTTAAGCCACACCTTTCTTCTTAATGCACGTGAAATATCGCCTTCCAAATTATATGCATCAAAAATTGGCTCAGACCCCTCGTAAAGCTCAACAGAATTTTTTAAGCTAGGCATGAATGTATCGAGAAAAGAAAGAATCGATTCATAGCCGGAACGAGAATCAATAATCAATTTTTCTGCCTCGTTGGTCAAAAGATCTCTTACAGCTCGAAGGCTAATGGTAAGCTCCTGATGTAAAAGAGAAGGCGCCGGCGCTGACTTGTATCTTCTCTGAATACTTTCCCACAAATTATTGAGAAAAATCATTTCCTTTGCGAGCTTGTCTTCATGTATACCCTCGCTAACCGTCCTAACAATATAACCATAAGGCTCTTTTCTTAAAGACAGAACTATATTTTTTAAACGTTCTCGTTCAGTTTCAATTTCTATACACCTGGATATACCAATATGATCAGATGTCGGCATAATAACAAGGAAGCGTCCAGGAAGCGAAATATAAGCAGTTACTCTTGACCCTTTAGATCCTATTGGAGACTTGGCCACCTGAACCATGATCTCCTGACCCTCAGTAATAAGATCCTCAATATGACGGTTATTTCGCTCGATTTGGGATGAAGAATGATTAGCAGCATTCATTTCATGAACATTATGCTCGGCCTCATTATTTTTAATAAAAAATTGTTCTAACTCTTTATAATCATAACAAAATACATCGTCGACATAGATAAAGGCAGCCTGATTTAATCCAATATCAACAAAAGCTGCCTGCATGCCAGGTAGAACTCTCTGAACCCGTCCTTTATATATATTTCCAGCTATATCGGATTCATCTCCTCTCTCAATAAAAAGCTCAACAATTGTCCCATCCTCAAGAAGAGCGACTCGAGTTTCGTGTTTTGTAACATTTATTATCAGTTTTTTATGCATATTTTGATTTCTTAATAGATAGTTACTATATTTTAATGAATCTTGCTTTTTTTGCTTTTTCATCGGTCAGCTTGAAAATTTTTTTAATTACCTCTAAGGGCCTTGCTGTTTTACCTGATTCTGACCTAAGTATCATCTGTAATTTGTCTGACTTAAGCAACTTTATGTCTAAAACCATATACTTTAAGTCTATCTTTTTCAACCTCCCTTTTCTGTCAATACGAGAAACGATGAACTCCGGGCTTTGTAAAAAAATTTCCAACTCTTTATTATCAAAAAATTCTTCTTTTATTGTAACAATATAATTATATTTTTTCTCATTATTATGGACCGTTTTGGTTGAAACAATTTGACAGTCGTTAACAGAAAGACCTTCTGGAAGATGTTTATTTAAACTTTCTACTATTGACCGCGGCTCAAAATTTTCCGAAACAATCAAATAAAAATATTCGTTTAAACTTTCAAGACCAATAGGCAGACTATCTTCAAATGATATTTTTGGTTTAGGATGAAAACCTTGTGAAAATTTAATAGGTATATTGGCTCGCCTTATGGCTCGCAAAAAAATATTAACCATTTCAAGATGTCCAAAATATTTTGCCTGGTCAACTTTGGAAAAAGAAATTTTGAGCGTTTTGAAAACACTGTTATTTATGTCGGACTTGCCATCTGAGCTTAAAACGTCATTATCAAAATCAAAAGCCGATTCCTTATCTTGTTTTTCAAAGACTTTTGGTTCAATAAATTTAAAATCGCATACTCCGCAGGCGTTACAATTACCTGTACGACAGTCCGGAGTAAGTTCGCCCCTTATTGCTTTTTCCCATTCTTCTATTAAATAATCTTTTTCAATTCCAACATCGATATGGTCCCATGGAAGTGGCTCCTCTGTGTTTCTTGACCTTGCAGTATAAAAATCTATATCCACCCCCTCATCACAAATTGCCTCTTGCCACAATCTATAATTAAATTTGTCGCTCCAGCCATCTAGTTTACACCCTTTGTTGTGTGCAGCAACCAGCAGACGAGAAAGCCGTCTGTCACCGCGAGTCCAAAGCCCCTCAAGCAAACTAACTTCTGGATTTTGCCACTTAAACTTAATACCAGGCATTTTAAGGTTCGTCTGAAGCCAACCAACTCTATCCTTTGATTCAGCTAAAGAAATCTGCCTTGCCCACTGAAAGGGAGTATGGGGTTTGGGAATAAAGGTTGTTACGCTAACGTTTATTTTGTTTTTATGCTTTTTGCCGGTATTAATCCTTCTTAATTCTTTTATAAGTCTTACAATTGATTTTAGATCTTTGCTTGTCTCTGTTGGGAGACCCACCATAAAATAGAGCTTTATTACCTGCCACCCCAAAGCATAGGCGTTTTTAACTGTATCAATGATATCTTTCTTCTTAATATTTTTATTAATAACGTCACGGAGCCTCTGGCTTCCAGCCTCAGGAGCAATAGTAAAACCTGTTTTTCTGACCCGCTTAATATGTTGCATGAGTTTCGGTGTAAGAGTTCCCGCTCGTATAGAAGGAAATGAAACAGCAATATGTCTCGGCTCGCACAAAGACATAATCTGCTCCATCAGAGAGTTAATGCATATATAATCTCCAACACTCAATGATAACAAAGATATATCCTCATAACCGGTCGCCGTTATTGATTTTTTTGATAGAGCCAGAATTGTATCTACAGACCTTTCCCTTACAGGACGGTAAATCATTCCCGCCTGACAGAATCTACAACCCCTTGTGCATCCTCTGGATACTTCGAGACGAAGCCGATCGTGTATGGGTCTGCCATAGGGTAAAATCGGAGTATCAGGAAAAGGCGCTTTATCAAGATCAGCCACTATAGCTCTTTTAATTTTCCGGTGTTTCGAAAACTTTGGCTGAAGAATTTGAAAAGCCGATTTATCGAATGTTGGCTCAAAAAAAGACGGGATATAAACGCTCTGTATATCAGCCCACATTTTATAAAGGCCTTCTTTTTTTTTATTAGCTCCCTTTTTCCATTTAAGCCAGGAACGGCTCATTTCCATTATTACGTCTTCACCATCTCCTATAACAATGGCATCAAAAAAGTCGGCAACAGGCTCAGGGTTACAGGCACAGGGACCTCCTGCAATTATTAAAGGATATGAACTGTCCCTTTCTGAAGAAAAAAACGGAATTTTTGCAAGATCAAGAATGTTAAGAACATTGGTATAGTTCAGTTCGTAAAGAAGACTGAATCCAATAATGTCAAAATCTTTAAGGGGCTTTTTTGATTCCAGGGATATTAATGGAATATCTGATGATCTAAGATAGGCTTCCATGTCTGTGCCTGGAACAAAGACTCTTTCTGCAGCAATTTCTTCATGGCTATTTAATATATGATAAAGTATGTGTAGCCCTAAATGGGATGTTCCTATCTCGTAAAGATCCGGAAAAACAAGAGCTATGCTGAGTTTAATCTTATTTTTATCTTTTTTTATACAATTTATTTCTGTTCCCAGGTAGCGACTCGGCTTCTCAACCAGCGGCAGGATATCTTGAATGGATTTAATGTTCATGATATGAATTTTAAAGTGTGCTATAATTGATAAATTGTTAATAATATAAACTCGAAAAAATTATAAAAATGACAAAGCTTACAGATCAAATCAACAAAAAACTTATAAAATCGATAAGTTTATATATTATTATAGTCATTGCTGTGTTTTTTGCACCTCTTAAAAGCTATGGTTATGAATATAAACGCGAAAATGCGGTTGTCAGGGCTGTGCGTAAGGTCAGCCCTGCTGTAGTCAATATAAGCTCTGAATTTGAAGTCAGAAAAAGAAGTAACCCTTTTTCAGGGTTAGGCTTGGATCCTTTTTTTGATTCATTTTTCAAAGATTTTTTCGACCCGGGACTTGAAAGGCGGCAAAAAAGAACCAGCCTTGGTTCCGGCGTTATAATTGATGGAAAAAGAGGTTTTATTCTAACCAACTCACATGTAATTACAAAAGCAGGAACCATTACTGTAACCCTAAAAGACGAACGAGAGTTCACCGCCAAGATTATTGGGGCAGATCCTGACTCTGACCTTGCTGTACTGCAAATAACCTCAAAAACCCCTCTTCCCGCGATTGAGATGGGTAGTTCTGAAGATATAATGATAGGAGAAACAGTTATAGCCATAGGTAATCCGTTCGGTTTTTCAAACACAGTCACAACCGGAGTCATAAGCGCCAAAAACCGCAGCATAAGAACAGAAAACAGGGTCTTTCATGACTTTATTCAGATTGACGCCTCTATCAATCCGGGTAACAGCGGAGGGCCGCTTCTAAATATAAATGGTGACCTAATAGGTATAAATACAGCTATTTATGCAAAAGCTCAAGGAATAGGTTTTGCCATACCAATAAATAAAGCAAAAAGAATTATATCTGATCTTATACAACATGGAGAAGTTATACAGCCATGGATAGGTCTTACAATCCAGAGCCTTGATACAAAGCTTGCTCAATATCTAAAAGTCCCGGGGAACAAGGGCGTTATGGTTAAAGAGGTGGTAAATAATAGCCCTTCACACAAAGCCGGCATACACGAAGGCGATATAATTACTTCAATAAAAACAAAAAAAATTTTCTCGATTAATGATTATAAAACAGCTTTGAGAGGATTTTCTGCTGGAGAGACAATAAAAATTAATTTGTGGCGAAATGGCAAAAAAATAACTGTTTCAGTTGTTTCTGCTGTTTTTCCATTAGATATGGCAGGAGAGCTGGCATATCAACTTCTGGGGATAAAAACCGACAATTTATCAACAAAAAAACGACCTGCTTATAAAATAATAGCAAAAGAAGGCGTAATTATAACGGAAATTCACCGTCAATCCTATTTGTACCAGATAGGAGCAAGGCCAGGAGATGTGATTCGACAGATAGATGAAATTAATATCAAAAATTTAAAAGACTTTGAAGGGGCTATTGTAAAATATCGCCACAAAGCATCCGTGGTTATACTTTTGCAGAGGGGAGATCAAGGGTATTATATATCTGTAAAACTATAATAGTGCCTAAACGAAAACTGCTATTTTCCCCAATTTCTGCGTCAGGCTTAAATTTTAGTCCTCAAAAT
>Ga0114930_10001799_pt1 | contig 19953 bp, 22 predicted proteins | sample AnhtaG_FD_87300 | JGI IMG/M metagenome (GOLD analysis project Ga0114930, IMG submission 87300) | Deep subsurface microbial communities from Anholt, Denmark to uncover new lineages of life (NeLLi) - Anholt_01485 metaG | ecosystem: Environmental > Aquatic > Marine > Oceanic > Sediment | place... | reverse complement strand
GTGAACAAGGTTTTAATCTGTGCCTTATTGGGGCTGGATAACTCCCACTTCTGGAACATAAGGCAGGATACCTGCGGCACGACAACCTTTGCCTACCAAAACGGGCGTTTTGTACTTACCAAGCACAACGATACCTCCTACTTAAGACCTCTGGCCAAAGCTCCACTCAGTGATTTTTGAAGGGGGATTTAGCATATAAATTAAGGGGGGAGGGGATTGTCCAGCTTTTAGAGTGTGTTCTGCTTCCCACCCTCCCACCCGATAGAGGTTTCACCTCTCTTCACTCTCCTTTCAGGGGGGATAATTGCTCCCCGCTGGGGGGAGGGGCAAGAGTGTTTTAGAGGCGAAGCCTCTTTTGGGTGGGCTGGGTGAGCGAGTTAAAGAGAGACGGAGCCTATGAGGGCGGGCCGGGTGGGAAGAAAAGGATAAGTTAAAAATGGGGGGCGGGGGAAGCAAGACAACCCAAAAACAGCGCCGCTTGCTTCTGTCATTATCCCATCGGTCTGCTATAATATACTCATGGAAAAGCCGCTTCTGGTCCTGTTTGATGGCAACGCCCTGATTCATCGTGCCTTCCACGCCCTGCCCCCGCTCACCGTGAGCAAGACTGGAGAAACAGTCGGCGCCGTTTACGGCTTCGCCCTGATGCTGCTTAAAGTCATAAACGAGCTAAAGCCCACCCACTACGCCATCGCCTTTGACATGAAAGGTCCCACCTTCAGGCATGAACTCTTTGACCAGTACAAGGCACAGCGACCGCCAACACCGGATGAATTAGTTAACCAACTGGGGCGGGTAAGGCAGCTGGTGGAAGCCTTCCATATCCCTATCTTTGAACTCGAGGGTTACGAGGCAGATGACCTCTTAGGTGCTCTCAGCCAGCAAGCCAGCGACAAGGACATCGATACCATCATCGTCACCGGCGACGCCGATACCATGCAGCTGGTCTCTCCACGGGTAAAGGTTCTCTACCCCAAACCGAGGGGAGGTTTCAGTAATACCTTGCTCTACGACGAAGCGGCGGTAGGCGAAAAGTACGGGGTAAAGCCGGAGCAGATTGCCGACCTTAAAGGGCTGGCGGGCGACCCATCGGATAATATCCCCGGTGTGGCCGGTATCGGCGCCAAGACGGCAGTAAAGCTTATCCAGCAGTTCGGCTCTATAGAGCAAATCTACGAGCATATAGACCAGGTGACGCCGCCTAAACTCCAGGCTCTGCTAAAAGAGAATGAAGCCATTGCCCGCCAGAGCCAGGAGCTAGCGACCATCGTTACCAAGATGCCGGTAAGCTTAAACCCTGATGACTGTCAAATCAGCCATTACGACCGCAGTAAGGTGACCGAGCTTCTCCGCGAGCTTGAGTTTGCCAGCCTGCTGTCCAAACTGCCCCAAATAGAGACCGAAGGAGCCGCCAGGGTTGAAGCCAAGCCTCCTGAGGGAGACTACCACATCGTGAGTGACACTGCCGAGCTTGATAAGCTCATAAGCCGCCTGTCAGCGGCTAAAACCTTCGCCTTTGACACCGAGACCACCGGCCTCGACCCGATGTCAGCCCGGCTGGTGGGCCTGTCTTTTTCGCCGGCTAAGGGCGAAGCCTACTACATCCCGGTGGGGCATGTGGGGCTGGAGCAGATAGGACAACTGCCCCTGGAACAGGTTATTGCCAAACTCAAGCCAGTACTGGAAGACCAGAAGCTAGCCAAGCTGGCTCACAACGGCAAGTATGATATGACGGTGCTGGTGGAATGTGGCGTAACCGTGAAAAACCTGACCTTTGACTCCATGCTGGCGGCCTACCTGCTGGGTGAGAAATCTATGGGACTAAAAGCCCTCGCCTTCAGCAAGCTGGCTATTGAAATGACGCCTATTTCTGACCTCATCGGCTCGAGGGCAAAGCAGATTCCCATGTCCCAGGTGGAAATCGCCCGTGCCGCCGATTACGCCTGCGCCGACGCCGATATGACCCTGAGGCTGGCGGAACTGTTCGAGCCCGAGCTTCACCAGCAGGGGCTTTGGCAGCTCTTCTCCCAGGTTGAGCTGCCGCTGACGCCGGTGCTGGTGGGCATGGAAAGGAACGGAGTAGCCCTGGATATCGGGTTGCTGAGGCAGATGTCGCACCGCCTGGGTGAGCAGTTGCTTAAACTTGAGGCTGAGGTCTATAACAGCGTCGGGCACCAGTTCAATATAAACTCGCCGCAGCAACTGAGTAATGTCCTCTTTGGGGAGCTAAAACTACCGACCGCGCGCAAGACCAAGGGCGGCTACTCCACCGGGGCAGCGGTGCTAGAGGAACTGCGTGGCGTCCACCCCGTAATAGAATTTATCCTTGACTACCGCCAGCTAAGCAAAATCAAGTCAACCTACATCGATGCCCTGCCTAACTTAATCAACCCCAAAACGGGCCGGGTGCACACCAGCTTTAACCAGACGCGCACGGCTACCGGCCGGCTCTCCTCCAGCGAGCCAAATTTGCAAAATATCCCTGTCCGCGGCGAACTGGGCAAGGAGGTCAGGCAAGCGTTTATTGCTCCAGCGGGGTCTTATCTGCTAGCTACCGATTATTCACAGATTGACCTCCGCGCCCTGGCTCACCTATCTCAAGATAAAAGCCTGCTTGATGCTTTTCGCCGAGACGAGGATATTCATAGTGCCACCGCCGCCCAGGTCTTCGGCGTAAAACCATCAAAGGTAACAGCCGATATGCGCCGGGTGGCCAAAACAGTTAATTTCGGTGTTATCTACGGCATGAGCGACTACGGTCTGGAGCAGGCTACCGGGCTGTCACGTGAAGAAGCCGCCGGGTTCATTGCCGCTTACTTTGAAAAATACTCAAGGGTAAAGCAATACCTTGAATCGACCAAAGAGCAGGCAAGGAAAGAGGGCTATGTCCAGACCATCCTGGGCAGGAGGCGCTCCATCCCCGAAATCAACTCCTCTAACCGACAATTGAGGGAAGCCGCCGAAAGAATGGCCATAAACATGCCGGTGCAGGGCACCTCGGCCGATATCATCAAGGTGGCCATGATTAACCTCGACCGGGAGATGGCCAAACGTAAGTTAAAGAGCAAGATGCTGCTTCAGGTGCACGATGAGCTTATCTTTGAGGTGCCCAAAGCTGAGATGGAAGAGATGGGAAAACTAGCTTCGGAGCTAATGTCCAACGCTTTAGAGCTCAGCGTGCCCTTAAAGGTGGACATCAAGACCGGCACTAACTGGGGGGAGATGAAGCCTTAAGGAGAAAGAGGGTAATTTTAAAGCGGGGGTGGGGCGGTAAAAAGGGCTTTAGCCCCTTCCCCTTAAGGGCGGCGGGCGGGAAAAGATATAAAATGGGGAGGGGGGATTGCCCGGTTTTTAGCATTTGTTCTATGTCCCACCCTCCCGCCCTCAGAGGCTTTTTACCCCACAAAAACTCTGTTTTTACGGGGGCCCCGTTTGCCTCTAAAACTCTCCCAAAAAGCGGGAGATTGGAGCACCATCCCCTATAGGGTGGGGGGATAGAGAGTCTTAAAGGGGTGAAACCCCTGTAGGGCGGGCTGGGTGGGAAGAAAGACACCTAAAGTAGCTGGGGGGTGGGGTAGAGAAAAATAGATGCCGGAACTGCCTGAAGTCGAAACCATAAAGAACGAGCTGGCTCCCCACATCATCGGCCATACTGTCACCGGCGTTACCCTCTTCTGGGAGGGGATAGTGCGCCAGCCCTCGGTGGAGGAATTCTGCTCCCGCCTCATCGGGCAGAAGATAACCGGGGTGGGGCGGCGGGGAAAGTACCTAATCTTCGGCTTGACCAGCGGTGAGTCACTAATTATTCACCTTAAGATGACTGGCTCGCTATGGCTAAAACCGCCCGATAGATTTATCAGGGCTATAATCCACCTGGATAATGATACTAATATCTACTTCCGTGACCCGCGCAAGTTCGGGGTGATGTGGCTGGCGGTAGACAAAAATACCGTCGCCAGCAAACTCGGTCCTGAACCACTGGAGGCTGTCTTTACTCCCCAAATTCTGGCTAAAGCCTTAAGTAAGCGCACGGCACCGATAAAAGCCCTTCTCTGCGACCAGACTTTGGTTGCCGGCATCGGCAACATGTATGCCGACGAAACCCTGTTTCTAGCTAAAATCCACCCGCTAAGACCGGGGAAAAGCCTGTCGCCAGAAGAAGTCGAGCGTATTTACCAGGCTATCCGGCAGGTTTTACGGGCAGCCATCAATGAGAAGGGGGCCAGCGTAGATACCTACTTTCGCCCTAATGGACAAATGGGCACCGCCCACTTTCAGTTCCGGGTGGCTCATCGGCGGGGGGAGTCCTGCCCCGTCTGCGGCACTAACCTCCAGCGCATCCCGGTTAGAAATCGGGGCAGCTACTTCTGCCCCAAATGCCAGCCATGACTAAACTCAAACCATGAGGAACAAACCCAGGTTCCAACCCACGATTCCGGCATAAAATATGGTGCAACACGAGGTAGTTATCAGCGCTAGCCAGGGATGTCGCTGGTAAATATCCCACAGGATAAGGGCACAAAGAAACCCGCCTAACACTTTGATTAACAGGAAGTTGGCCTCACCAACCAAGGGCTGGAGAAATGGGTTGGCCTCTACTAATGTCTCCCTTTCAAGGAGGAAGTGAGTCAGCACGCCATCCAAGATTTCAAATCCAACCAACAAACCTAGCAGGCACTTCATCTAGTACCCTTTCATGGGGCGTAATTATCAGGAAAATATGGGTAGGACAAAATTCTAAGTCGCCAATTGGCAAATGTCAATACATCCAACCTAACTTTTCCCCTCGAATTTAGGACTTTTTCCCTATATCTATTGTTAAAGGTCAATAACTAATCTCACACCACGCCCTGCCGCTTAAGCTCAGCCAGCTCGCCTTCACTCATGCCCAGCAGCTCCCCATAGACATAGTCATTGTCCTGACCCCAGAGGGGGGCGGCCCGAATATATCTGGCCGGGGTATCAGATAGCCTTATCGGCACGGCATCAGATATGGTCTTGCCCAGCTGGGGATGGTCAAGCTCAATGAAGAAGCCTCGCTCCCTTAGCTGGGGGTCTTGGGCCAAATCGCTGGCAGCCGCCACCACCCCAGCAGCCACCCCCTGCTCCTGGAGCAGAGCCATCGCCTCCTCAGCAGTGTGCCTACTTGTCCACTCCTCCACCAGCCGATCGAGCTCTCCGCTATTCTCCAGACGGCCGGCTAAAGTAGCAAACCTCCCATCTTCAGCCCAGGGTGGGTTGCCCAGAGCCCGCTTAAGTCCCTGCCACTCCCCATCGGTGAACACGGCAATAGCGCACCAGCGGTCGCCACCTTTACCGCGGTAGACACCGTGAGGCGCCGCCTGAGTGGAATTATTACCCACCGGCTCCACCTCCCTGCCATTAACCGCATAGTCCAGAATGGCACCTCCCAATAGACTGGCCATCGCCTCTACCTGGGAGACATCAATATATTGTCCCTCTCCCGTCCGTTGGCGGTACTCAAGAGCCCCGAGCAGGGCCAAGCAAGCCAGCAGACCAGCGACATGGTCAGCGTAGGCAGTGCCCAAGCCCAGCGGTGGCCGGCCGGGATAAGAAGTGAGATAGGTTATGCCGGAAAAGGCCTGAATAGTAGGGCCAAAGCCAACATAGTCCCGCCAGGGTCCGCTACCACCCATAGTTGACAGGCTGAGCATAACCAGGTCAGGCTTTATCTTCTTTAAGTTATCATAGTCCAGGCCCCAGTTAGCCATCACCCTTGGTGTAAAATTCTCCACCACGGCATCGCTTATTGCCACCAGCCCCTTGGCCAGAGCCACCCCCTCTGGTCTATTCAGGTTTAAGGTTATGCCCAGCTTATTGCGGTTCCAGGTGTTATAGTAGCCGCGGCTGAATTTGTCCTCTTCCTGAGGCATAAGCGGCTGGACCTTAATCACCTCGGCGCCAAAATCAGCCAGTATTCGGGTGGCATAAGGTCCCGCCAGCACCCAGCTAAAGTCAAGGATGCGGATGGAGTGTAAAACTCCTTCACCAATCATCATTTCTCATCTCCTTTGGAAATACAAAAAGCAGAAGCAACCACTAATAATAGCAAAACTCTCGAATCTCTTTCTCCTCTGGCTTCCATGTGGATATGGAGTCTAACAATAGGTGTATAAACACTGACATGAGCCACCTATCTTCTACCCGATACGGCATTTCCTTGAGGTAAGCTTTTGTGAACTTGCCGGCGACTTTAGACATAAAAATAGAAAATGCTGCCACCTGCTTGTCTAAATCTTCGGGCATTGCGACCCACTTACCATCGGAGTCTTTACCCTTTATCATCCACCCTCCGGGAATATCCGCCAGTATTTTCATTTTCTCCTTTGCAGTAAGTATCCTATTTCTTGCATCCTCTGTAGGAGACCAACTTTCCACCGTAACTTTTGAAAAAAGTGGCTCCGACTGTATGGCCTTTTCAATATCAGAGTAGATTTGTTTTGCAGATTTGCTATTTACATCAATCCTTAACAGCACAAACTTAGGCTCGTCAAGCATCAAAAAATCTTCTACACCATACTCTTCTAGGATGGGTAATACATGTTTCTGCTTGAATGCAAATACATCATCTTGATTTGGGTTAATACCCCACCACAAGCGGAATTCATGCCATTCTGCCATTTTCTTATCCTCCCTCCAGACTTATCTCTTCCCACCCACCGCCCTATCAGGGTATCTAAGAGGGGCGAAGCCCCCCATAGGGCGGGTGGGTGGGAAGCAAAACACCCGAAAATGGGGGGTAAAGGGGGTGAGGTAGATAGATACATCACCGGTTCTCGCTCCTGACCTTTAAGGTCAGACCCTCCACCCCGACTACCTCCACCTCCTCGCCAGTCTCTATGTCTTCGCCGGAAGATTTTGCCTTCCAGGACTCGTCGCCGACACGGACAACGCCTTTCGGCGTCAGAGGCTTTATTACCCTCCCTTTCATGCCTATCATGCCCTCAGAGCCGGTAATCTGCTTTTTGTGAAAGGTGGGTATAACCGCCTTGTGTATGACAAAGATGAGGGCGCCAAGCGCCAGCGCCATAACAATGGTAATCGGTAAAGGAATCTCTATTTCCAGCACCCAGAGGACTAAGAAAACCAAGGCTACAGCGGCCGCTTCGTCCAATAGTAATACCAGAACCTTGAGCCAGTCCTTGATGGTGCTCTTCATGCGCTCAGATAACCCCTTTCCTAGCTAGAGCCTCTATCTCCTCCCCGGATAGCCCAAGCTCCTGATATACCTCTTTATTGTGCTCGCCGAGCTTGGGTACATGGCTTCCCACCCGCCAGGGTGAACGGCTTAAGCTACACGGCGCTCCAGGGAATTTATATCTTTTGCCCGACTCCGGGTGCCCTACCTCAACCCAGAAGTCCCGCTCCTTTAGTTGGGGATTAGCCAAGAGCTGTGGTATTGAGGCGACCTCCGCCCAGGGGAAGTGCATTAACTGTCCTTTTTCCACCAGCCCAGCTACAGTGTGGCTTTTTGTCCACCGTTCTAAAACCTCTATAACATGGCCAAGGTGCTGGAGCCGATAATCCCTGTCCCGCCATTTCTCATAGGTTAAATCCTCAGCCATTCCCTCAGCGGCCAGCCACTCCGCCAGCGTCTCCCACTGCTGGAACAGGGAAAGCAGAATGTAGCCATCCCGGCAGGGAAAGGTGCGGAAGGCATTGCTCCAGTAGAGACCGCCCTGACGCTTGGCTACCACCCCCTGATAGAAGTAGCGCACCAGGACATGGTCGAGGGCGGCGGCAACACACTCCTGCAAAGAAAGGTCAATACGCTGTCCCCGGCCCGAAGTATGCCGGCTCAAGAGTGCCAGCAGAACGCCAATGGCAGCCAAGATAGGGGCGAGGTAATAACTCTGGTTGCCGAAAGATTTAAGCGGCGGCGACTGAGCCTCACCACAGACATACATCTGACCCCCCAAGGCACTAGCTACCAAATCGCACGACTTATAATTGCGATATGGTCCACTCTGCCCGAAATCGGTGATGGAAGCCATAACCAGCCGGGGGTTGATTTGACTGAGCTGGGGGTAGCCAAGAGCCAATTTCTCCAAGTATCCCGCTGGGTAGCTTTCTACCAGGACATCGGCACTCTTAACCAGCCGCTTGAATATTTCCTGCCCCGGTTTGAATTCTATATCGAGGGTTATGGCTCGCTTACCCAGGTTTGTCGCCCAGAAAAAGTTGCTTCTGGCTGAATTTTGGCCCGGCTTTTCCACACGGATAACCTCCGCCCCCATATCCGCCAGATAGCGGGAACAGAGCATGCCCCGCTCATCGGTCAAATCAAGGACACGGTAGCCAGATAAGGCAGAACCTTGCCTGTTCATAGCTTAGCCAGTGCTGCTTCAATCCGTTTGAGGCACCTCTCCTTGCCCAGCACTGCCATAGTCTGAAATAAGGGTGGCGCCGCTGTCCGTCCGGTAACGGCTACCCTCAGTACGCCGAAGAGCTGACCGGTCTTTAATCCCAGCTCGGCAGCCAAAGGTCGTAACAGACCTTCCAGAGAATCAGTATCAAAGGCTGACAAGGGGGTAAGTTTTTGCTGTGACGCCCTTAATGCCTGAACGGTCGCCTCGGTGTCCATATCCCTGCCGATAAGCAGGTTGGGCTCGTAGTCAGGCTCATCAACGAAGAGGAACTTTGTCAGCTCAATGACCTCAAGCAGGGTTTTGGCTCGCTCCTGGACAAGGGGCAGAACAGCCCTCACATACTCTTCATTTGATATTAACGCCTCACCAGCGGGTATATCCATCATTAAGTAGGGCTCCACAGCGTCAAAGAACTCGTCGGCGGTCAAATTACGGATATATACCCCATTCATCCAGGTCAGCTTGTCCAGATTGAAGATAGCCGCCGTCCGACTGATTCTCTCCAGAGAGAAGTTATCTATCAGCTCCTGCCGCGATATAATCTCGGTCTTATCATCTAAAGACCAGCCGATTAGGGCAAGGAAGTTAAACATAGTCTGCGGCAGGTAGCCCTGCTCCCGATAGTCAATTATGGATACGGCTCCATGCCGCTTGCTCAACTTGGCGCGGTCAGGTCCCATTATCATGGGGTGGTGGACAAACTGTGGCGGCTCAAAGCCAAGTGCCCGATATAAAAGCAGGTGGCGTGGAGTACTGGATATCCACTCCTCAGCCCTGATGACATGGCTAATCTCCATAGCCTGGTCATCAACGACATTGGCCAGGTGATAGGTGGGATAGCCGTCTGATTTAAGCAAGACAAAATCGTCAAGGGTATTATGCTCAAAGGTAACCTCGCCCCATATCACATCGTTATAGCTGGTCTGCCCCTCAAGCGGGGTCTTAAAACGCACCACCGGCACAATACCCTCAGCCTCTTTCTGCGCCCGCTCCTCAGCGCTCAAGTTACGGCAGTGTCGGTCATAACCCGGCGGCTGCTTTCTCTTTACCTGCTCTGAGCGCATCTCCTCAAGGCGCTCGGGGGAGCAATAGCAGTAGTAAGCATCTCCCTGTGAGATGAGCCTCTCGGCGGCTGCCTTATAAAGCTCCAGGCGCTCTGACTGAAAATAAGGCCCATATTTACCCCCCACCTCCGGCCCCTCATCCCAGTCAAGGCCCAGCCACTTCAAGCCATCAAGGATAGCCTTCACCGCCCCCTTAACCTTTCTGGCGACATCGGTATCCTCAATGCGGACGATAAAACTGCCACCGTGATGGCGGGCAAAGAGCCAGTTAAACAAAGCCGTCCTGATATTACCCACATGGGGGTAGCCGGTGGGGCTGGGAGCAAAACGGACTCTAACTTTTTTGGTCATTTAGCCCTTTCTTGAATTGACTTCAATGCTTTTTCCAGCTTCCTAATCTTCCTACTCGCCCAGACGATAAATCCTATGACCAGGAGGCTGAACACGGTCAGCGCCAGCAGGATAATCTGGAAGCCGGTGTCCGGCTCATCCAACCACACCAGATAGCCCACCAGCACCCCGCCAATAACCGGATTAATGACGGCGAGTATAAAGCCTACTATTGCCAGTATACTCATTTTGCCCCCTTTGCCGGCTATATTTCTTACCCATTCTACCACCTAACTTACCGACAATCTAGGGTGGGGGGAAAAGGGGAGGTCTAGCCCGGTTTTTAGAGTGCGTTTTGCTTCCCACCCTCCCACCCGAAAGAGGTCTCACCTCTCTCACACTTTGGGGGAAAAGGGGATGGGTTCCCGGACAAAGGGAGCGGGGGCTGGAGAGTTTTAGAGGCGCAGCCTATGAGGGCGGGGTGGGTGGGAAGAAAGACCTGGGGGGTGGGGTTTCCACAAGAATCTAAAAATCTAGGCTATATCTTCTAATGCCTGGGCCAAATCAGGGGGTAATTCAGACTTGAACTCCACATATTGGCCGCTGGAGGGTAGCTTAAAACCCAAACGGCAGGCGTGCATAAACTGCCGTGATAAAAAGGGAGACTTGACGCCATATACCTTATCCCCAACCACCGGAAAGCCAATTGCCTCCAGGTGAACCCTTATCTGGTGGGTGCGCCCGGTCTCAGGCATGACCTCAAGCAGGGTGTAGTTCCCGATATATTTGACTACGCGATATTCGGTGCGGGCCTCCCTGCCCCCGTCTACCACCGCCATACGCTTGCGGTTGCGGGGGTCTCGCCCGATAGCGGCCTCAATAATGCCGTTCTCCGGAGTTAGATGACCTTTAACCAGCACCAGATAGGCTTTGGCCACCGAATGAGTCTTGAACTGCTCAGCCAGGTCAGCCTGTGCCGTGCTGTTCTTGGCCACCAGCATCACCCCTGAGGTATCCTTGTCCAGCCGATGGACAACCCCCGGGCGTAGCGAGTCGCTAATATCAGCCAGGTGGGGGAAATGGGACAGGATAGCATTAACCAGGGTATGGCTGGGGTGCCCCGGCGCCGGATGAACGGCTAGTCCGGCTGGTTTGTCCACGGCCAGAAGGTCGTCATCCTCATAAATGATGTTTAGCGGCATAGCCTCGGGCACCAGCCGACTGGGCGGGGTGGGGGGAATGACAACCTTTAGCCTATCGCCGATATTTAACTTAAGCCCCGCCTTAGCCATATGCTTGTTGACCGTGATATGCCCTTCAGCAATAAGCTTTTGAACATGAGTTCGAGACAGCTCAGGGTGCTTTTCGCATACATATTTATCCAGACGAGTACCCTGCTTATCAGCTATAAAATCGTATGCCTTATCCATCACTAAAAGCCGATAAATCAGTGTTTCCCGGCCCGGGCTAAGGAGAGAAGGGAATAAGCAAATAGAATAGCACCGACAACTATAGCCGAATCGGCAATGTTAAATGCCGGCCAGATACCAATGCTGATGAAGTCGGTAACACCGCCAAAGCACAGCCGGTCAATCAGATTGCCCATGGTGCCGCCGAGAATCAAGCCCAGGGCTAGCCGGCTCAGCCGATTATCCAAAGAGGGGTAGCGGCGATAAACAAAAAGGGCATAGGTCAGAAGCAGGGCAATACCGACGATAGCCACTATGGTTAAGACAAATGAGTGGTCTTGAAATAAGCCAAAGGAGGCTCCGGTATTCTTGATATGGATTATCCTGAAAAATCCGGCTTGAAAAATCGTATGGTCTTCAGGATAAGACCTTATCCAGAACTTGCTGAGCTGGTCGGCAGCCACTACTAACAGCGCAGTAAGGAAAAAGACCACATGCCGCCGCCTACCTGGGGGATTACTTGCCCTTTGCATCCTTTGCCTGAAGCTCCTTACAGCGCAAGCACAGACTTGCCTGAGGAAGTGCTTCCAGTCGGGCTGGGTCTATAGGTTGACCACAACTATCGCATAAGCCATAGGTTCCATCTTCAAACTTTTGCAAGGCATGCTCCACCGCGGCTAGCTGGTCTCTCATGCTCTTCTCCAAGGTCAGCCGCCTCTCCAGTTCGAAGCTCTCAGTAGCCTCCTCCTCCCTCTTGCCAAAGGGGCTACCCTCCCGCCTTTCCTCAGCCGGGCGAACGCTAGCTTTCAATTGCTCCATTTCCTCAATTAACCGCTTTCGCTCACTCTCCAGACGAGAGCGAAGCAGATTGAAGCTTGCATTCGTTTTATCCATCTTCTTCTCCATCTTTCCCTCCCCTCCGCTTACCTATGTGCTATCAGGTAAGCATCTATAGTTGACGATTGTTAAGAGGACAGTAATTGGGCCGAAGAGGTTAATCCAACATCACCCGCAACTGGCGAATGGTGCTCACTGCCTGCCCACGCCAGTGATTATTAGCAAAGACAAAGGTCTTCTCAGCCACACTATTTAGCTTTTGAATCTTGGGCAGCCACTCGCTGAGCTCCGAGGGGCTATAGCTATAATCATACCTCTCATAAGCCTGTTCATGCCGCCACCACTTCTCGCTATTGCGCCCGTGAAAGCGGACATAGCCTACTTCACTGGTGGCCTCAGCTAGTGGAGGCAACAGATTGGGTAGCCGTGGTTCATCGACGCAACAGAAGCCCAAACCACGGCCTTTGAGCCAGTCAAAGACCTCACCCTCTAGCCACTGGGCATTACGGAATTCAACCACCACCGGTAGCTTACCCAAACGCTCCCTAAATAGTTCCAGGTAGTCCCAGTTACGCTGGTTAAAGTGAAAACTATAGGGAAACTGAGCCAAAATACACCCCAGCTTCCCAGCTGAAATAACCGGCTCTAATACCTCGCCAAAAGCCTTAAACACCGGCTCATTATCCTCCCGTTGGTGAGTCATTTCCTGGTTGGCTTTAATAGAGAATAGGAAACCTTCACCCGTTTTGTCAACCATAGCCTTTAAGGTAGAGGATTTAGGTAAGGCATAAAAGGTGGAGTTTACCTCACAGGTATCAAATTCACGGGCATAATAAACCAGCCATTCCCGTTTAGGCAACCCCACCGGGTAGAAATTTCCTACCCAATCGCTATAGCTAAACCCTGAGGTACCAAAGTATACCATATCTTTATCTCAAGTGTATCCTATTTGTTCTATTTGGTCAATGTCCAGTTAAGAAATTGCTTTTTAACCCCATTCCCTTATTTTTTATATGGTGACCCTCCCCCTTAGTCCCCCTCCCTTATCTAAGGGTGGGTGGGAAGTAAGAGAAATGTTAAAAACGGGGGTGGGTTAATAAAGAATCTCCCTTAAAACTATTGACAAACCGGCATAATCTCGCTACTATATAAATGATAATCTTTTTCATTTGCAGCTTGAAATGAGACTTACCGAGAGAAGAATAGCCGCCGCTTTAAGACGTCATGGCTACAAGCTCACCCCGCAGCGAAGAGCGGTGATAGCGACCATTGCCTCCAGCCCAGACCACCTCACCCCGGCTGCCATATATGAGAAGGTGCATCAAGAACGTCCAGATATTGGGCTGGTAACCATCTACCGCACCCTGGACATACTGGCCAAGCTGGGACTTATCTGTGAACTCCATGCTGGCGGGAGCTGCCGCAGCTATACCATCGGCGCCCCAGAGCACCACCACCACCTCATCTGCTCCCACTGCGGTGAGGTCGTTGACTTTGCTGGCTATGACCTTTCCCCACTGGAAGAGAGGCTATCCCGGGAAACCGGGTTTGAGATTGAAGATCACCTGCTTGAGTTCATCGGTCTATGCCAAAACTGTCAGAAAAATGATTAGACGAATATTAAGCGAACTCAAAGAGCATGCCCCTTTCACCGCCATAGGTGCCGTTACCGGCATTATTATCATGGTCATAATAGTCTTTGCCGATATCCCTTCCTCAATTTCCGAGGCTACTTTTTATACCTTACACCCGCTGCATGTGGTATTGAGCGCCCTAGTGACCACCGCTATGTATATGAGATATAGCAAGGGTAAGCTCTGGGCAGCCATTCTGATTGGCTACGCCGGCTCCGTTGGCATTGCCACCTTAAGCGATGCCATAATTCCTTTTCTGGAAGGAAACGCCCTTAATATTGAAATCGGTTTTCACGTCCCCTTTCTGGAGACTGAAAAAATGCCCTACTTCGGGGTGGCCAAGTGGGTGGTGATAAATTCGGCAGCCGTGATTGGCATTGCCTTGGGTTACTGGAAGCATACCACCAAAGTCCCGCACTCAGGACATGTGCTGCTGAGCACCTGGGCTTCACTCTTCTACTTCACCTCCTTCAGCACAGCCGACTGGATTCCCCTGCTCCCCCTTATTTTCCTATTTCTGTTCCTGTCGGTTTGGATTCCCTGCTGCCTGAGTGATGTCGCCTTTCCCCTGCTATTTGTAAGAAAAACGGGTTCACAGGAAAATCAGTGATTTTTCTGTGGGCTAAAGGTTGCCACTCCAGAAGATATAACCTATACTAATCACCACCAAAGAGAATAAAAAATGAAGCTCCAAATCACCACCTTGAGTGAAAATACCGCTGGTTTACGTAGCTTTCTGGGGGAATTGGGACTGAGCATCCTGGTGGAAACAGATGAGGCCAACATCCTGTTTGATACCGGGCAAAGCATCTCCGCCAGCCATAATGCTGAGCTCCTGGGCATTAACTTAAGCCAGATTGATAAGATTGTCTTAAGCCACGGTCACTACGACCATACCGGCGGTCTGCGCCCAATCCTGCACCGGATGGGAAAAGAGATAGAGATAATCGCCCACCCCGATATCTGGGCGGCTAAATTTAACCGCCGTGAGGATGAGTATATCGGGATACCCTTCCACCGCCAGACGCTGGAAAGCCTGGGCGCTCACTTTAATCTGACCACAGAGCCAGTGAGAATAACCGGTAAAATAATGACCACCGGCGAGATTCCCATGGTAACCGATTACGAGGAGATAGAGCCGCACCTGGTAGTAAAAGAGGATGGTGGCTACAAACCAGATAAGTTTCGGGATGACCAGGCGTTGATTATAAATACTGAGCCAGGGCTGGTGGTCATTCTGGGTTGCGCCCACCGCGGCATCATCAATACCCTGTACCATGCCCAGAAGCTTAGCGGCGTAAAGACAATATATGCCGTGCTCGGTGGTTGCCATCTCATGGATGCTACCGAGGAACGGGTGTGGCTGACCATAGCCGCCCTTAAAGAGCTGGGAGTGCAAAGACTAGGCGTTTCCCATTGCACCGGGCTGCCGGCATCTGCCATAATGGCTCGGGAGTTTGGCGACAGGTTCTTCTTTAATAACGCTGGCACCAGGATTAGCCTGCCATAAGGAGTTATTTATGAATCTCTCGGTCCAACTGGCGCCGAAAAATAAACACGGCTTACTGCTGGCTAACCCGGTGATGACCGCCTCGGGCACCTTCGGCTGGGGCACCGAGTACGAGCATTTGTTTGATATTCAAAGGCTGGGGGCTATCGTAGGCAAGGGAACTACCCTGGAGCCTAGAGAGGGAAATCCCCAGCCACGGCTGGCGGAGACACCCTGCGGCGTGCTCAATTCCATCGGGCTGCAGAATATTGGCCTTAAAGCCGTAATCAGGGACAAGGCGCCAATCTGGGCCGGCTGGCGGGTGCCGGTCATGGTTAACATAGTCGGGGAAACGGTCAAGGATTACGCCCAACTGGCTGGCGAGCTGGATGGGGTAGCCGGAATCGGCGGCATTGAGGTAAACATTGGCTGTCCCAATATCAAAGCCGGCGGTGCCGAGTTTGGCACTAAGCCCGAGTCAGCCGCCGAGGTGACAGCGGCAGTGAAAGCGGCCACCTCCCTGCCCTTGCTGGTCAAGCTGACCCCCAACACCGGTGATATTGCCGGGGTGGCCAAGGCGGTAACGGGAGCCGGAGCCGATGCCATCTCTCTAATCAATACCCCCAGGGGCATGGTCATCGACATTGCCCAACGCAAGCCTCTATTAGGCAATATATTCGGCGGGCTATCCGGACCGGCAATAAAACCAATAGCTTTGTATATGGTTTATGCCGTGGCTGGTGCCGTGGACGTGCCGGTGGTTGGCTGCGGCGGTATCACAAGCGCCAGCGATGCCCTGGAGTTCATCATGGCCGGAGCCAGTGCTATCCAGGTAGGCACCGCCAACTTTACCAACCCCCGCGCTCCCCTCGATGTCCTGGAGGGGATAGAGCAATTTATGGAAAAAGAGGGGATAGAAGATATAGCTGAGCTTATTGGCGCTGCCCGGCGCTAAACTAACAAAAAGAAGGTGGTGGGAGTTGGTCATGACTTGGATTGCCCGAGCCTTTGATGCTCTCCACGGACCGAGACTATTCGAGATTATCTGGCGTCTCCTTACCAGGGACAGGGCTTTGAGTGAAACTGAATTTAAGGCTGCTTCATCGGTGTTAGGCGCAAGTGCTATCCGGTACAGTGACGTACGAGTTGCCGATGGCGGGCTTCTATGGCTTATCTTCAAGTTCAATAAAAGGAGAGCCTTCGCCACCTTTCATACCATCAACATTCCCGGTTCTGGTGCCCATTCAAGGTCATATCTCGCCGTCGTTGCGCATGAATTGACCCATGTATACCAATTTGAACTTACAGGTAGCATATATATCTGGCAAGCACTTCGAGCCCAATGGTCGAGTGGTTATCGGTATGGAGGGTGGCGGCAACTGGAGAAAGACTGGAGCAAGGGAAAGCATTTTGGCGACTATAACCGAGAGCAGCAAGGGCAAATCGCTCAGGACTACTACAGCAGGGTTGTGGCCAAGGGGCTGTCGGCTGAAGACCCTGTTTACCAGGCGTATGAGCCTTTTATTAACGAGCTAAGGAACGGGGAACTGTAATATGGGACGTGGGTTCCCCAAGACCTACGTGCGGCGGCGGAACAGGCGGCTCCCGTAACGCTGATAGAGAACAGCCAGCAATATAATGCTGACGCCAATGCCCCCAAGCAGCAGAGGGACTACGGTGCCCTCGAAGGTGTCAACGACAAGACGGATAATATAAGTATAAAACCCGATGGCGCCAAATACCAGATAGATAACCTCGCGGAAGCGCAGGCTTAAACCTATCATAATGAGATAGACGGCAAGGAACAGAAGCCCAAATAATACGCTCTCACTCTCCGTAAAAAGAGTGACGAAGGCTATGTAAAGGCCCACCAGCCCGTATAGCTTGAACCAAAAGGCATAGAGTTTCTTTCCCCAGAGCGTTAAGGCGATACCGAGCAGGATAAGCCCTCCACAAGTGGCGGCGGTTAATTCAAAGCCATAATCCCCCGTCCCCCCGATTATCTGAGCCATATCCAGAACGGTCAGGTGGGCGAGGGCAACCACCAGCAGGGATATGAGGGAGAAACGGGTGAAATATAGCACCGCCAAGGACCCAGCCAGACTTATCAAGCACAGGTAGAGAATGACAAAACGAAGGTCATAAAAGGATTCTCCAGCCGTCCAACCGCCGAACACTCTCTCTACGGTATAGATAAAGAGGGGTAGTATGGCTGTGGCTACAAATAGGAGAAGCCCACCTGCTATGGGATAGCCCCGCCGGAAACGAAGCCAGAATCCCAGGGCACCAACCACCAGCATGGCCACGAGGACCAGGCCCAAGAGCGCCCAATCGCTGAGGTCGTCCCAGCTTGCGCCCACGAAAGAGGCAAAGGAGAATAAAGCCAGAAAGCCTCCGAAGTAATAGGCTACGGTGACCAGGTTCAGACCGGCTTTCCTTTCCTTCGCCTCGGGCTCAGCTTCCAGGTCTTCCTGGGCCAGGATAGACTTTAGCTGCTCATCGGATATAAGGCCCTGTTGCTGCCAGCGCCTAAGGTCTTCGATGGTGAAATTCTTCTCGGGCATGACATTACCCTCTCGCCAGATACTAGCACCCCGTAGCTGTTAAGTCAATTACAGCCCTTGACGTCCTGGAGACGGTCTGTGCAATCTTTATTTGTGCCTAATCTTCTACCAGCCTCTGCCCGGCAAGGAAAGCCTGCTTTAGAGCATCTGGGTGTTTGGCGATAGCCCCTTTCTCGTCAACCCCGGGGAATAGCAGGTCCCCAGCATAGGCGATGTCAAGGACTTTGAACAGGGCTTTTACCGCCGCCAGCGCCGACTCAAATAGATTGGCTAGCTTCATGCCACCGATGGCAATAAATAATCCTTTCCTCTCTCGCCTATCGCCCAAAGGCGGTTGCTTCAGAATATACTTCCTCGCCCACAGCGCCTGGCAGCGGTCAATCATGGCCTTGGCCTGAGCCGTCACCCCCATGAAATGCAACGGCGAAGCCAGGACTATGCGGTCTGCCCGCTCCAGCTCCCCGTATACCATCTGCATATCATCCTCCACCTTACACCTGCCCGCCTCAAAACAGGCATCACAGTGCTGGCAGGGAGTAATCCTGAGGTCGTTAAGAACAATAGTTTTAATCTCAGCCCCTTTACTGGCAGCACCCTTCATTACCTCAGCCAGCAAAAGGTCGGTGTTGCCCCCCCGCCGCGGGCTACCGGCAATGCCAAGCACTCTCAATCTAGCCCCCCTCCAATATAGCTCAGAAGCTCTGCCTCCCTGTCCCTCATCTGGCGCTCCAGCTCCGGCTTATCATGCTCATAGCCCAACAGGTGAAGCAAACCGTGGATGATAAGGATGGCTATCTCCTTTTCCGTTGAATGCCGGTGCTCCTCCGCCTGTATAACTGCCTGGGGGTAGGAAATAATCACCTCGCCCAGGTGGAGAACACCATCAGGGGGTGGAACAAAAGGTGGTAGCTCTGCCTCCACTCCCTCCCCGGCGGAAAAGGCAAGCACATCGGTAGGCTCATCCCTCCCTAGGTAGTCTCGATTTAGCTGCTTAACCCTTTCCTGGGTGGCAATAAACAGACCAAGCTCTGCCTCAGCACCAACCCCCTGAGCCTCTAGGACTTGCCGAGCTATGCCCTGCAGCCAGCTCACCTCAAGGCCTGCCTCAAGGTGTTCATCAACTAAAACGTTTATCTCCATCTCTATTCAGTGCCAATCTTAACACAGCCTTAGTAAAGCACTCAAATAATCCACCCCCGACAACGTTTGTGGTAGAATATCAAGGTGAGGCCAAAACAAGCTTGGTAGCAATTTTAGCGGGGTAAAATAGTCCTATGAAAAACAGAGTGGCTAAATCAGGCAAAAGAAAGGTTGGACTGGCCCTGGGGGGCGGCGCGGCTAGAGGACTAGCTCATATCGGGGTAGTGGATGTCCTGCAAAAGGAAGGAATTCCCATTGACATGATTGCCGGCACCAGCATCGGGGCCCTGGTGGGCGCTGTTTGTGCCCAGGGAAAGGATTGTGGTGTGGTGAAAGACCTGGCTCAAAGTATAAACTTGACCAAAATGATGTCTCTGGCAGACCTGGCCATACCTAAGACGGGTCTTATCGGAGGTAAGAGGGTTATCAAGCTGCTAAAAACGGTTATCGGTAGTGATGTTACATTTGAAGATTTAGAAATACCCCTGGCTCTTGTGGCTACCGATATTATGACCGGTGAAGAGGTGGTGATTAACCAGGGCTCAGTGTTAGAGGGGATAAGAGCCAGTATTTCACTTCCAGGAATATTCACTGTAGTTAAGTGGAACAACCGATATCTGGTTGACGGTGGTCTGGTGAACCCGGTGCCAGTGAGTGTCCTCAAGCAAATGGGGGCAGACTTTATCATAGCCGTAAATGTAATACCCGACATAGGTGAGAGAACTCGTAATATGCGTAGGGGGAAGAAACAGCGTTCGAAAGCGCCTAATATCTTTAATGTTTTATTGCAATCTTTATACATCGGTACCTATTACCTGGCCAAGTCCAGCCTGGAGGGCGCCGATATAGCCATTAGCCCTAAAATAGCGCATATTAACCCCGCCGACTTTCACCGAGCCAAGGAGTTCATTCTACAGGGTGAGTTAGCGGCTCAAGCCTCTATCCCCGAAATAAAGAGGAAATTGAGCTAAGCAGAGGGGTGTGATATAGTAAAATCATAAAAGACGGTTAGCTTTATTAACTCCTGGAGGGGTCGCATAGTGGTCTAGTGCGGGCGCCTGCTAAGTGCTTACCCTGGGAAACTGGGGTCGAGGGT
>Ga0114930_10001797_pt1 | contig 19970 bp, 24 predicted proteins | sample AnhtaG_FD_87300 | JGI IMG/M metagenome (GOLD analysis project Ga0114930, IMG submission 87300) | Deep subsurface microbial communities from Anholt, Denmark to uncover new lineages of life (NeLLi) - Anholt_01485 metaG | ecosystem: Environmental > Aquatic > Marine > Oceanic > Sediment | place... | reverse complement strand
AAGTGATTGATTTCTTAAAAGAGTATAACGCGGAGTATTATATTAGGGATATAATTTTGTTGGATGAGGATGAGGTTGTTTTAAGCAAATTTGGGCCGATCTAATAATATTGTCCCAAGGCCAATTTGACCGCATAATATAAATATAATGAATAATTATGGTAATAATGGATGCTTGCAATATCTGAGATAGTTTTTATTTACCTACCATGTCCTATCCATTAACTATCCCCATAACAATATTTTTCTGCAAGTATCCATTCTTCATATCATTAGTTAGTAAATTAATTATAGTGTGATATTAAGTTAAGATACGATGCAGAAAAAGATTGCAGTTGTCTTTGACAGTGCCGGGACCTTACTTAACATGTACAGGGCCGCGAAGGATATCGTTTCAGGCGACTATTTAGATAAAATCATAACAACCACACTGGTTGGTCAAAAAGCCAATCAAGGTCTTGTTGTTTTGCATACAGATCCTGTAAAAATAATGAATTGCCAGTCCCATAAAAGGATATATGATTTTTTAGAACAGAACAATGTCAAGATATCACTAAGCTGTTCCAGTAGTCCTATGACCCTTGAAGAAGTGGATGAATCAATTAAGAATGATAGGATGACTACAATGCAGGATCTGCATAACGTAGTTGTGATAATCAGGAATAAATGTCCAAATGTATTCTATCTAGGTATTGGAATTATCATAAATGCAAAATCCAGATCAATCGTATATACAATCTGCACAGGAGGCAGGCTTTTTCCCCATACTTCTATAACGTTAAAATTATTAGAAGAGATGGGTGTGGATGCATACATAGCATCCGGGGATAGTATGCGAAATCTTAGCAATCTTGCTAAAATGTTAAATATACCGATTGAACGGGTATATGATGTGGCCACACCTAAAAAGAAAGAATGGGTGATCAACCACTTAAAAGAAAAATATGAAAAAGTCGTAATGGTGGGGGACGGTCTAAATGATATTCTGGCTTTCCGATCAGCAGATAAAAGTATTTTATCAATACAGCAAACCAAAAAGCCATTAAAGCAGCTGTCCTGTGAAGCTGATACTGTAATTACTGATATTATTGAGATAATAGATATTGTTAAGGGATTACTTCAGGATTAGAAAAAAAGAATTTACATAAATCCAAGAGCGTCCTCGATCCTGCCCATCTCATGTCCGGTAGTTTCGCGACCAACTACAAATCCTTTTGAATTAGCTAATAATCCAGAACCCACCTGAGGTGAACCCAGGTTCACTGTCCCGATATCCACTGGCAGACCAAATATCTCATCCAGACGTTCGAGCTCGAATTTGCTGGCCTTGGGATTTACCAGGATGCCTTTATTTGTAGCACAAGCAGCCATACCTACTGTTTTTAGCCCGCCTATTGTTCCCTTATGCACATCCACATCAAGGAATTTTCCAATTTGTTCGACAGCACTGTCTGTCATATTCGGGTTTACAAGAGCTGCGGTGTCATTTACTAGAATATTGTTCCCGAGAGCTGTAAATATATCTTCAATATGTTGAATTGGCACGTACTTCCTGATCTCAATTAATTCATCTTCATTAGCTTTTTCCGATACCAAAAATCCTTTACTATTCCCACAGCATAAACAGCCTATAATGCTACTGCCGTCAAGCGATGTTGAAATAGCAGTAACATCCAATAATTTTTCAATGGTCTGTTTTAATTCATTGTCTGCTTCTCGAGGCAGTAAAACAAAATCCTCAGTACACCTGGCAAATACCCCAAGTACTGAATTACCCCTGAAATTAATCCTACGATCCATTATATCCCTTAAATGGGTTACCCCAAATCACAATAAAATAATTAATCGGATGCGAGTTCAGCTTCTAACACGCCATCCGCGAATTTAATTGTGCGAATTCTTATTTTGGATGGAGGTTTCTGGCTCCCTCGCTCCCAGATCTTCTCACTTATTGCAGTATCCAATCTGATCTTAGATTTATCTGTCTTGGTGTGTTGTTCAAGGAAATTGAACACTTCTTTAACAGCTCTTTTACTGCGTAACCATCTAGGGACAAACTTTACTCCTCTAAGAGGAATAACATAAACTTGTTCTTCACCTGCATCTGCCATTGTTTCTCACCTTATTTATCCAATATTAAGACTACCGCGTCTCCAGTGCCGTCTCTTTGGGTGGGTCACAACTGCCCTATTAGTCTTGATGATTGCCCAGGACGGAACCCTATGATTCTGATTATGTACTTTGGCTAATCGTTTCTTTTTGCCTTTTGTCTTCTGACTCATATTATAACACCATTATTATTATGATTTTATGAAATTTTTTTGTTTATTACATGTGATTGGATATGTTTAGGAAACAAACTGTCCACAATACTATCACCTTCGATATATTGTTTTCGTATGAATGACCTGAGTTCTACCTCATAATCAGCCTTTTCCACTTCATCACTTTCTCCTTGAATTATTTGGAGATGTGCTGCTGCCAGTGCATCTACAGCCGAGCGTCCATATCCCATAAGTGGTCTTATGTACTTGATTTTGTGTCGATCCTCAAGACTTCTTACCTCACTTACGGTGAGCATTGGCACCTTATCATCACGTCTGGTTCCATCAGCCACAATAGTTGTATCTGGCTCTGAACATACAGCTTCAAGAGCACTGTTATGAAGATAATTAATTGCCCGCCCGGGAGACCCATCCTCAATTAACAGCGATGCTGCCTCGACAATACATGATGAATCCAGTACTTTTTCATTGCATGAAAATCCCAATTTTTTCGCGGTTTCTCTGGCAATATCAAATGTCGGTACTATACCGAAATTGATTGTGACCAATTCCACATCGAAAAATGGTTCTAACAGAATAGCAGCTAGCGAACTGTCTTTACCACTGCTGAACAGTACCTTTGCTTTCATTTTCTGGTAATGCTCATCTCACGTTTTTTAGGTTGGATCTGCTGCAAAAGCGCCTTTAATCTGGCATCGTCGATCTTTCCCTGAATTTGCCCTGATTGTGCTAATCCAATAAGCTGGGATTCCACACTCTCAACCAGTTCAGCTTTAGTCATTCTCAGGGTGTTTAACCTTTCCCTGGCTTCAGGAGTTAGAATGGTTCGTAAAATGGATTGTTTTCTGGCCTCCATTTCAGCTCTTGCCTGCTCTTGCTGAGCCGCACCCTGGGGGTCCGACATCTGAGCTTGCTGTTGCTGCCTCATCATCTCCATTTTCCGACGTCTGATGGCTTCAAGTTCATCCTCGGCCATAGCATAACCTCCTATTTTTTCTTGATATTCTCAAGTATTAATATTTACTAAGACCAGGGATTTCTTCTATCAGCCCTGATTTTACATCATTGGCCAGGTTATCAAGTAAAGACTGTCCTTTTGGAGAAATTATCCTGCCTTTCTTCATAGACTTTACCAGACCTGCTTTTTCAAGCTGTTGGAGTGCTTCACGGACAATTGAACCGCTGCCTTTCACATGTGTAGGACCAGAAACGCCTTGTCGCTGCTTGCCCCCATAAAAGGATCTAAGCTTTGAGATGCCTACGGGACCGTCAATATATATTCTCCTTACTACAGATGCACATCTGGTATACCACCAGTCACTATCCAATGGTGCAAGCTCCTTATGAATGCCGGTTTTCACATGATTGGCCCATTCCGGTGGTTGGACCATATCCTCTGATTTTAGTTTTTCTGCGGTATTTTTTATCAATAAATCTGCAGGTACATCATACACAGTTGTCATATTTCTTCCATCCTTATGTAATTATTAAATTAAGTTTGATTTGATATTATGATTATTCTTGAAGGGCTGTCATATATGTGGATAATGTTGATTAATCTATCGTCCCATATAAACTTATTACACCCATTTATTTTCGGTACAGGACCGCGTTACTTCCGCGCATTTCAATCAATTGAGACCCGGTACGGATTGAAAGTTCTTCAGCTAATGTTTTTTTATCCTCGTTATTAAGAGCTGTTTTTTGTATTTTTACTTTAACAAGTTTATGCTGCTTTAGCTGGTAAATAAGCTCTTCAACAAGCGTTTCAGTAATTCCATTTTTACCGACACTTATCAGTGGGGTCAGCTGGGATCCTTCGTGTTTTAAATCAGATAGTGTTCGTTTCATTAGTTATCAAAAAAGAATTTTGTTTATAGGAATTCCTTCACTTCTTTGGCTGCTTTTTCAAGTTCAACAAGAATCAGTCCCAGTCCTGCATCAGCAGTTGTTAGCACGATTAGAAGTGCTTTTGGCCCAGCTCCGGTGGCAATCAATTTTCCGTGCTCGGATTCTACAATTACCCGCTCAGGCATTCCTTTTCCCAATTCACTTGTGGCAGTCTCTGCTGCACCCAACATGGTAGCTGACATTGCAGCAAATGTCTCAGCATGCTGGTCCTTGGGCATTATTGCTTTCATTAAAAGCCCGTCTCTACTGGCTGCGGCACTGGCTTCAACTCCACCTATTTTTTTGAGGTTTGTAAGTACTTTTTCCAACATATCAATAGTTGATTCCATTCTTACTTGCCTCCAGTTATTTTTTCCACCAGTATTTCAAATGCTTCATAAACACCCTGTTTATTTGTTGCTACTGCTGGTACTATAGGTACATCTTCTGGTATATTAAATTGATGGCGGATTTCGTCCGGGGACATGGCTCCTGGAAGATCCTGCTTGTTGGCCACAATCACATATGGCAGCCCGTAAACCTTGGTAATCTCAAGCATTTGTTTTGCCCTGACAAAATCTTTAGGTGCAGTGGAATCCACTACGAGGAATATCCCCATTGCTTCACCACTTATCATCTTAATAATAGGATCAAACCTCTCCTGTCCAGGTGTCCCGAAAATGTCAGCACTGAATCCTTTATAATCAATATGGCCGTGATCAAGTGCAATAGTTGTACCTAATCGGTCCACAGAAATTGCCCTGGTTGAAATTGAATGCACAAAAGCGCTCTTACCTGCATCAAATGGTCCTGTTACCAGTATCTTGGGTATGTATATCTTTATACCACCAGGCCGTAATATTCTGAAGAGCATTGATTTTGCCCGTACTTCGGTCCAATCGGCTTTTAATACACCAAAGTATTGACCGAATATTACACGTTCTGCAATACCTCCAACACTAATAACTGAATTGAATATTTCGTTTTTTACTGCATTTAATGTGGACTCTTCGTAAGGCCATACAGTGAAATTGAAGATCAGAACATGCTCATATAATGTTGCCAATTTGTTCCATAATTTTACTGCTTTTAATGTCTCTTCTTCACCGCACAGGTCCATTATAGTGGAAAGAGACCCGTATAAAACAACAGAACCCTTTGGAACATCCTTCATAGCCCGGTGGATCACTTCTGTTAGACTATCAATATCTTCTGGATCGGAAACCACATATTTCTCCATTGAAAGGTCTCCGACAAGTGATGAATATGAATCAATTATCTGCAAATTGTCCATATAATTCTCAATGGACCAGCCAAACTCTCTGAACTGGTCCTTCACAAGAGATGGATTTGAACTCGAGGTTATGTAAATACAAGTACCACCTTTCAAAAGATTGTGATACAGTGATTGCATGCCAAAAACATCACCTTCGACTCCAGGGTGATTCATATAGATCAAGGATTTACCTTTAGGAATGCCTCCGTGTAGGTATTCGTCTAATTTTGGAATACCTGTCTCTACCATATTATTCACCACCTTTCAGTGATATTTTTGCACCTTCTATTGAATATTCATACCAGGGGGATGGTTTTTTTCCAAGACCTGCTATCCTGATATAATGAATATCCTGATCATGTTTAATTTCAATAACACCATCAAAAAGCTGTTTTAATGTGGCAATGGCCTGATCATCATGCATTCCCTCTTCCACTACATAAATGCCAATAGCACCGGCGGCTTTTACCCTTCCTGTGAACACATGTAAAAATCTAAATACTGTCTGGATATTTGAATACATTAAGATCGTTGAAAGGGAATTTATACATAATCGCGTTTTTCGAATGTTCTTCTTCATCCAGAAATCTTCAAGGAATTGACTTATCTTTACACCAATCCCAGTCAGATCTACAGGGCTTGATGCTCGTTTGATGTTGGGTGTGTCAGATGTAGGTACCCCAAGGGTCTTGGTCACACAATCTACTATGCCAAGACGTTCCAGGGGTATTTCAAGATGATTGTAATTGTACCATTCGAGTACATTTTCCCCAGATTCCCTTGTGGTAACGATAACTGCAGCTTCTTCTGCCTGAAGCCCATTATGAACAATGTTATTGATAATGGTCTCTTTCCCGCTCATGGGGGGTCCTATCAACATTATATTAGAGCCATTGCGAATCCCACCAATATGTGCATCTAATTCTTTTATTCCCAGGGAATAGCCATCCATATATAATTTCTCCAAAATTAAAGAGTAAATGTCAATATTAATTATTGTTTCTATTTTACTGTAATTTATTTTAAATCATTTTTAATAATATTTATTCATCCCTTTTTTTTAAGATAATTTATGACTGCACCCTTTAAATAAATATTGTTTTGCAGAAACTTATTAATCAATTCTGGATGGAATGATTTTGCTGGTTATTCATCAATTGCATTAATTGAAGGAGCGCTTTTTGTATATTCGCGCAGCACTATGGTAGCATACGCACCTCGCTGCAAGCTAAAATCCAGTTCAATAGCTATATGTCCGGGATTTAATATATCCTCGATAACAATATAGGCTGGCTTAACTGGAATAATAATCTCGCGGCGCAGTCCCTTACTGGCAAGTTCTGGCAAAATGGCCATGTTAAAACCGGCTACATCCTGTCCTGCTTCGTCTATTACAGATTGTTCGATCTCCCCCGGCACCCCTTCTGATAATTGAGATTCATATCCAATAAGGGGTGCGGTAATGAATGCACGGCCCCTGTTTATCAGATTATTAATACCATCAAGGGTATCATCTGTGACCCGTTGCAGCTTTGTGGGGTCAGGCAATCCTACTGCATTTTTGAAACATACAATATCTCCCTCCTGGGCAAGATTGAGTTTAAGACCCGCAGCTATCCGGCGGCTCAGTATCAGATTAAAAAGGTATGACTGGTAAGCATGCACGAACATTTTTCGAAGATTGGGGGACAGGGCATTGAAAGCGCCTGCATAATCCCCGGGATGTTCCACAAGGTGGTTCATCATAGCCCGTTCAAATCTCAGGCGCAGTGGATATTTTTCCAGACCGCCTTTGAAGTCGCGGGTATCAAGCACATATTGCCGCACTTCCCTTCCATCCAGGGATTCTCCGGGACATGGGCGGGCGATATACATCATGGCTGCGCTTTCAATATCACCTTCCACCATCTTTTTGCCTACTAAATGCGTAATAGGGCGCTGAATGCCAAATCTCTGGATGCCGAAAAAGTTGGGCACCCCACCGATCTCAGATATCTGGGATGAGGTCTGCTCCATCAGATGCTCTACTTCGTCTAATGGACGTTCAATACCACGAATTATGATCTTGAATTTATTACCCCACAGATCTCCCAGGCTTACTTTTTTATCAGAGCGGCCGATGGGAGTTATTTTTACGTCTTTTAGCCTGACCCGTTCAAGCTGGGATTCATCCAGGTCATAGATGCTGATCTTCTGGGTGGTCAGGGCATTCTTATCCTTGGTACCTGCAAATCCTATGCGCTGCTGGCTCATGTGGAGGATGCGGGATATGTCCCTTATAAGGTGGTGGGTGTCCCAGTTCTTTTTTGTGAGGGTGCAGATGAGCTGCTTGCCTGTGAGCTTTTCCTCCCTGTTGGTGAGCTCTTCTACTATGAAATCCTCTGGCATTTGTTTGATGGTTCCATCAAGGCCTGGTGTGGAGGTGGCATAGACTGAAATGCCGGTTATCTGCTCGATTTTCGGGGGTATCATCTGGGTGGATGGATGTAGCTGATGGTTGATGTATCTTTTTACTGGGATTGAAGGGGTTGAAATCTAAAATTTACTGGAATATTGGTTGAAATTTGGAGGTATTTGAGGGAAATTCCTAGAAAAATAATATATTATTGAGGTTATATGAAATATATTATTCTTTTTCAGTGCGATTTGGAAAAAAAATTCAATTGTAGGTAATTATATTAAAAAGACGCTGGTCTTAGCGAAATAATCACATCATCATGTAGTTTTTAACAGTATTTATTTAAAAAATCACTATAAAATCATTGTATTATTTTTCAGTTAGTAAGCATCTAAATGGTGATTTTATTGTAATTGAATTCGAATGAGAATTATTATTATTTATATAGTTCTAATGGTTTGCGGTTCTACTTAATAATCACAATATTTTCTTTAATGATGATGAGAGGGTATGGATATATATATTAATTGTTTCTAAAATGTTTGTAATTGTCACCGTTGATGGTGAATGATTAATGAACCTAATAATTTAGGGAGGTAAAGGAGATATGAAAATAAATAATAAATTAATTATAGCGGTAGTACTCACAGCGGTACTATTAGCTGTTGCTACTATGAATGCACAGGCTGATACGGTTTCCGCAAAGACTGCTATTGGATATGAAACCACTAAATTTTTAGATGGAGGTGATCCGACCCCTCAATTGATGTTTGATCCCATTTATATCCACACATCATCGCAAAAAGACCTTGTAATTTCGGTTACATCACAAAATACTCTCGTAACTGATACCACACTTAGAAAGGCTGTTGGTGAATTTGATTCTGTTTCTATAAAGGTCAAAGTTGTAGTTGATGAAGATGAATATAATGACTTTGAGGAAAGATACCCGGTCCCGAATGAGGTAGTTTTCGCTTCAAGGGTACAAGAAATAGAAGGCAGACTTAGTGATGTCGTTCATGATCAAGAGGGGGTAATTATAGAAGGCGAAGACGGAGAATGGGTGCGAATAGCTCTTGATACTACTAGTGCTAATGGTTTCAATTTCTTAATACAGGATCTAGGTGCAGGCGACCATAAAATTCTGGTATACGCAACAATAACTACTGACACTGACGGGGAGGCTATGCCAGATATTGCAGGTCTAATCGGACCTAGGACATGTGTTGTCAATGAAGTGCGACTAGCCTAATGACCGAAGTATAACTAACCAATATAAATTATCTCAATAAAGAGCCAGTTAAATGTGATTGGCTTCTTTTCTTTTGTTATAAATGATTACTACCATTATTATATACTTTCAGGATACGGTGTCAACAAGTTAGGCTTTTATAGATACAAATTAAAATACAGGTTGGTGAAAGTTTTGGAAACACTTGAGGAAATGATCAAAGAACTGTCCCCTGAGCTAAAACAGGAAGTGTATGACTTTACCCAGTTTTTACTTACCAAAAATGTCCCTCGTAAGCATAAAAAAATGCAATTGAAGTGGGCGGGTGGTCTGCGGGAATTCCGTGAGCAGTATACCTCATTGGAACTTCAAAAGAAGTCACTTGAATGGTGGGGCAATTAATGTCTCTCATTGATACAAACATTTGGTTATAATTACTGTTAGAACAAGAAAGGAAAAACGAAGTAAGAAAATTCTTTGAATATACTGAAGTGACAGCGCTTTCAATGACTGAATTTACAGTCTATTCCATAGGGTTAATCTTAACAAGACTGAAAAAAGATGCGATATTTATGGATTTTCTCTCTGATACAATTGAATCTGGAGTTGGCAGAATACGACTTGATCCTTCTGATTTTAGGCGAATGCTCGTTATACAGCAACAATTCCAATTGGATTTTGATGATGCTTATCAATATGTTGCTGCTGAAAAATTCAATTTGACCATTGTAAGTTACGATATAGATTTTGATAAAACCGAATTGGGATAAAAAACTCCTAAAGAGATATTATAACTCGTTTTGCTGATATATATTTTCTAATATTTCAGCAGCTGTGAGCGGGCTGCCAACTTCTGTCTCTCTAACCAGTTGCCTCCCTGCATTTCACCCATAGAATATGAAACCACATAATCACCCACGACCTCCTTATAATCGGCGGCGGCCTGGCCGGAATGAGGGCTGCTCTGGAATCCAGTAAAGAAATAGATGTTGCCGTAATATCCAAGGTACACCCGTTACGTTCACATTCAGGCGCAGCGCAGGGTGGGATCGCTGCGGTGCCGGACGGCAGGACAGAATTATGCAGCGACACGTCTGTGCAAAAAGCATGAAAACTGCAATGTAATCTGACTTTATAAAACGCCATGAGAATGTGGGATTTGTTCGTATCTTTTCAAGTTATATAAAATTGTACCCCACCATGGCTGTTAAAACATATAATTTGTGTAATGGTATTTTTTCAATCCATATGAATCTGGCAAATATGTGTCCAAAAATATAATAACCCCAACCCCCATTCCTTCACTCTGCGTACGGGTGCTGCAGATTGCTTTAGTATTAGGTGGTCTACATAATCGAAAACATAAGCATTTCAGTTGGCGTGGACTTCACTCTAAAATCGATACACATAATTTAAAGTATCATAAAATTATATTTCATATTGGAGCTTGAAATGATTAACGAAGACGAATTTGTAAATCGACTTGCCCCTAAAATAGAAGAAAGAATACAATATAAAATAGTTAAGAGTATTATTAACATCCTTGAGGAAGAATTTTACCCGCCTGAAGAAATGATTAAATCAGAATTCATAGAAGCCGTTAAGGATGCTGAAAAAGAAGATGGTATTGTATTCAAAGATGCGGATGAGCTGGGTGCATGTTTAGAAAAACTGGCAAGCTGATAAAATGTATACGTTTTAAATAAAGAAAAAACTTGCCAGAAAACTCAAGAAAATGGCCGAGAAAGACCCTGCTCGTTATACTAAAGTCTCCAATAAAATCTTGCTGGTTGCTGAGAATCCTCTAATTGGGAAGCCGTTACGCAACATAATCAAAGGCGACACTGTATCATTTTCCAGTTATTTTTCAGACACGGATTTACACGGATTAACATATAATTCCATCTGCGGTTTAAAATAATAGTAATCCCGGCCCCATCCATCACACTCCATTTTCCGCTTCCTCTGCACTTTACCCTGCCACCGCAGCCCGTCATGGCGGCAGTGTGGCAGCCAGCCGTGTGGATTTGAGCGAGTTTAGAACCGCAGATAAACGCGGATAAACGCAGATATTTAGCTAAAATTAGATTATATTCCAATTTATACCATATAATCAAAATTAAAATCCATAATGACCATTATCTGTGTTCATCTGTGTTCATCTGTGGTTAATAATAAAATTGGGATAATTCCAGCCTGCTTTCATTCTGCATATGCGCTGAGCATGGGTTGGGAGTGGTGTGAGCAGGCGGTGGCCTCGGGTGTTGGAGATTGCTGCCGTTGGTGGGTATGGCTGTTGAAATATAATTCTTATGAAATATTGCAACGCAAAGCACGCAAAAGACGCGAAGTCAATGCAACAACGTCTTTGCGATCTTTGCGCCCTTTGCGGTGTGAGTGCCTTAAATACCGACATGACACCTATCCTGCACTCACCCGTTCCCTCTTGCTCAATCTACTGCCTGCGCCTGGGTGCTCTGCATATAGGCGGCGGCCTGGCAGGAATGAGGGCTGCTCTGGAATCCAGTAAAGAAACAGATGTTGCCATAATATCCAAAGTCCACCCCTTACGTTCACATTCAGGCGCAGCACAGGGTGGGAGTGCTGCGGTACTGGATGACCGGGCAGAATTATGTAGCGATACACCCTACCATGGCTGTTAAAATATATAATTCATGGAATGTAATTTTCGATTAACAGTGAATTAATACAAACTTCCTATGAAATCGTTCAAGTTCGTTTTGAGTTTCTTGTTTTATTTTAATGACTTCAAGCCTCCCTCCCTCTATTCCATCTTATCTCTGGCCAACAAGTTAGGCTTTTATAGATACAAATTAAAATACAGGTTGGTGAAAGTTTTGGAAACACTTGAGGAAATGATCAAAGAACTGCCCCCTTAGTTAAAACAGGAAGTGTATGACTTTACCCAGTTTTTAATTGCCAAAAATGTCCCTCATAAGCATAAAAAAATGAAGTTGAAGTGGGCGGGGGGTCTGCGGGAATTCCGTGAGCAGTATACCTCATTGGAACTTCAAAAGAAGTCGCTTGGACTTTGATGATGCTTATCAATATGTTACTGCTGAAAAATTCAATTTGACCATTGTAAGTTACGATATAGATTTTGATAAAACCGAATTGGGAAGAAAAACTCCTAAAGAGATATTATGACTCGTTTTGCTGATATATATTTTCTAATATTTCAGCAGCTGTGAGCGGGCTGTCAACTTCTGTCTCTCTAACCAGTTGCCTCCCTGCATTTCACCCATAGAATATGAAACCACGTGATCACTCACGACCTCCTTATAATCGGCGGCGGCCTGGCCGGAATTCTCTGGAATCCAGTAAAGACGTAGACGTTGTCGTCATATCCAGGGTCCATCCCCTGCATTATTATTCATGAGCAGCACTGGATGGGATTGCATGTATCGATTCTGATAATATAGATAATATCCTGCCTGAGCGAGATTAGCTTACAAGGATGCGGCTGATTAATATCCACATGCCTGAGGGTTACTGCGCGATAAATCCAGATTTCCACGATTGTATGAAAATAACTTTTCAAGAGGATCAGGATATAGATAACAGGAACAGAAAGGGTAATAAATGCACAATTATATAAAGTTTATATCTCAAAGGTGAACTATAATGGAAGTTGCTATCCGAAAAGGCAGGAAAATCGAGATCCCTGAAATAATAATGGAAAAGTTCGGACTAAAAGTTGGTGATAAAATAATATTGAAAGAACATGATAACAATCTATTAATCACCCCGAAACGAACTATAGCAGATGAACTTCGCGGCTCTATTAAAGTAGAGAACAAAGACAAAATCGATGAAATTGTTTCAACCGAAGTATGGGATCTCACTGAGGGTTGAGCTTGATTCCACCAGGCAAAACAGTATTTATCGATGCAAATATTTTCTTGTATGAGATATTTGATCATCCCGTTTTTGGTGAGGGCTCATATAGAATATTAAAAGATGTTGAAGAGGGGATTCTGAACGGTGTTATTTCAACGCTTGTTCTCGATGAAGTTTTTTACAAAATGATATTGATGGAAGCATCTAATAAATTTCAGATTTCCATAAAAGATACATCATTCTTTTTGAAGAAAAACCCAAAGAAAATTACCCAGCTAGAGAACTCGTGGAAAAACATTAAAAAAATCCCGAAAATGAGGAATCTTAAAGTTGAGGGAATAACACCAGAGATTTTTGAAAGCTCTGTTGAAATTGTCAAGACAAATATGCTTTTAACGCATGACGCGGCGCATCTGGCTGTAATGCAATATACCGAGGTAACGGATATAGCAACAAACGACTCGGATTTCGAACGAATCGAAGGTATAACGGTCTGGAGACCCTGAGTTCAGCAGCCTTCAAATTCAATTTCAATCCCGACCTACTTTTCCAGTAGGATGTACAATTAATAGAATATACAGTAGATCGAATACATGAACCCACATGATCACCCACGACCTCCTCATAATCGGCGGCGGCCTGGCCGGAATGCGGGCTGCTCTGGAATCCAGTAAAGAAATAGATGTTGCCGTAATATCCAAGGTCCACCCCTTACGTTCACATTCAGGCGCAGCGCAGGGTGGTATCGCTGCTGTATTGGCAAATAACGTCGGGGACAGCCTTGAAACCCATATCCAGGATACTATCAAGGGGAGTGACTACCTGGGAGACCAGGATGCCATTGAAATTCTATGCAGTGAGGCGCCGGATGATATCAGGACCCTGGATGCAATGGGTGCTATATTCAGCAGGACCGACGAGGGCTTGATAGCCCAACGGGATTTCGGCGGGCACACCTATCCCCGCACGTGTTATGCCTCTGATAAGACCGGGCACATCCTGCTGCAGACCATGTATGAACAATTGATGAAACACAGGGTCAGGGTATATTCAGAATGGCATGTGCTTTCCCTTATCATTAAGGACAATATCTGCCGGGGTGTGGTGGCATATGACATGGCACGGGGAAAAATTGAACTTATCAGGTCAAAGGCTGTGCTGCTGGCCACAGGCGGATACGGCCGGGCCTTCAGGATCACGTCCAATGCCCATGCCAATACCGGGGACGGGCTGGCACTTGCATATAGGGCGGGTGTGCCCCTGCAGGATATGGAATTCGTGCAGTTCCATCCCACAGGATTATACAAACACGGGATACTTATCACAGAAGGTGCACGGGGTGAGGGGGGATACCTTATTAACAGCCTGGGTGAACGCTTTATGGAACGATATGCTCCGAATAAATTAGAACTGACCTCCAGGGATGTAATAGCCAGGGCCATCCAGACCGAGCTCAATGAAGGCAGGGGCATAGATGGTTGCGTGCATCTTGATCTGAGACACCTGGGTAAGGATCTGATCATGGAACGGCTGGCCCAGATACATGATATAGCTCTTAGTTTTGCAGGTGTTGACTGTGTGGAGGAACCAATTCCGATCCAGCCCACAGCCCATTATTCCATGGGAGGCATACCCACTGACGTCAACGGCCAGGTTTTGGGCACCAGTGGTCTGTTTGCTGCAGGGGAATGTGCCTGTGTCAGCGTGCACGGTGCCAACCGGCTGGGCGGGAACTCCATGATGGAGACTATCGTGTTTGGCAGGCGGGCCGGGATAAGTGCTACCAGGTTCGTGAAAAAGACTGGTCTGGAACCTGTGCCTACCGGTGCGCTGGAAGATATTGAGCATGAGATCCAGGAGATCAAACATAAAAACGGGCATGAAAATGTGGCAGATATCAGGTCTGATCTCCAGTCCACAATGACTGAAAAATGCGGGATATTCAGGAATAAAGAGGATTTGACAGAGGCACTGCAATTGATCAAGACACTAAAAGCCAGGTTCAATAGTATCAATATCAAGGATAAAGGGCCGATCTTTAATACCGAACTTGTAGAGGCTCTGGAACTTGGCAACCTGCTGGATTTCTCTGAGATAATAGCTTCAGGTGCGCTTGCACGAAATGAAAGCAGGGGCGCACATTCCAGGACAGATTTCCCAAAAAGGGATGATGAACAGTGGCTTGTCCATACCCTGGCATATCCTGGCCCGGTGCTGGAATACAAACCAGTGACCATAACCAGATACAAACCAGAGAGGAGGACATACTAATGGTTACATTCAGGATCCACAGGTTTGATCCGGATAGGGATGAGACAGCTTTTCTTCAGGACTTTGAACTGGATATTACCACAGGCATGACCATATTGGATTGCCTGATAGATATCAAGGAACACCAGGATGGCAGTCTTACCTTCAGGCGGTCCTGCAGAAGCGGTATCTGCGGTTCCTGTGCAGTGCGGGTAAATCACAGGGCTATGCTGGCCTGCAAGACCCAGGCACTGGATGTGGTAAAGGATGGCAGTATCTTGATCGAGCCGCTTACCCATCTGCATCGGATAAAAGACCTGGTAGTGGATCTGGACCCAATTTACCGGACAATTGAACAGGTTCAGCCGTGGCTCATCACAGATCATACGACTAATGATGAATGCAGGATAACCCCGGCCGATGTAAAACAATTGAACAAAGTGGATGACTGTATTTTCTGCGGTGCCTGTTATTCTGACTGCAACGTGGTTGATGTTGACAGGTCATTTATCGGTCCTTCAGCTATTGCGAAATGCTTCAGGTTTGCATCCGACCCTCGAGATGCACTGGGTAATGACAGGTTGAGGCAGCTTGTTGAATTGGGGCTCTATAAATGTCCTGTGGACCAGGAATGCGAGATCGCATGTCCCAAGGATCTTACCATACGAAGGGACGTAATAGAAGAGTTGCGACACAGGGCGGTTGATCATGAGTTCGGTCCGATGCCAGCCCATAAGCGCCTCATAATGTCTGTACTGGATACAGGAGCCAGTGTTCCGGTAACCACCACTCCAGCAGTGGACAGATATCCTGATCATGAACGTGATTTCCATGGTATACATGAACTGTTCATTAAGGAATTTGAGGGTGAACCGGTAGCAGAAGTGGTGTTATTCTTCGGATGTATCATAAACCGCAGGCAGCAGGATACAGCGGCTGCCATCATCAATATCTTCCAGCATAACAAGGTGGCAATCCACATACCGAAAAAACAGGTATGCTGCGGCAGTCCTTTTATGAGGGCTGGTATGCTGGATACCATGAAACCTTTCGTCTCCCAGAACTTCGAGATATTCAATACCTATGCAAAAAACGGCGTTACCCACATCCTGACCAGCTGTTCAGGCTGCAACTCAACATTCAGGCACGATTATCCCAGGCTGTCCAGTCAATATGGGCTTGACTTCGATTTCCAGATATATGATGTGGGTGAATATATGACCCTGATGGACAGTATGGGTATCCTTAACACAAAAGACCTGAATAACATTGATATGCGTTCCATGTATCATTATCCGTGCCATATCAGGGCCAGTGGACTGGATGAATCCATTTATGTGGACCTGATCCAGAAAATACCGGGCATGGAACTGGTCCAGGTGCCCTCTTCAGGATTGTGCTGCGGGGGCGGGGGAGGCGTTCGCGCGGCCTACCCTGAGGTTGCGGATAAACTGGCGATACGGAGGATGGAAGTGGCAAAAGAAGAAGGTGTGGATGGATTATTGACTAACTGCCCTTTTTGTATCCTATCGTTCGAAAGGGGGCTTGAACTGAAAAAAGAAGCTAATGAACCCATAAAGTTCGAGATATTTGATTTCTATAAGATATTTTCCAGGGCCTTTGGTGAAACAAAATAAGGGAGATTCGATAATTGCTAAAAAAAATATTCGGGAAAAAAGATCAGGATTACATAAATTCACTTGAAGCCCAGCTTAAACAACTAATATTAGAAAAGGACTCAATAACAGCCCGGCTTGAAGCAAAAGAAGAGATCACACGAAAAGCGGTGTCCCAAAAGCAGGTAGTTGAAGAAGAGCTCAATGCTGCAAATAAGAAGATTGAGACCCTTGAATATGAATTATCCAAATTGCGCCAAAAAGAGACAAATGAGCTTAACTTTAGAAATATCAGCAATATCTCAAGACAGGCAATGGATCGGTATTTCTTTCAAATAAGCTCCATCAAAGCAATGGAAAACAGTTTAATTACTGTATATCTTAAATCTGGAGAATTACTATCAGAAATGGAAAATACAAATGAACTTATAGACTCTTTGGGACCAAAAAACATTAGTTTTATAGATAAGATGGAATCGTCCACAGGAATTGTTGTCTTTTATGATACTAATCAAATGATCCAGGAAGCAGTAGTACCCTTTTTACCTGTAGAGTCAAGTTCATGGAAATTGGATGACAAATTCGATACCGCACCCCTTCAAAACATAATCGAAAAAGAAGTCAACCTTCTAATCCTGCTGATCCATGCTGGAGAATCATTTATTGGGATCACCGGCAGTCCGGATTCATTTACTTCCCACCAGATAGTAAGAAGCAGCGTCAAAGGAAAGCATACCCAAGGTGGCTGGAGCCAGCGCAGGTTTGAGAAACTTCGAGATGAAGATATCCAGCATCATCTGGAAAAAGTAAGTGGTGCGCTGCATTCAATGGTCAAAGAATCCAGTATCGAGATCGACTTTATTGTGGCAGTCGGGGACTCAAGACTCGTGTTTGAGACATTGAAAGACCTTAATTATCCAGTGATCGAAAGAAGTCTTGATGTGTCAGTGGATAAAAAGAATGTGGATAAGATCTTAAAAGAGATATGGTCTTCCAAACGATATGAGATCTAAAAATAATACCATATTGTACTGAATTCGTCAATATCTTCCCCATCCATGTGGAGACGTTCTAGATAATCGTAAATGGACACGTCAATATAATTATACGATTCAACCAGTTTCAACTTTGATTCCCAGGGATAGAAGCGATAGATACGCCTGCCATCAGGCTGTATCATGATCACTTCATGGTCCTGCCATGCCCTCAGGTGTGATTTTCCCAGCCTGGGTACATTGAACACAGGTTCGTCGGTCCTCTCAAGGCCGGGCAGTAACCTGGCCTCCTCGGCCCTTTCCTGTTCGATCCTGGAAATGGGCACCCTGTAATCTATTGTTTCTTCCTTGCCTTTCGTATTGAAGGTATAATAAGGATCAATGCCTGATTTTTTCATGGTCTTTCGTAGCAGGCAGGTCTCAAATTTCTTGCTGTTATAGTAGGTGAACACCTGTTGATTATAGATATTGATGCCATGTTTCTTGATCTTTGAAACCACTTCCAGTGTATCAGGATTGATCTCGGTTGGGTGCTGGAAATGGGTCATTATGCAAATTTCCCTTTTGCCTAATGAATTGTATTTACTGAGTATGTCTATTAAGTTGTCAGTGATTCGGGCAGGTAAGGTGACAAGTGTCCTGGTTCCGATCCTGATACGCTCCACATGATCTATTTCGGAAATACGCCCCAGCAGCCTGTCTATATAGGAATCGTCCAGGGTAAATGGATCTCCGCCAGTGACCAGGACTTCTGTTATATGAGGATTATTATTGATCCACTCAATAGCCTTCAATACAGAATCTTTTGTGGTCTTACTCTCATCAAGGCTCTCAAGTTCCCAGTTCCTTTGACAGTAGATACATATCTGGGGACAGGAATTGAACGGTTTTAGGATCAATATTTCCGGGTACCTCCTGGTAATACTTTCTATAGGGCTGGTAGATGCTTCTTCCATGAAATCCAGGCTCTCACCAGATTCCCTGCTTTTTAAATAATTCCGGCAATAATTTACGCTCGGCAGAACTTGAGCCCTTATTGAGTGGTCATACTGCTTCCGGTTCTCCTTATCAAATAATGAAAGGTAATATGGTGTTATCTGGAACGAAATGTTGTGTGCTTCAGCTAATTCCAATCCCTTGATCTCATTGAAATCTAATTTTACTATATCGCGCAGGGTCTTAGAATCCGAGATTATGTGTTTCAGGTGCCAGACATAATCATTCCAGTCATTTTCATTTGCATCGAAAAAATGGAGAATATCTTTCTTTAATTCATTTCTTTGCCGTACCAGGTCAGCTTCCAATCCTGTCCGATAACGTTTAAAATAATATTCCATTTTACTTGCATATTCATCAAGAAATATGGTGCGCTCCAGAGCTGCTTCTTTTCCTGATAATTTCAAATATAGCGGGGTTACTTTTTCGGCATATAACTCGGATTTTCCATTCAGACCTCTGAACAGGAAAATAAATTCGCAAAGAAATCCTTTACTGATATTTTTAGGCACTCGTTTTTCTTTTACGATCCTGAATAACACCCTGAAAGCCGAGAAATGGGTCTGCTTTTCATTTTGTGTCCTAAATATGGTTCTTAGGACCCTGATACAATCCCTGGCATTCTTTTTTTCCAGGATGTTCATTTCCCTGGAAGATGTGTGTGAATAAATTGAAAAAAGAGATGCGTCTACATTGTTCAGGTACTGGAATATCCGGTTTCTGGAATCATGAACATTTGAACTGTTCTTGAAAATTTTATAAATATGAGGATCAGACTTCCATAATATTCTGGCTAATTCATCCTTATTACTGGTGATAAGTTCTTTCATGATACTGATTTACCTGTTAATTCTTGAAATTACAATTTAATTGCAGATCAAAAAAATCCTTTTGATTGTATACTTTTGACCGGAATATAGACAAATTAAGACCTTAATTCCGTTATTACTTGTTTAATAATTTTATAATTACTTACTTTATTTAAATGTTTATTGTATTACCTTGACATTGTCACATTAACTTTCCTCACATAAATATTATCGGTTGACACTCACAATTAATATATACATATTTAAATAGTTTATTTTACATACTCATCTTTGAGGGGTATTATGAAAATCTTTAAATTACTTAGCAGTGATTTAGACGAATCGTTCGAAAATTTGAAGCGTT
>Ga0114930_10001796_pt1 | contig 19979 bp, 19 predicted proteins | sample AnhtaG_FD_87300 | JGI IMG/M metagenome (GOLD analysis project Ga0114930, IMG submission 87300) | Deep subsurface microbial communities from Anholt, Denmark to uncover new lineages of life (NeLLi) - Anholt_01485 metaG | ecosystem: Environmental > Aquatic > Marine > Oceanic > Sediment | place... | reverse complement strand
TACCAATTGCCTATTATATTTTTAGAAATTTACTTAGTATTTATAATAGAACATTTAAATACTATTCTTAATTCTTCTTGTTTAAACTTACATTCGTGGTTAGTTAAAATGTCGTCGCCTGCTGATAGTTTTTTTAATATATTTTTCAAACTTACTTTTTTTATCGTCTTCACTGGAGTTTTATTAGTAACTCTTATTGCTCCAATGAATGTAGTGCCAGGAAACATTATATTTCCTAAATATGTCAAAGTTTGTGAGCTAACTTGTCTTTGGGTTGAAGTTCCCTTTAACAGCCTCTGGGGTGGACTGATTAACGGTGCCACTTATGGGGTATTAGGATCGATGGGATATTTAGGTATTCGTTGGATCAGAAGAAAGATAAAGTAATGAACAAATTAAATAGTGCTTAATTCTTTTTTTTTTTTTTAGTAAGAAACTATATTTTTATATGATGAAATTCAGATTAATTATAAAAACAATAGAAAATGAGAGAATTGGAAATAATTGTTAAACCTTTGAGTCCTAAAATAGTTAAAGACTTCCTCAATTTTTTCGATAATGTTGCTTTTACAGATAATCCCGATTGGTCTGGATGCTACTGCCAATTTTACCATTTCACTGGAAGCATAAAAGAATGGGGAGAAACTACAAAAGAACAAAAAAGAAACGCGTCAGAAAAATTAATCCTTGAGGAAAAGATGAAAGGATTTCTGGCTTATGTAAACAATCAACCTGTTGGGTGGTGTAATGTCAATAACAAAAATTTTTACTCGAACATTCCTTTCGAGGACGAATCTGAAGAAGATGCGATAGATAAAATTGCTTCAATTGTATGTTTTGTTATCGCACCCAGTTACAGGAAAAAAGGCATCGCCCGTTTTTTATTACAAAAAGCGATGATTAATTTAAGGGAAAATGGGTTTAAATGGTTGGAATCGTATCCTAGAAAGGGTGAATTATCTGATGCTCATAGTTATCATGGTCCCGTTTCATTATACTCCTCTGAAGGATTTTATGTAGTTAGTGAAACAGAAAATTCTATGAATATGAGGAGAAACCTAGCTGCTGAAATTTGAAATGTGTTTTCTAATAAAAAAAGCTTTATTCCTTCGTTATATTTTTCTTATCAGAAGAAATATAATACTATCAGTAAAGGTTTAAAAAGTTGGTATAAGTCTTTATCAAACTCAATTAATTCTAGTACACATTTCCAAATAAAAAAAAATCTCTGATCTAAAAGCTCAGTTGCATACTTTTCGCTTTTGTTCTCTCACATCGCAATTTTGTCGATCGGATGAAATTATTAACCGAAACATATCCTATCGAAAAATTTGCGCAACTTTTAAATATTTGAAAGAAGATTTATAATATAATAAAGTTCAAAGTAAAATATATGGACTTTATAAAAAAATAAGAAAAAAATAATAGTGGAGGAATATAAATATGGCTAAAAAAGTATTTGCCTGGTCCCCAGTCCGAAAGTTAATGAAAGATAATGGCGCTGAAATGGTTGCTCGTGAAGCTGTTGACGCCTTAATCGACTATCTTGAAAAAGTCGCTAGAGGAGTAACAAACAAAGCTCTCGAAATGACTCGCCATGCCGGCAGAAAGAAATTAACTCAGAACGACATGAACTTGGCTATGAAATTAATGTAAAACAATAATATTATTTTTAAAATTATTTTCTTTTTTTTTTCATTCTATTAGGCTAGATTATTAAATAAAAATTTCGTTTATTCTTTAAACTAAATTAACTTCGAACTGTCTCGAACTCTCTAACCATTAAATTAATAACATAAGGATTCTGGTTAATTATATATAGGTGAACTCGCATGAGCAAAGAAGAAAATATAGCAAAAATTAAAGCAAATATCGCGAAATTTTACATTTTCGTGTTCATATTTGGGATTCATACTGTTAGGGGTGTATATTTCCCTTACATGACCGTGTGGGGGGGTCTTACTTTTTTTGAAATGATGATCTTACAGAGTTATTTTATGGTAATGATATTTATCTTTGAAATCCCTTCAGGAGCTATTGCTGATTACATAGGAAGAAAAACCGCATTATCGCTATCTGCCGTCTGCATAATCTTGGCAGCATTCACTTATAGCATTGTACCTAATATTACCTTATTCTTTTTAGCCGAAACATTTTGGGCTCTCGGAATGGCATTATTTTCGGGGACTGACGAAGCTTTCCTTTACAGTACCTTAAAAACTACTGATCAAGAAGACAAATTACCAAAAATATTGGGTAGATCTAATACAATGTTTTTGGTGGCGAACATTATATCTGCGCCATTAGGTTCAATAATTGCAGAGTTTATTTCATTACAATTTACTATGATTTGTTTAGGCTTAATCTATATTGGAACGTTTATAACATCTCTAACTTTCAGAGAACCTGAGTTTAAAAGAGAAGAAAAGAAGAATTATTTTAAAATCTTAAAACACGGTTTTAAAGAACTAAAGCAAAACAAAATTTTAAGAATCCTTTGTTTCGATAGATTATTCATACACATTTTTATATCCCTCTTATTTTGGACTTACCAGCCGTATCTAACTGCTGTCAACATCCCAATGGTATTTTTTGGTTTTATCCTAGCAGTAATGAATGTATTTAATGCAACTTTCAACGAATTAATTCCTAAGTTCTTGAAAAAAGTTAAGAAGAAGAAGATGGTGTTGTTGACTGTTAATATTATCAGTGGCTTTGCGTTTATTGTACTGGGATTTGCTGTAATTCCCATTTTAGGTATAATTATGCTCTTTCTTATTGTTAGCTTTGGATACACTCGAGGACTAATTTATATAAATGGAATTAATAAGCAAATTGAATCTGAAAATAGGGCTACCGTTCTTAGTACGATTAATATGTTTGGAAGCATATCAATGGCGATTTTGTATCCCTTTATAGGACTAATTGTCGAATGGAACCTTTTTATTATGTTTATAATAATAGGGATTATGATATTAATATTTACAGCGCTCACTAAAATAAAAAGCGAATATCTTTAACAAAATCTATTATGGTTATTATTTTCACAGTCCCAAATTATTTGTGAAGAATTTTCGAATTGAAATTCAAAATAGATTATTTTCCGTCTAGAATCCAAACAAATCAAAATAGAAAAAACTTTAATTTCTTCCTATATTAATAAATCTCGTTCAAATTAAAAAAAAACAGATATTTTAAGGTTTTAAAACTTGGCTGAAATAAAAGAAAATAAGGAAGATGAGATAGAGGTTTTTCCTTTCATTGAAGGAGAAAGAATTGATTTAGTTGCCGGTAATTCTAAATGGGCTAAATTAAGTTGTAAGTGGCATAATGCTCCAAATGTCCGACGCTATGCTCGAAATATGTGGCCCCTTACTCTAGAAGAGGTAAAAAAATGGTTCGATCCTCCACCAGATAGGCACACGAGGGACTTTGTTGTTTTCACGATATATCATAAGGGCGACAAGCGTCCAATAGGTTCGGTTGGATTTGGTCGTATCAATTGGGTTAATCGAAACGCGAACATTTTCGGGACTATAGGAGAACCGGAATATTGGGGCCGGGGAATCATAGTAGAAGCTTGTAAATTATTAATTAAATACGGTTTTACGGAATTAAATTTTCACAAAATTTATGCGGGAGTGTTTTCACCAAATGCAAGATCACTTCGCGCAGCAGAGAAACTAAGTTTTAAAAAAGAAGCGATAATAAAAGAAACAATGTACGTTGATGGGCAGTATCAAGATGAACATAAATTCGCGCTCTTCAAGAGAGATTGGCTTAAATCAAATCAAAAAGAATTGTAAGACTTTTTTTTTACAAGTCTAGATCTCCAGAATGAGAAATAGTAATCAAATCGAAAGGAATTAACTGAAATAAAGTGTTGAATCATGCCAGCAGAAAATGAAAATAGCAAAGAAGAGATTGAAGTCTTCCCATTTATTGAAGGGAAAATTATTGATTTAGTTGCCTATAACTCAAAATGGGCTGAACTCAAATGCAAATGGAGAAACGATCCAAAAGTTCGACACTATTCAAGAAACATATGGCCAAGAAGTCTGGATGATGTAAAAAAAAGGTCTGAAACTGTTCCAGACGGACATAGACATACCAGAGACTATGTAGGGTTTATTATTTATCACAAGCATGATAAGTGTCCAATTGGAGATATTGGATTGAACCGTATTGATTGGGTAAATCGCCATGCTAACATTTACGCGATGATTGGTGAACCAGAGTATTGGGGGAAGGGTATAGTCGGAGAGGCCGCTCAACTAGTGCTTAGATACGCATTTGCAGAGTTAAACCTGCATAAAGTAAGAGCTGGTGTATTTACGCCAAATGAAAGATCTCTCCGTGCAGCTGAAAAGCTGGGGTTAAATAAAGAAGCGGTAGTTAAAGAGGCGATGTATGTCGACGGAAAATACCATGATATCCATAAATGGGGCTTAACAAAAGAAGAATGGTTAAAAAAAAAATAGAATTTAACTACATACTGATTAAAAATGACAGAAGAAAAAAAAGGTAAGGAAGGTAAGGAAGAAAAAAATGATGTATTTCCTTTTATAGAAGGAAAGACTATCGATTTAGTTGCGGAAAATTCTAAATGGGCAAATTTAATTTGTAATTGGATTAATAATCCAAAAGTTCGTCATTATTCTCGGAATATGTGGCCACAGACTCTTGAAGAGGTAAAAAAAAGGTTCGAACATACACCAGACAGACATATTCGGGATAAAGCAAAATTTATGATTTATCATAAGGGAGAAAAACGGCCAATTGGTATTGTAGGGTTAGATGAAATCAATTGGGTCAGTAGAAATGCTAATCTTTTTGCTTTAATCGGGGAACTCGAACATTGGGGAAAGGGTATAGCTGTTGAAGCTTGTGCCTTAGTAATTAAATATGGTTTTACCGAATTGAATTTACATAAAATTGATGCGGGAATATTTAGCCCAAATAAGAGATCTCTTCGCGCCGCTGAGAAATTGGGATTTGAAAAAGAAGCAATTATAAAAGAAGTAATATATATTGATGGAAAATATCATGATGAACATAATTTTTCGATTTTAAAAAGAGATTGGCAAAAATCAAACGAATAACCAATAATTAAAGAAAAAAAAAAAATATTAAATCTTATATTTACATTATCCTCCCGCCAAGGGGGGGAAAATCGCTACAATATCGCCATTCTTGATAACTGTTTCTCTTTTTTGGTGTGGAGTACCATTGATTAGAATGATCAATTTTATCTCTTTTGAAATACTAAACATTTCTAATATTGTGTTTACTGTGCTTCCTTTAGGTAATGTAATAGTTTTCTTCGGTGGGGCACTACTTCTTAAATTAGCAAAAAATTTTGCTGTAATGGAAATATCCTCTTTTTCATTCATCTTCATTTCTTGTAAAGTACCATTTATACAATAATGCTTGGTTTCCAGCGAATATTCCGACTCTATCGCCATCATTTACTTTCTTATTAAATCCAGAGTACACTCCATTTACAAAAATATGGCTGGTTTCACTTTCTTTAATAGAAAATTTATTTAGAATGTCGGAAACGCGCTCTATTCCTTCAGTACTTATATCTACGTTAGTTGGGCTCTTTGGAGATTTTTGTTTTGATATTTTCTTTGCTAAATCACCGAACAATTTAACTAAAATTGTCATCTTTTTGGGTATTAAAGATTAAAATACGCTATCTAAATCGTCATCTGGTACATCAAAGACTTCATTGTAAGGTGGTAGTGGTTCTTTTAGTAGGAATTCAGGTAATCTGTCGTCTGTGCTAGTAAATCCTGCTGCCTTATTGAACTTTATTTCTGTATCAATTATTGACTTTCCTACTCCCGCAATGTCGTTAACAGTTAAATTAATTCCCAATACCCCATTTACGGATTCTACCATTCCTACTAAACCTTCAGGGATGTCTAATACGGCAAAAGCGGTAAATAGACAATAACCCGTAGCATCAATTACTGCAGTTGCTAACTGTAAATTCCGTGATAATTCTGCTTTTTTAGTGTCTTTAGGATCTGCGGTACCACCCACTCCCATGATTTCGGTTGCTATGGCGTACCCTGCCGTGTGGTCTGCTCCCATTGGAGTTGTTGCGTATGTAACACCAATACCTTTAATTGCTCTAGGATCATAAGCCGGTAGCGCTTGATTCTTTACTACTGGGACTCTTGTTACCCCCATTGCTTTTCCAGTAAATCCCGTACCATTTGCTAATATCCTTCCAGTTGGAGTCTTCCTTCTAATTTCTTCCATGAGGTTTAACGCTCCTTTTGCATCTCCAAATTCGACTAATCCACCTTCCATCGCTACGGCAATTGCGTTTCCCATTTCAATCGTGTCAAGTCCTAAGTCGTTGCACATACGATTTAGCTCACCTACATCGTCTAAGTTGTAAATGCTACAATTGGCTCCTAAAGCCCAAACAGATTCGTATTCTAAAACGCCAACTGGATCTTTACCACCCGGTTTTGTCCACACTTCAGAGCATTGAATAACGCAACCTGGGCTACAGAAATGAGGACGAACGCCGCCTCTCTTTTTGATTTCTTCCGCCTTTTTCTCACCTGAAATGTTTTCAGATCTATCGTCTTGACCAGAAGAAAAGTTTTTTTGTGGTAAACCGCCTGCCTCGTTAATAATATTAACTAATACACCAGTACCATATGTGTTTAGCGCACCTCCTGGTTTTGTTACATCGTGAGTAGTAAGTGCGGCTGTTAATTTTTTCGCTCCTTGTTTGAAAACTTCGGGGTTTTTAATTTCAACGCCTGGTGCTCCAGATTCGTCAACAACTATAAATTTCAATCCTTTTGACGCCATAACCGCTCCAAGTCCGCCTCTTCCTGCGTATCTACTAGGTAAACCTTCAGGATCGTTAAAACAGACCCCAGAAGCTGTCCCTAACATCTCTGCAGCGATTCCACAACCACCAATGCTTACCTTGGTTCCGAATTCCTTATAAAGGTCTTTGTAAACTTGATAAAGTCCTTTTCCTGACCACTCATTAGCATTTTTAAATTCAGTACCGTCATTAGTTATTTTTAGAAGGTAATAGTCACTTCCTTCGTGCTTACCTTCCACTATTATTGCAGCGATTTGTAATCGAGCTAACATCTGAGCGAAAGTTGTACCTGCGTTTGCTTCCTTAATTCCTCCTGTTAAGGGTGATTTTGCCCCTACTGATAATCGTCCAGATGTAGGTGCTGAAGTTCCCGTAACAATACCGGGTGCAAATACAAGTTTATTGTTTGGACCCAAAGGATGGCAAAGAGGTGGTACCTCGCTTGCTACAATCGTCGAAGTAAGCGAACGACCTCCAAGAGCCATATAATCTTGAGGAAAATCCTCATATTTGGCTTCAAGTTTATTCATATTTACTCTTAACATTCTTTTTGGCATAAATTTCACCTTAATTTTTTAGGCAATTTATATTTGTGAATAATTATTATATAAATTCACGTTATGTTTTTCCAGACTAAACGTATGTTTGTATAGATTAAAGATTTTTTTTCAATACATATTCTTCGGTAAAATCTAGGTATACCTCTTTTTTGTTGAAGTTTCGCAAAAAGACATAAGAGTTGTTAAAAGAAGATATTTAACAGGCCCGGAGGGATTTTCCAAAAAAAGCGATGCGCTTTTTATGTTTGAACCCTCAATCTTCGCCTTAGGAGGGCGCTGCTTATTCTTCCGAAAAGAAATCTTTCGAAAACTTATCCAGGCTGGGCCACGGGCCTAAATTTAAAAAAATGTCCCTTATAATATAAAAACCATAATAAAATAAAAAATTACAGATAATACGGTGATCTTTTTAAGTACCTTAGAATAAATAAACAAAAGGTTTTAATTTTTAATTTAAATTATTATTAATAATTAGATTTTTTTGAATTAGTTTTTTTTAGTGTTAATCGAAATGGAAAAGAGAAGTTACCAACAGGGTAGACCTAATAGACCTATAGATTATTTGAAGAATTCTATTAATAAGGTCATATTGATAAAAGTTAAGCGAAACCGGTTATTTAGAGGCATGCTTATGGGATTTGATGAGCATCTTAATCTATATCTTGAAGGAACAAGTCAACTTTTTGAATATATAGATGATGAAGGAGCCATCAAAGAAGAGCACGAAGACTTAGGGAATATAGTGGTTCGTGGTGACAATGTCATATTTGTAAACTTGCATTAGCTCTGCCAGTTTTCAATATTGGAAGAAAAGAATGGTCTTTTTCATCGACGGAAAAACATCGCTAATCATTAGAGTAACACTTTTATTGAAATTAGCGATCGCATTTTAATTATAAGTTTAAGGTGATCTTTAGTTTCATTAAGATCAAATAAAAACTTATTAGGTCTTAAGTCTTCTTTAACAAGAAGGAATTAAAAATATAATTGATGACAACTAAACCTTGATTGAATCTGAGAGTATTCGACCCAAAAATGCTTTACTAATTAGCCCAAATTTGGGGCATCCTCTATTTTTAAATATAGACGATAAATTGGAGAGCCATGAATTTAAAATAAAATTATTATTTGTAAGCAACCTTGACTCTTCTTCATATTTTGAGGAATACATCAAGGATAACATAACTCTAATTCCCATTCTTGAATACAAGTGGAAATTGTTAGAACATTTTGAAAAAGAGAAAAAAAAACTCCTATTGAAGCTTGAAAAAGCAAAAAAAAGGAGTATTTGGAGTAGATTTAAAAATATTTTTTCTAAAGATAAAACAGAGAAGATTGAAGAAAAAATACCAATCACAGGTGAACTTACAGATTCTAAAGGAGATAAATTTGGTATTACACCGTCTGAAAAAATTAAGCAATTAAGACCACGCGCCTTTCGGGGAGATGTGATAAAGCCGATAGTGTTAAAAGTTGAAATTGCTAGTTTTTATGAGATTGATAATCCAAGGTATGATAACTATTATAACCCTCAAGATTATCTCATCAAGCATGAAATTTATGGAAGTTTGAGTAAGTTTTACACCGCAACGTTATCTTTTAATCTCTCTGATGAAGTTATTGATTTTTTAAAAAGTTTTAATTTTTTAATGTTCGATATTGGATTTAAAAGACCTAATACGAGTGAGTGGACTAACTATCATTCTATAGTTGTTTCAAAAAATGAGTGGACAGATTTCAAATTTTTTCACGCTACTGATTTACACCTAGCTGAACGAAACGATAGGATTTATGATATTGTTAAAAAATGGAAAACTCTAGTAAGAAAATCAGATGTTAGTGAAATTATAGCCCAAAGCGCAAAAGCAGTTTCATTTTTTCAGCGAATGTTGATGAGAAAACCAGAGGAAAAAGTTAAGACTATCAAACCTCTCCACAAGCGATATATTAATCCTAATAACAATTTTAGAAAATTTATTAAGCTTGCAAATAAGCAAGTAATACAGAATGACTTAGATTTTATAGTATTGACTGGAGATATTGTTGATTTTGCAATACTCTCCAAAATTAGCAAAGAAAAAAGAAAAGATTTAGATTTTGAGTACGAATATAGTAATTGGCGGATTTTTAAAGAAATTTTACTAAACCAAACGCAAGAAAAAAGAAGAGGGATGGTATCTGGAGAAGAATTGCTATGTCCTGTATTTACTATTCCAGGAAATCATGATTTTCGCCAATATCACTACGATCTTCGCTGGGGCAATTTATACAAGAAGATTGGTTTAACTGGAGATGAAGCAATCGCCTTAAACAACGAGTATTTGGCAAATCCAATAAGTTCAATTACTAAAAGCTTTCGAGCCTTGAAGGCTTATTTAATGGAAATTAACTCTTCTTTGGATTTTAACCTGAAATTAGGAGAAAATAATTTCATTTTCTTAAATACTGGCTCAGATTCTTTTAAGAGAATAATAGATTTCGTAAGTGGACATCCTTCGGTTACTGGGCTTACTAATAAACAAATTAAGTATTTAGAAAACATAATTAATAGCAAAATTAAGCCGGGGAACAACACATTTCTTCTTATTCATGGACCTCCTATTAATCCTAAACAAACTATTAGCTCTTTAAAGCGTTATTCGATTTCAAGAACTCAACAAGACATCTTTACCACAATTGAGCAATATAAAGAATCTAATATGGCGAAGTTAGGCAAAAAAAGTTCCTCGGCTCGAATTGACGACAAATTTGACATAAAATTTGGAACTATTTCTTCAAACTGGGCTAAACTTCTTAAATTTTGCCTTGATTTCTGCATTCTTACGCTCTCGGGGCATACACATCAATTAAAGGAGTTTCGATTGAGTAATACTCAGAAGTCAACTGCTAACACATCCATCATATCTCCTTATATTTTGGAGAAGTTAGAAAATCCCGCGGCCGTTTTTTACGATCTTTATTCTGAACAATATCAAACGCAAAAAGAAGTCGAACTTAACGCACCTTTCGTCGTACAAACCCCCGCATTAGGTTTAGGGAGTTATTTCAACCCAACTTTAGCAGGAGGTTTTCGAGAAATTATTGTTGAGAAAGGAAAATTAACCTCGTTCAAAGTTGAATACATAAAACGCTAATTATGGTAAAATAAGAAGAATTAGTCATTTAAACCAATAGGTCTTGATTTCTTGTGAATAGCCATACCATAAACATCTTCGCTTCCTTCAAGGACCATTTCAGATAAGGTTGGATGACTATGTATTGTTTCAATAACGTCATGGACTGTTAATTCAAGTTTCATGGCCAAGGCGATTTCAGAAATTAATTCTGGCGCTTCTGCTCCAATACAAGAAGCTCCAATTACTTTATTTGTCTTTTTGTCAGCTAATATTAAGATAAAACCGCGTTCTTCTCCAATACATTTTGCTTTACCCAGAGCTACATAGGGAAATCGTCCAGTCAATAAATCATATCCCATATCTTTTGCTTGTTTTCTACGTATCCCCACCGAGCCGATATTTGGACTAGTAAAAATAGTAGCTGGAACCACCCTATAATCAGTAAGTCTCTCCTTTATTGGAAAGTTTCCTAAGCTAGCTAAAGCGTTTGCAACTGCGACATTTCCTTCGTGTCTAGCAACATGAGCTAGCATGATACCCCCAGTAACATCTCCAATTGCGTAAATCCCTTTTTCAGAAGTTTCTAAAGATTTTTGATCAACTTTAATTGCACCTCGTAGGGTTTCGATTTTAAAATCCTTTAATCCTAAATCGGTTGATTCTTTTGCGCGGCCAATAGATATTAAGCAATAGTCAGATTCGAAATAAGTTTTTTCAGCAGAGTCGATTTGATCTCTTGGAACATTAGTTGAACAAGTAGTAGCTTTTACACCCGAACCAGTATTTTCAATAGATAATACATTTCGAGAAACGTGAATTTCTATTTGCAGGTCATTAAATTTTTTTTGTAGCTCTTTCACGACCATTGGTTCTTCTGTGGCTATTGGAGAAGGAAGGTATTCTAACATAATTACTTTACTTCCAAAACTAGCAAAAATATTCGCAAATTCGCACCCCGCTACGCCTGCTCCTATTATAAGTAACCTTTCCGGGACAATTTTGAAATCTGGATGTAAAACATCGTCGCTAGTTAATATTCTGTCGTGGTCTATGTTGAATGATGGAATCAAGACAGGAGTAGAACCCGTAGCGATGATAACTCTTCTAGCCTTTATAATTTCTTTATCTTCTCCTTCAATAGAGAGTGTAAATCCATCTTCAGCATTACCACCTAAAATCTTACCATGCCCCATAAAAACATCGTTCTTCCAGCCTTTTTCTAAAGTAGCAATTCCATCAGTTAGTTCTTTTACGACCTTATTTTTTCGCTCAACAGCTTTAGCAAAGTCCAACTTAAAATCACTTATAATCCCGTGGTCAGCTCCAGTTTCTTTAAGTTTTTGTACTAACTCCGCAGATGCGTATAGTGCCTTTGCTGGTATACACCCCCAATTTAAACACGTACCTCCTAACTTATCTTTCTCAATTAAAGCAACTTTAGCACCATATTGGGCGGCTCTAATCGCAGAATGGTATCCTCCTGGTCCTGAGCCAATAACTACTAGATCATACATTTTTGAGTCCGACATCTTACTGGTGACTTCTTTGATTATGAATAAATACTTATATAAATGAGATAGATTCTACATAGAATATTAATTTTAATTTAATTACAGAGACAACAGCAATATAAAAATATTAGTTCAATAAAATTGTGTTTAAAGTTGTATGTAAAAAATCTGTCGAAATTAACTCCAAACAACATTCAGGAAGAATTATTAGCGTTAAGAAAAATTGGATTGAACGCTTTAGAGATAGCTCTTAGATCTGTTGAACCAAAAAAATTAATACAAAATGTCGTTAAAATCACCAAAGATAAACTAATTATTCGCAACGATAAATTTGATCTTACCAAATTTAGAGAGCTTTTAGTCATAGGGGGTGGAAAAGCTTCTGTACAAATGGCTATAGCATTCGAAGAGATTTTGAAGAAGTACTCTAAGATTAATTACAAAGGATTGATTAATATCCCAAATAGTGTAAAAGTAAAAAATTTTACTGCTTCAAGTAAAATAAGAATGAATTTAGCCTCCCATCCAATACCAGATGAAAGTGGATTAAACGGTACAAAGATGATGTTCAAACACATCGATAATACAACTAAAGACGATTTAATTATTTTTTTACTATCGGGAGGTGGTTCTGCTCTATTACCTATGCCTACGCAAAGCGTAACTCTAGCAGATTTACAAGCAACTAATTCTCTATTGCTAGCCTCCGGAGCTTCAATTCACGAAATTAATACTATCCGAAAACATCTATCCGACTTTAAAGGTGGAAAGCTTGCAAAGAAGGTATATGATAGTAGTAAAGCTACAGTAATAACTCTTATAATATCAGATGTAGTTGGGAATAATTTGGAATCCATTGCATCTGGTCCTACAATTCCTGATTTGACAACCTTTAAAGAATCACATTCTGTTTTAGAGAAATATAAATTATTATTTAAGGTTCCCTCTTCAGTTAAGCAACTTATTGAAAGAGGACTGAACGATTCTACATTAAATAAGCCTCTAAACCAACCAAATTACTTTAAGAATGTCCACAATTATTTGATTGGAAGCGTTGATTCAAGCGTTAAAGAAGTATCAAATTATTTAAAGGGTTTAAATTTTGCTGTTGACTATTTTTCAAATGAAATTGTAGGAGAAGCTGCTGTTTTTGGAACAGAATTATACGATTTTATTTCCCATAAATTACTGCCTTATATCGAGAAATCGAAAAAACAAAAAATTGCGTTAATAGGGACAGGAGAATTAACCGTAACGATAAAAGGGAAAGGAATTGGGGGGAGAAACCAAGAAATGTTATTATATTTCCTTAACGAAATAAAAAATAAGAATATTGATTATAATTTCTTAATTATTGGGGTAAATCTCGATGGAATAGAGGGTAACAGTAAAGCTATGGGAGCTTTAGTAGATAATGTTCTCCTCACTCAAATAATTAAAAATAAAATTAGCCTTGAGAGTTATCTAAAAAATAATAATTCAAATAGCTTTTTTAGAATACAAAATCGTGAGATTATAACTGGAGCTACAGGAATAAATGTAAATGATTTATTACTTATTTTAATAGATACTAATGTTTAATTTTCAAATCTACGAAAAAATAAAAATTTAAACGAAATTGACTATAAGACTAGTGATAAATATGAGTTCTAACCTTATAATTACTTGTCCCGTTTGTGGCTATACTTTTAGAAACAAGAATTTAAGACTTAAAAAGAAGACTATTATCTGTCCTATGTGTAGTTTTAAATTTAAAGATTCAAACATACATCCTAAGGGATTAGATGAATTCTTAATCTGATTTAATACTGACAAAAAAGTTAAAAAAATATTATTTCAGAAGATTTAACTCTTATAGTAAAAAATCTTTTTTAACGATCAAGAGTAATCTATTATTAATTCCATAGATATAAATGGATCTATTATTAATCCATACTTATAAATGGTATTTAAGAAAATGAAAAATATATGGTAATCTAACATGGCACGTAAAAGAGATAAAAGGCCACGAGAAGAACCTAAACCTAAATATGGTTTTGCTGCTGAAGAAGCGGCAGAAGAGAAACTGGCTGAGGGTCTGAAAAGGTCTGAGTTAGACGATGGTAAAGTGGTGTTAGTTGATCGAGATATTTCTACTCCAGTAATCGAAACCTATGATGCAAATACAGGTGAATTAGAAGGTTCAATACTACTCAAAGATGGAAATCGCGAAGGTTTAACCGGTTTAGTAAAGATTATTGAAAACGTTGATGTAGAATTAGATCACGATTCTAATATAAATTCTATTAACTTTAAAGGCAAGCTAAGCGTGGAAAATCAATCTAAAAAAGATCGATTGTGGGATATCGATTTATCGCTTAAAAATATCGATAGTACAAGTCTTAAATCAAATGATATTAAGATAAGGGAACTTGGAACTGATAAAAATACCAACACTTATTCAGAAGACTTCGTAATTAAAGAAGAAATTAAAAATCTGCTTTTAGTCCAAGAATACGTTAATACTCTTCCTGACGCGGATAGTGTCTTAAATATTAGAGACATTGAGACTAATTTGATGAAAGCCAAAGATAAAACCAGTAAAGCTGGTGCTAAGGTGAAAGAAAGAGTAGCACCTGTTGAAGAAGAAGAGGAGGAAGAGGAGGAGGAGCTGGAAGAGGAAGAAGAGGAAGACGACGAATCTCTTGAAGATGGTGGAGTTTCCTCAGATGAATTTTCGTTACAAGCTTTTGGTATATCTATTGATAAGGAGAATACGGTTACATTTGCGATCGCAATGAGAAGCTTATTTGAAAAACCAATTAAAAACGTTAAAGTTGTGAAATATATACCTGGCGATTTTAACAATCCCGTCATAAGAGATACTACAGTTGGACGCGCCGAAGTTGAAGGAAAAAAGGTTGTGTGGACTGTAGAGAAGTTGATGCCAAAACAAACTGTATTACTGAAATTTACTTGTAGTATTCTGGTAACTGATATTACAAAGAGAAAAACAGGTACAATAGATGTGACATATGAAGCATCATCTTCTTTTGCCGAAGGATTAAATATCGATAAATACGATGCGTATACGCGAAATAAATTTTACGTTGATACAGTAGAGAGGGACGAAGAACCCGGAGTGTGGGACTGTAAATTAGTTTTTGAAAATCCGTCTGAATTTGTAATTCAATTATTTAACGCAGATGTATATTCCCCAGAAAACGAATCTGTTAAGTTTGTCGACATCGATCCTAAAGATGTTCCATTATTACCTGCTGGCGCTCAATGGCATTCTAGAAAATGGAAGTTTGAATCCGAAGAATATCCTGCTTTTAGAAAGAAACTTGAATTTCGAGTTATGCCTGATTTCCAAACTAAGGTATATGGAACTGCTACAATTGAGGATGTAATATTAGAAATTGCGAGCATAACAGGTGATATGGAATACGATATAGAACAAGTTCCAACCTACAAAGAAAAAGAAGTAATTGCAACGTTGAAAATGATCAACAATGGTTCTGCTCCGTTGAACGAAGTAACAGTTGTTCAGCAGTATTTCACTAATGAATTTCAACCACCCAAAGCGGATGAAGTAAAAATAATATGGGACGGGAGCGAGACTGAACTTGAATCAGGAGCTGTAAATTTCGACGGAAGCGTATTTAAAATCTCACTTAAGGATCTTAGACACTCAAGTAATGGATTGTTTAAGCCAGAATCTTCTTTAGAAATTCAGTATCCGATTCATTGTGTTAATCCAGCTCAAGAATCTAAATTTGAATCTGAGATCGTGTATTTCACTAATACTTTCCCGGTCTCACAAGAATTAGAGTTTAGACCAGAAGTACCTGTAATAGAAGCTCTGCATCTAAGAAGAAGATTCAGAATTGGAAAAGAAGTCCTTCCAATTGGTGCTTTAGGCAATTACGAAATAATTTTAACTGTGGAAAACATCGGAACAGCGCCTTTACAGAAAATTGTGCTTCTAGATAAAGTCCCAGACAGTTTTGAGTATTCAAGCTTTTCTATGAAACCCGCGATTACTGATGAAGTAGGACAGGATACCCTCAAGTGGACAATTGATAAACTAATGGCTGAAGAGAAAATAGAAATCACTTACAAAATTAGCGGTACCGGCGCGTATAGTCCAAGTGATGCCCAACTTGGTTTATAAAATTTTAAACTACAATTTATTTTTTTTTATATTATTTTAAATTATCATAATCATTTAATAAGCTTTAAAGAACTTCTATATTTAAGATTAATAGAATATACGTTACGTATTTTTTTTGAATTAAATTCATAAACTCTAATAATCAGTGATAATATACATGTCAACGCTCAAAAAAAACTTTAATTTGAATTGGATGTTTGAATGTCCTGATGCAGTTTTAACTTGTTCAACATTAAAGTGTGGAAACAAATCGTATATAGTATTTGGGGGGCATGATAAGACTCTATACTTAATGGACGATAGTTTAAACATTCTTGATACCATTACTTTTGATGGATGGGTAAGAACCACTCATGCTGTAGATATCACAAAAGATGGTTGCGATGAAATTCTTGTGGGCGCTGGAGATGGCAATTTCTTGGTAGTGAAACTCGTAAAAGGGATAGATAAATTAGCAGGTATTATGAATTATAAATCTAAAGGCAAGGTATTATCGGTTATTGCTGGAGATTTCACTAGAGACACAAATATCGAATTGATTTATGGAAGTGAAGATAAAACTCTAAAGATTTTTGAAAACATTGATTCTACTGAGCCAAAGTTCACGCTTTATTACGACTCATGGGTAACTGCTTGTACATTAGGTTATCTAAAATTACCTGAAGATAACAGTCCAATTTATGGACTATTAGCTGGTACTAAAAACGGGATGCTTCAATTAATTCAATTTAAAGAAAGTAAGCCAGAAATTATTTGGCAAAAAGAACTGGGTTCGCAAATTAATACCATAGAAGTAGGGGATGTTACTAACGATGGTTATCACGAAATCGTAGTAGGAACGGACGATTCCTTTATAAAGATATTTAATAATAGTGGTGAGGAGTTGAAAGCTATAAAGATCGAAGAAAATCGCCCAATCTCCTTAAAAATTATCGATATTGATGGTGACAGCGCAAAAGAAATTATCGTTGGGTGCGCTGATGGTACGCTTAATATATATCATAACCCTAAATTAGATTCGTTAGATATTGAATTAAAATGGAAGACTTCTACCTCAAATTCAATAAAAATAGTATCTTCAATCGTTAATCCAGAGGATGGTAAAACAAATATTTTGTTTGGAGGATATGATGGAAGTATTAGGTGCATAAGTGACCTTGAATGTGGTGAAAAACCTCTTTTAGAAATTCCAAATAACATGAGTGTTCCAGAAACTCAAACAACAGAAGCAGAAGAAGAAGCTGGAAAGCAAATTGTATTTGAAACCGTTCCAACAAACATTAGGGAATATATTTTCAAATATTTAATAGACAATAGAATTATCGAGGGAATTGGGGCAGAGTTAGAGAAAAAGGGATATCTTACTGATAGCGTTGTCGAAGAATTTCAGCGCATGATCTCAGAAAAAGGGGATAGTCTTGAAAAGATTACTTATTCTGTGTGGGAATTACCAGAAGATAAAATAGGTGATGGAGGTACCACCGGGGCACCCACTAAAGCTCCTGTGAAAAAAAGTAAGAAAATTAAACCTGTTGTTATAGAGCAAGAAGTACCAACTCAAAAAGGCGGAATGTTAATTGATGCCTTAAAAATAGATATTAAAAAAGAAAAGGCGAATAAAAAGAAATCGGTAGCAGTATCGGCAGCAGAAGTGAATATTAAAACCATAATTATTACTCATTTAGAAAAATTCAAACTGGTGCTAACAAAAACTAAACTGATAGAAGATTTAGTCATACTGGGATACGAGAGAGATTTAGTAGAAAAACAAATAGATAAGCTACGAATGGAGGGGGTTATCCTTTATTCCCGTTCAGAACCTAAGGGTTGGAGTTTAGGTACTTTCTAATTTTCTTTTACGCAAAAATAAAGTCTTTTATATCATTTTGAAAAGGCTTAAATTGATTAAATTCTGAAAGGTCTTTATTCGAATACCTGGAAATAAAAAGGGTTAGAATAGGATCGATTTTTTGCAGAAATTTCTTAACAAACTTATCGGTGTCTTTCTTTTTTTTATCTACCAAACCATATAAAATGATGGGTTCTTTACTAATATAATCAGCAGCTTGTATTTCATAAGCTTTGAATATAAATAATATATTGCTTGATTCTAAATATTCTAAAGAAAGGTTGTTGAAAGCATTCTTAGCAAACAAGTTTATCGCTGAAATAAAGCCCCCTCTCAAATCTTTGCTAACTTCTTTAGGATTTTTTTTTTTTCCTATTTTCTTAAACTCACAATTGACTAAAACAAACCCGCGAAAAACAATGCCAATCTCATATAGTTCTTTCATTTTTATTTGCTAAATATATGTTAGAGAGAGTTTTATTTTAACCCTATTATCCTTATAATAATATTCATATTTATTATTACACAAAAAATATCTAAATACACTTATAAACACGAAAATAAACTTAAAAAAAAAGAGATTTTTTTTTAGAGATATTAATGTAAAGCTTCTACCATTTCCACCATGACCGTCTCATTAAGAAACTCTTTTTAAAGTAATTGCTTTTTCAATACATTTAGATACGCATAACCCACATCCAAAGCAATAATCTGGGAAAAAATATAGTTTTTCTCCTATTAGTTTTCTTGCACCAAAATTACAATATTGTTCGCAAATTCCGCAGTCAGTGCATTTATTAATATCAGTAAAAGCGATAAAATCGCTCTTAATCATCTGAGGAGAACCGCTTTTTAAGAACTTGTTCATAATAACACAGCAACATGGACAGCAATTACATACTACGTAATAAAATAACGGATTAGGAAAATAGATAATCTGGTGGACTAATCCTCGTTTATCGCTTTCTTCTAAAAGCTGTTTTATCTCACTTTTTGAAACTTTGACTAAATTTTCGGATTTATAAGGAATTTCGCGCAGTGATTTTCCAAAACCGATATGAATACATGTTTTAATCGGGTGATCACAATTTGGTGTGTCTGAATGTTTTCTTTGCGTTTCTCTACAATAACAGTTAGAAATTCCGGTAACCTTTGACCTACTTAAAAGCGCTAGAATCTCCTCAGAAGGAAGAAACTTAGTCTCCATATCTAAGTTTATGTTCAATGGAATAACTTTCCCGCCCCATCTACTCTTAAAGATGTAACGATTCACTATTTCCATCGTGTTGATATTTAACTTATTATCAAGAAACCTGAAAGCTTCGAGCATAAAAAACTCAATTATCCCAAAAGTAAACGACAGAATTTTACCTATATTGGGTACTCTGTTTAAAAGAATATCGAATTTAGCGTGGAAATATCTGTAAGGGAAAATTGCCATGAAACTGAATAGAAACTAGTTTTAAATTAAGAGAGAGAATTATCTAATCAATTTAATTATTATTCTTTAATGATTTATAATAATCATAATTCAAAAGATTTCAAGAAAAAACGATGGGTAGAACATTTAATTTATGGAATGCTGACGAAATGAAAGAAGCATTTAAGGCTGGTATGATGGAAAATTGTTCTACACTCGTTGGAAATGTAGCCAAGCTTGCAACAAAAATAATCTTAAGAAATGGATTTAAACCTGCGGATTGAAAAGTATTAAAATGAAAGGAATTAAGCTATTTTCCAATAATAACTCAAGGAACCAATCAAGTGAAAAAACATCTACAGAGTTTATGTCTCAAATTACGTTTAGTAGAGTTAGAAAATTCCATCAAAAAATTCCCAATTACCAACCAACACCCCTTCTTTCTTTGAATAATTTAGCTAATAGAATCAACGTAAAAAAACTATGGGTTAAAGACGAGTCGTAT
>Ga0114930_10001795_pt1 | contig 19980 bp, 18 predicted proteins | sample AnhtaG_FD_87300 | JGI IMG/M metagenome (GOLD analysis project Ga0114930, IMG submission 87300) | Deep subsurface microbial communities from Anholt, Denmark to uncover new lineages of life (NeLLi) - Anholt_01485 metaG | ecosystem: Environmental > Aquatic > Marine > Oceanic > Sediment | place... | reverse complement strand
GGTCGAGTCGGTGCCCCTCTTTATTGTCGCGGCGAAGCTCCCTTTCCCCAGCCTTGGATCGAACTCACCTTCTGCGACCAACAACCCCCGTTGCGACTTGCCGCTCACTGAACAAAACAAGCTTTCGTTACCTGAGTTGCACATCATACTAAAATGTTATCTCCGCTCAAATGTCGGGATGTTTGCCTTTTCATGCGTACATTGTGGATAATAGTATGAGTGCCAAGTAAAAAGGCTCCTTTTCAAGGAGTATAAGATATGCCAGCATAAGTTAGGCTTATAGCTCCATATGGTATGAATTGTGGCATTTGCCTTGCTTATTTTAGAAAGGAAAGGAAATGCCCCGACTGTGGAGTATTCAATTAAAAAGAAGCAAATGAAGGAAATTTACGGCATCGATATCGAGGGTGTGTAATGAGAGCTGATAAAAACACCGGGCAAATATATGATGATTTTTGGGACTGGCTGCGGACTGACGGGCATACTATCTGGATTATAAGTTTGGTCTTTGCCTATGCGTACTATCTTATGACCACTGAGGAGGTGTAAATCAAGTTTTGGCTATGGTTAGCCCGATTTGTCATGGAGAAGATATCTAAAAATCCGCATCTTACATAAAATGCATCATTAGAAACTGTGAAATGATTAAGGCAAGTAAATCTAAATTCTGTTTTGAATGTGAAAAATATCCATGTAAACGATTAAAGCAATTAGATAAACGATACAGAACAAAATACGCCATGAGCATGATAGAAAATCTCGAGAGTATTAAAAGAATCGGTTTAAGTACCTTTATTAGAAATGAGAAATAGCGGTGGCACTGCCTAAAATGCGTGGCGTTATCTGTGTTCATCGGGGCTACTGTCTTCCTTGCGGACCAATAGTAGAAAGCCAGCAATCCTAATCAAACATCGGGATATACGCATGGGCTTAAATGTGAAAAATTTGCCTTCTCATTTGAAGTAGATTTAACAAAATGAGTAAAAGTGACTCCGCCAACTCAAAAGCATCGATAGAATCTAAAATCGTCAATTACTGATGGCTGGGGCTTGCTGCAAATATTTCGTATCTGTTACTTGCTTGAGCAGGAAATCGGCGATATCGGCACGGGATATCCATGTTCCCACTTCACCCTTACCCAGATAACCCGCTCTAACTTTCCCGGATTTAGGTTTATTATTGAGCAGCGTCAGGCGAACAATCGTCCAGTCCAGGTCGGACGCGCGAACGGTGTTTGCCAGGCTAACTATCTCTTCATAAGCAGTACGCATTGCGAGCCTAACTAGAGCAACCAAAACCTTAGCTCTGAACTCGGGTAGGTCGTGCGGGTCTTTAGCGCTTAAGGTTGAAGTAACAATCAGTCTGCGCACTCCTTGTTTCTTCATTACCGCAATGATAATTTCCATACCTCGGGTAAGGGGTTTGCTTTTTGAGCCTCCCCTCGGCCCTAGCACACTAAGAACAGCATCGGATCCCTTCAAGGCACTCTCGATCTTTTCTTCATCGGCCAGTTCGCCTTGTATTATCGTCAGGCGTTCGTGCTTGATGTCGAGCTTAGCCGGATTACGAACATAAGCTATCACCTGGTCCCCCTTTTCTAACGCCTGTTTGACCAGTAGTTTACCTGTAACACCGGTTGCGCCAAAGATAGTAAGTTTCATTTTTACCTACCCCTATTAGTCAAATCAGGCCAAAGGAAATCAAAACGAAGCTCTTTTCTAATATCTAGATAGCAGTATACTGTCAGTTAGTAAGTTCGTCAAAGATACGTAAGGGCTCCGTTATCTGAGTCTATGGGGTAACAAACGTCAGTTTTGTGCAATGACAATCCGACGCGCCTCCCAGAGTGCCACATTGTTGGATACGAGCGAAAACTGGACTCCGCAATCGCATATTCACTCCCCACTACCCGGAAATGTGGAAGCGGTGTTTCAATTCTGATAGTTCGTCCCTTGAATGGGTGGGCGGCTCTTTTAACCTTTGGAGTTTCCCAGCCAGCAGATCATTGATAGGCTTTTCCGCTTTTGGATTACGCCAAAGATAAAAGTGCTCACGAGTAGGAAATTTAACCCAGCCGCTATCAAAGAGCACCCCACTCAATTTGGTTAAGAGGTTCTGTTCTGATACCAGCCTATCGAAATAGGGCGTGACTTCTTCAAATTCAATCTCCTCTATCCTGTCGTTATCCGATTGAAGAAAAACCAGCCCCGTCTCGTTTTCTGGAAGCTGTTTGGCCTTGGACATGATTTTGCTGTAAACTCGCTCGACATCCTTCTCGCCTCTCCCGTATTCCACCAGTGTTCCGTTGCACTCTTCAAGCTTCTGGCTCAGCTTTTGACTCGTTTCGTAGTCTTCCCTGAAACGGGAGACCTCAACATAAAATCTATAACCTGAGCAACTTGCGGATAGATCTGGCCCCGGCCTGCCAAACGGTTCATAAACAACTTGAAAGCCATTTGATGCTAATGTCAGCGCTGCTTTTCCTTCCGCCCAGTGGTCTAGACATTGCTCATTATCGGCAATGTTCTCAAACAACGCTTTTTGAAATCGGTCTATGTTTTGCACCTTGAGGCGCCTCAGGTCTTCGAATAATAGGAGAACTTGATAAATCAGTTTCTCGCCATAGCCGCATTTCTTCATTCTGCAAATCATCTTGATATATTTGCTCATATTCATACTCGACCAGTTGCTGCCGATTTCATGGGCATAAACGGCAGTTGGTACGTTTGCACTCGTCATAATTTTCATCTAGCGCCGGCTGGAGCAGGATTATGGCAGCAATCCGCCGCGCCATATTCATAACCTCCCTAGCTTCATCCGGAGTGAGCGAGCGGCCGAGTAAACCAGCTTCGCGGTAAGAGAGCCATTTCTTGATGACCTGATATCCACCGATGGCGTATTCCCACACTTTCGTAGGAACGTTTTTCCAGTACGCAACGTCATTGAGATAAATATCAAAGGTGCGCTCACCTAAAAGTTCGAACGCTTTTTGGGCTGGAATTCCCTGCTTCTCAGCACCGCCTACGGTAGATTGTTTCTCTTCCACCGTGTAATCTCGCTCTACTGCCTTACCCTTGCCGGGCATAACAACGCCGTTTTGTCCGGCGTGTCCCCACCCCGCAGTTACGGCAAGCTCCCTTGGTTGTAGCTGGCCTCCGCCTTCTCTGGTGATCAAAGCTATATTTTGTATCTCCGGTCTAATTGGTTGTGCTGTCACCCCGGATACTGGTTTTTCCGTATCCAGCAGAGCGGCAATGAGCACGTACAAACCCATACCTGTGTGCGCGGCGAACAGAAGCGGAATGGCGGCGATGGGGAGCCAGAAAAGCCTACTGGCACCACTAAAGGCAACACAGATTCCTCTCCTGGCTCTGACCTTTTCTACCAGATAAATAGCCGGTATCTGTAGTAACTGGGCCAGGAAAGGGATAGCCGCCAGCAAACCGATATGAAAGTTCGAGGCCCCCAGAGCCAGAGCAAAGGCAACCAGAAAAACACCACCGGTGAGCACGCCCATTGCCTGGGTGCACATGCCATCCCATATGATAGCCCTGAACCCCTTTTGAAGCTCCTCTGATGAAACCTCTTCACTCGGCTGAAATAGGCTTCTGATCGCTGCAACCATCCGTTGTCTCCACCTATCAAAGGGCACTCAGATGCAAGATGGACAGCCTTTGTCCTCACCCGGAACAGCTTCCGATGCCCGTGACTCTCGGTATGAAAACGCCCCTTCCACCGATGGGAGGGGCGCTTTCACTACTAGATTGCCCCAACCACTACCTACTTCTTAGGAGGGGTCGAGGGCTTGCTGGGTCCCGGCTTCCCAGATCCCGGCTTGCTGGGCTGTGCTGGGGGCTTGTAGCACTTCATCGTGGGTTCACCTCCTTTCGCACCAAAGACCTGCCGCAAACTATATGTCAAACTACCTGGGCTTGGGTTTGCCCTTCTTCACCGCGGGTTACCTCCTTTCTAAAATATCTCTCCCTTTTTACCCAAATACATCTACTGGCTATAGATCACCATATACAATACTCTGGGGGTGAGCTCTCCACGATTATCTTGTAGTGGGTGACGGTGGTGTGAAGGCCATACTCCATACCGCTATGAATATCACAACATCCAATACACCCTCCTTGCCCTACTATTCCGCCCCACGACTCAAGAAAAATCTCCTGTCCCGCTGCGTCATATGCGTACACGATGAGGAAGGGGCATACCACTTCCCCTCCGATGTGCCAGACTTGGTAACATCCGTAGAGAACTCCGTCCTCTTCCAGCCACAGACAATGTTCTACCCGCACTCTCCCCTGGAGCTCGGGGGCCAACTCGCCGGTGCCCGGGAGGCATACCTCTGGCGGGATAGGTGAAGGTGATTGCGGCTCTTGCACCCACCATACTATCTTCCAGACACCGTTCTCTTTTCTTAAGTGCATCTGGTCGGTGTCCGGCTCTCCCCAAATGAGAATTGTAACCGTGGCGGTGGCTGTTTCGCCGGAAATGGCTAAGTCATCGATACTCTGTAAGGTTATTTCCCCGAGGAAGCCTCTCATAAATGATAATGAAGCCAGCGCCTCCGTTTCATCTTCATAATCGGTGAAGTAGGTCAGGCACTGAGCTAGATTACCTGCATTGTATGTTGTGATATAGCCTCGTATGGTGTCTTCTATGGCTATTTCATCAGCACTGCTACTGCCGCCGCAACAAGCCGTTGTAAGGAGGCTGACTATCAGAACACAGAGCGCCAGGATTCTAAAACTGCTCATTCTATCTTACCCTCCTCTTTCAGCGGTTAGATTTTGCAGTTTGTTCTAAGATAACCCGTTCATAGCTCCACTCAATCCCATGCTGAAAGTCAGTCGCTGTTTGTGAAGAATCTACATGTCTAGGTCTGAATAGCTCTGGTTGCAGGCGCCGGCTGGAAACCCTCTCCGCCGCTTCCTCACCCGGACAAAGCGCCCCACCCATCCATGAGTGGGATCGGGCAAGATGCCGTCTTCCGTTAGAACAACTATCCTCTCCGACGGGGAACAAGGATCGAGACAGCGATAGACACCGGCCTCAGCCCACTGGCCAGCAAAATACGTCTCGTTCTCCGTCTTCAAACGATTAGGTGATTTCATTGCTGCCTGTTCCCCGAGCCTAGCTCCACCAATTCCTGGCGCCATGGCTGTCGCTCGCGCTGCCTCACGATTAGCACGGAGTATCTGGAGAATCTGGCTACCCTTTGCGCTACGCTGCCCAACAGGAAAGCTTCGATCCCGGTCAGCCCCTTGGCTCCCAGCGCTATCAACTCAGGGGTGAACGTTTCTGAGGCCATCAGAATCTCTTCAGCCGGCTCACCGCGGAGCACCATGGAGGAGACTTCGTATCCCTTTTCCTGGAATTGTTTCTTGGTTTTGGCCATCAGGCTCCGGGCTGCGCTCTCCTCCTTTTCCTGAAGTTCCTCCAAGAGCTTCTGATTGGTCTCCAGGTCCAGAGTCGGCATCTTCACCAGGGCAGCGATATGCGATTGGAGAGCGGTTACCAAAAAGACCTGGCTCTTTAAGGGGAGCGGCAAATCCAATAAAAAGCGGGCCGTTACCTCTGAGTGTTTGGAACCATCGGTGGCCAGGAGCACCCGCCTGATATCAGTAGTCTTCTCCCTAACGAGCAGGACGCTTGTGTCTGTGTATTTCATCACCTTCTGGGCTACGCTGCCGAGGGGAAACCGTTCCGGGTCGTCTACGCCCTTGGCACCGATCACCACCAGCTCAGCGCCCATTGTGCGAGCCCTTTTTATGATCTCTTCTGCAGGTCTTCCCCAGCACACCAGACTTTCAACCTCGAGGCCGCTGGCCCGAAGCGTCTTAACCGGCTTTTGTAGTAGTTCGGCAGCCTTTTGCTCCTGAGCCTTGAGTGTTCGCTCTTTAGCCCCACCCGCGCCCCTCAGCATGTTCAGCGTGATCCCGCCTAAAAAGGTGTGCTCAGGCACAACCGTCATCACCATGACCTCAGTCTGAGGAGAAAGCTGAAGTGCCTTCAGCAGCTTTATGGCCATCTCTGAATATGGCGACCCATCAACAACAAGTAATATCCTCATCGGCACCGTTCCTTTTCCTTTGGAAGTAGACTAATCATTAATACATAAATAGCTGATCCATGATCTTGCTTCTCAGGTCACGGGAGGCGATGACCCGGTAGTAGTATTCCGTTTTCTCATCTTCGCTCAAATCGCTCATTTTTATAGCCTTATAGGCGTTAAAGACTACCTCGCGCTGTTGCATCAGGCCTCGGTTGACCAGGTTCACATCCTTCATCGGCTTCTGGCTGGCCCACCAAAACTGATCGCTATGCATGGCCCTATCTAGCAATCCCCTGGCTACGTCAGCATAGTATTTGGCAGACTCAGTGGTAGCCACTTCCTGCGCCCTGCTCGCCAGTTCGATGGCTATCTTCAGGTGTTGCCACTGTAGGTGGTGGATGAGGTTATCCTTTGACTTCCACAGGGGATAAGGGTTGCCGGCCCGGATATCATCCACGGAAGTGCTCCACGACGAGGGGTGCGGCTCCACCGCCTCGCCGCAGGGGAATAGCTCTAGGAGCTTGCTCATGGTGACCACTCGGATTTCTCCTGTCTCAGCCACCTCGGCGCTACGCAGCACTGCGCCATGCTCCTTGGCCAGATCAGCGGATTGCACTAAGTGGTATGATCTGTCGCCAACCTTCTCAGCAACAGCTGGGTCTACCCCAGGTTTTTCCACGCTGGCCTCGGGCTCCAGCGCCTCATATACCTCAGCCAGAAAAAGCTCCTCCCAGTGCTTTATGTGGTGGCCGAAGGTTTCAGCATCCATGGCGGTTATCACGTAGATGTTCCCTTTCTTGCGCTCAAGCCCTCTCAGGTAGTCTATGAAGCCCTTGGCATCGGTCTGCTTGAAGCTTATACGGTTACTTAAAACGTCGTCGCGGAAGAACACGGCGAGGCTTTTATTATCGAATGATATCCCATGGATGACATCGGTAGGCCAGGCTATGGGACAGGCAAGTCCGCTCACAATGAGCCATCTGTGTCCCGTGTCCAAGATCGGCCTGACGATGTCGCGGCTATAGCACAATTCGGGGGAGAAGAAGCCTTGAGGTGAATAGCTCTTGCCAAAGAATCGTCTGTTGGTCTGATAGTTGTGCAACATCTGCCTCAACATCTCATCCTGGGGGATGAGGGGTAGGATGGGATGATACTTCGCCGAACCAGTGAACTCCAGGCGCCCTTCTTCGGCCAGTTCACCTAGGCCGTCAATGACGTCTGACATCCCATGCTCGTCCAGCATCTCGGTGAGAACAGCGCTGATGTTTACTGTCACCTCAGCGTGAGACAACTCATGGAACAGGTTCACCAGCGGCCGGTAGGACTCATTGCAAACCTTTTTCAACACCCAGTGGAGCTGGGTCGGCGGTTGGTAGAAATGCAATAGCGGCGCCCAGTAAATCATAATGCCTTCGCTATTAAGCCAATTTACTAGAGAGAAACGCGACTCGCTCTGCTACCCTCTTCGCTGCCTGGGTTCGGTTAAGCGACTTCCCAAGATCCCTTGCCAGCTTCTCGTCTCCCATTACATCTCTTACCCAGTTGCTGAAATCCTTCCTCTCCTCATTCGAGTGATAGGCAAAAGTCTCGTCTGTCATATGTTCAAGGCACCCCTCGAGCTCTTTCATACTCATCAGCAAGCAGCCATCACAACATCTGAATGCATACTCCTCCGGTACGTTGGCCAAGCGTCTTTCAGCATCTTGCTTCAATATCCTGGTCATAGTCTGCTCCCTCCTTTTGCCTCCTTGGGTTTTCACCTAGAGGTACTCATCAAGCGTCTGGATGAAGTTCTTGTATACCTGCTGCATCTCCCAAATAATGCCTGACGGTCCTAGCTCCCACCACTCTTTCGGCGTGAAGTAGGCCGAAACCTCGGCATCTGAGCCCGAGCGGTCGAACCATTGGATAACATGAAGGTTGTCCGATTGAATCAGCCACAGGGCCAGGTCGATCAATTTCGGGTTTTTGGTGAGCAGGGCTTTGTTGTAAGCTTGCAGCATTAGCTGAAATACCGCCTGTTGAGCAGGATTACCGAGAAAGAAATCCATTCCTCCTTCACCAGCCCAGGTGCATGGGAATGCCGGCAAAGGCAAATAGAAGCTCTGCTCCCGGTACTTCGCTATGGCCTCACTGGGCGTCAATGTCACTATCTGCCGCTTTGATAGCTCGTCAGGCAAGCACCTCATGAATTCGAAAATCCCGGTGTCCCGGGAGTGATGCTCGCCGAAGGTCTCATAGTCCCAGGCCAGTACCACGAAGTCGCCCCACGCTTCCCTTAGCCAGTGGGCATAGGTATCGGCCAGCAGAGGATAACCCCACCATCCCTTATTGGAAAAGCGATAGCCCACATCGTCACTCAGCTGGTAGTGCCGCGCCAGGAGCATCATATCCTTACCCTTGTGGTAAAGGTGCGTCGACTCACGCCACTCCATGACCCAGGGGCGCCCGTCAAGAAACGCACCGCTAAAGCCAAGCCCGTCCAAGGCATGATAGATGGCATCAGACATCAGCATCTCGGTGGTATCAGTTACCTCAGGTCTTTTACCGAGAACCTTTTCCAGGTTATCACGAGACCAGGACATTCGCTTGGCGAACATAGGCAGGTCCAGCAGGGGAAGAAAGCTGTGATACGGCTCGACATTGACCAGCTCCACGTTGGGATGTGCTGCCAATTGCCGGAAAAAGTCGAAGAGTTTTCTGTCCCAGGACTCAGCCTGCCTCAACACCGAGAAGGAAAACCCTATCGAGAACTTCAGGCCCCTATCAGCTAGCTCTAGAAACATTTCGGTGGCCGGATAGTAGCAGTAGGTGGCAACCTTGTGGAAATACTCCTCGTTTAGCCGCTCATCAAAGAGGCAGCGCTCGATATCCTTAGGCGCTGCGCCCTTAGGGATCGGCTGCGCCGGGAGATTAAGCCGCCGGGGTTGGTGCACCACCGCGTAGATGACCAGGTCTTGTGCCACGCCACTCGCTCCTGCTGCCCTTAGTAGTGCCGTTTCAGTGTGGTTGCTAGCAACTCGGGGGGCAACTTAGACACCGCAAACTGCGGCTCGGCAAGCCTGCGCTGCCCACCTAGGGTCCCTTGAATCCGAGCCTGGTTTTCCAGCTTGCTGATCAAGTTCTGTACCGCAGCCTCCCAGGTGAAGTAACGAGCAGTACGCCTCGCCGCCTTTCGGATCCTCGCTGCCTCTTCAGGATAGTCCTGCAAATACATCATATAGCTCACGATCTCCATGGGATCGGCCGTCTCCAGCATAAAGGAGTTGACAAAGGGAATGGCGTAGTCCTCGCCGGTGCACCCGGTGAATGCGATCCCCCCTGCCGCCATCGCCTCCAGCCCCACGATTCCGAAAGGCTCGTGGCCGCTATTGGCTAGCACGCCGTCAGCAGCCCGGTAAAGCACTTGCAAGAAGTCCAGGGGTATGTGGAACCTGACATCGATAATATCAGCAGAGGCAGCTTCTTGCAGTGCCGTCAGGTAACCGTCAGACGAACCCGGCTTCATTCTCGCCTCCCTCACCGTGAGGCCCAGAGAACGAGCATTGTGGAGCACCTCCTGACCGTGAGGTTCCACCCCGCCTCTGGCCAGAAGCACCGTCTTCAGGCCCCTCTCCTTGAGCCGGGCTACGGCCTCCACAGCCCCGTTCCAGCGCTTATCTGGGTCCCAGCGAGCCACTTTGCACAGTATCAAATCTGTATCCAGCGCCTGCCTCACCTCATCAGCCGCCCCGTCGTCAACCTTGCGGAGCAATTCCTTCGGTATCCCGTTGGGAATAACCAAGGGATTCAGACCCATCCTCCACATGATGTGCTTCATGTATCGGCTCACCGTGGTAATGGTCGTAGCGTAGTTAAGCCGGCCCCAGTTGATGCGGTGAAAGGAGAAGATGTTATTGGCATTCCAGAACATCACCACCTTGTCCCGGAGGCCATCGCTATGTAGCAAATCGCTGAGCCGGCACATCGCCTCCGCCGTGTGCCACTCCTCGCCGAGGATCACCACCAGCTTCCCCTTGGCCACCGCTGGTTTGGCCACCCGATCCTTGACAGAATAAGGGAGAGATTCGGTGAAATCGTGGAGCTTTGCCTCCTCTCCATCATACACGCCATTGGGGTAATATTTGCTGATCCACTGGCACCACCGGTGCAGGACCAGATTCCCTCTGTATCTCACTTGCTCGCCCTTGAACTTGGGATCGCCGATGAAGAACAGGTGGGTACGAAAACCCATCTCTGCCAAGGTTTCTGACAGATTGTCTACCCGTACCCCCAGGCCGCCAGCCAGGGAGTAACGGTCCGGCCCCTCAAAGGAAAGGATCACGAACTCAGTGTTCTCAGGGGTGATCTTTCTCTGCCTCATCGTAACACCTCCTCCATTTTTGTTCCGGAAATGGCAACAACTCGTTCTTCACCGCGCCTGAAGCTACCAAATATTCTCAAATAATCGGCAAGATTCCTGGTGACCAGGAAATTCTCACGCACGTGGCCCTTTCCTTGACAGCCCATCTCATTGGCAATCTCGGAGTGCCGCAACAGGTACAGGACGTAGACCACATACTCAGAAGTGGTGTTCGCCAGGAAGCCGGTCTTGCCGTGCTCTATTTGAAGGGGAATCCCACCCACGTTGCCGGCTACCACCGGGCGGCCTTTCCAAAGGGCTTCTGTCACCGTCAGCCCGAATCCCTCTCTGATCGACTTCTGTATCACCACGTCGGCAGCCTGCTGGAGGGCACCAACCTCGACATCGCTCAGGTTGCAAAGCAGGTGAATGTCACTATCCTGCCCGGCATAATCAACCGCAAGTCGATAGTAATCCCCTCCCTCAGGGTCATCGTTTGCCATGGAGCCGGCCATAACCAGCTGCAACTCGGGGACCTCTTTCTTCACCTCCCGGTAGACGTCTATTACACCCAGAGGGTCCTTCCACGGGTCAAACCTGGAGATCTGGCAGATTATAGGTCGAGACGGTTCGAGCCCATACCTTGACAGAGCCGTTTTCACTACATCAGGGCTGGCCTCTCTGTTTTTAGGGCTGAGGGGATCTATGGCTGGCCAGACTGTGAAAACCGGAGGCCCTCCATTTAGGTCCCCGTTGACGTATTCCCTGCGGGTGAAAATGGCACCTTGATAAAGCCTTATGAATGGTACTATAGAGTGCCAAACCTCCGGTCTAGCGTTGCTGGTGTCGATATGGCACCGCCACAGCCAGGTGCCCAATGGCCGGTGCCCGTTTCTTCGAATAACCCCTTGAACAATCCCGGCTGGCTGGGGGTCGTGGACAATGACAAAGTCATAGGATCGCTCGAAGAGCTCGGCATTCATGTCATTGCAGCTCAGCCAGGTTCGCTCCATGTCCTCAGTCCAATCGATTGCCATCCCCTGCAAGCTATTGTGCATGGCCTTGGTGATGCTGAAGAAGTCCTCGCTACCTCTGATGACCTGCCATTCGGCAACCAGCCCCAGATCATTCATCAAAGGCACCAGTACGTTCAGCATTTCAGCTACGCCGCCTCCGAAGGAAGTGGCATTGATATGGAGCACCCTCGCTCCGCGCAAAGGCTCAGCCAGAGCCCGTAACTCCTGAATTTTCTCCTCGCCGACAATCGGCCGGTAGTCCCCTAGAGTCTTGTTAGTGGTGACAACAAGTTCAAGCATTGGACTTATCCCCTTCCTGTTCCAGCGACGCCCTCGAAATCTTGCGCCTCACTAATTTCCTCGCCACTAGAGGTACCAGATACAACGGCAGCCCCGGCAACATGGCTTGTGGCACACCCAAGCGTGGCAATAGCCATATCGTCAGAGCAGCATAGAAGACGAACACTGGCAGAAACAAAAGAACACCCTTCGCATATACCAGGCTACCGTCTATCCCCCCAACTCGATACATCACAAAAACGTTTAACAGAAATAACGCGGGCAGACTGGCGACAAAGGCTGCCACGACACTATCCCCACGGCTGCCGAGGTAAGCCACCGAGCTCACCAAAACGCCACCTATCAGAAAGTAAATCAGATACTGCAACATCGCCTACTCACTCCCTTGCCTTCGGCCTTTCTCAATCTTCCAAGACTCAAAGGGCTTGACACCCACCATCTTTTTTGGCATAATATCCACATGAGTATTCAAGAAAGATATCGTAAGAAGTATCTCGCATGCTAGTATAGTCATGAGTCATTTTACTTCACCGATTTTACCAGAGTAATAATGCTTGCTTTATGTAGCATGAAGTATATTTCTTATATTATAATGCATAACTTATATTGCTTGTCAAGTACTTTAAAGGCCAATTTGAGGGGAATATTTTAAAATGCCTGAGTGGGGCTTCATCACAAACCACGGGCTCACATTGGCTGCCATTGCCAAACGTTCGCGCAGCACAGCTAGAGAGATTGGGGACACGGTCGGCATCACCGAGAGGGCGGCTCACAAGATCATCAATGACCTTGAAGCAGAAGGTTACGTTACCAAGACGAGGGTTGGGAGGCAGAACCATTATCGAATACACCCGGACATGCCCCTTAAGGACGAGGCAAGCGACGCAGCTGTTGGGGAACTGCTGGTGATGCTGGGCTGGAAGCGAAGGAAGAGGCGGGCCAAAGCTGCTGCTGAACAAGTAGGCGAGGAACAGGGAAAAACAGCCTAGCAAGCGATTGAGGCACATGCGGATCTATCCCGTTCCTATACCTGAGCACGCGTGCTGAGGCAGGACAATCATCGACCTTGATCCTCTCTGGGCATGTTGTCGAGATAAACTTATGATCTATTGGGCGCCACTTCTCCATTTTTATCAACCCCCAACTCAACTCCACTGGGTGTTGCGCAAGGTATGTGATGAGTCTTATCGGCCCCTCATCGAGCTTTTTCACGACCTTCCATATGCCAAGGTTACCGTAAACATAAACGCCGTTCTCACCGAGATGCTCTATGACCATGGGTTTAACGATGTGATCAAGGGACTTCGGGAGCTGGCCGACCGCGGACAAGTGGAGTTTACCGGCTCAGGAAAGCATCATCCAATCCTACCCCTTATACCCGGTGAGGAGATGAGGCGGCAGATAACCCAGAATGTCAGGACCAACAAGCGCTTCTTCGGGAAGGCCTATTCACCTAGGGGCTTCTTCCCCCCCGAGATGTGCTATAGCAAGGAGATCATCAAGCCCATTATTGACACTGGTCATCAGTGGCTCATCATCAGCGGCGTTGCCTGTCCCGTGGACTGGCCCATGAATGTCATTCATGAGATCTCCCTTGATGGGGAAAAGATTGCCGTCTTCTTCCGCGATAACATCCTCAGCGACAAGATAAGTTTTCAAGCCATCGATGCTGGCGGTTTTATTGGCCATTTGAGAGAATTGCAAAGGGGTAATGTAGGGGATATCCACGTCATAACTGCTATGGACGCGGAGACCTTTGGCCATCACATACAGGACTGGGAAAAGCTTTTTCTGGCCGAGGTATACGAAAGCCTGGAGCCGGAAGCCGCGGAGTTACAGGAGACGGAGGAAGGCGCTCAGTTAGCTTTGATCTCTCCCAAGGGTCTGGCGCAGACCAAGGTTTTGGCCCAGCAGCACGGGGGCCTGTTCCAGTCCCATGAGGTAGCGGAGGTTAAGGAAGTCCAGGTGGTAGTCATCAGCGAGCTCCTCGAGCTCTTCCCGCGGGGCGCCGTAATCGAGCCTAAACCGTCCTCTTGGAGCACTAGTAGTGAAGACATTGAGTCCGGCAATTTTTACCCACTGTGGAAGGACAAAGACAATGCCATCCATCAGCTTCAGTGGGAGCACCTGGGCATCGCCATAGAGATGGTAAACAAGGCGATAAAGGAGGCAGGCAGCGAGTCCGGCAAGCACTATGCCGATATCGCCAGGGCACTTCTGGATGCCGCTCTCCACAGCTGCCAGTTCTGGTGGGCCAGCAGGAGGCCAATGTGGGATATCAACCTGATAAATAGGGGCTTGATGCAGCAGGATGAGGTAATCCTGAATGCCTATAAAGCCATAAGCATGAGCGATTGCAGCGACGAGGACAAGACGGAATATTATTATCGAGTGGTTGCTGCGCGAGACCTTAGAAACAAGATAATAGATAAGGTATTCATGACTCCGGAATGAGGGCCGAAGGATGTACTGGGCCAATTTCCTGCATATCTATCAGCCGCCAACCCAGAGTGAAGAAATCGTGAGGAAAGTCACCGACGAGTGCTATCGTAAGCTGGTGGAGATCCTAAGCCAGGCGCCCTCAGCCTCGATTACGTTGAATATCAACGCCTGCCTTACCGAGCAGCTAGATAGATACGGTTTGGGCGATGTAGTTGAAGGCCTGCGCTCTCTAGCGGAGCGAGGTCAAATCGAGTTTGCCGGCAGCGCCATGTACCACCCTATTCTGCCGCTCATTCCCCGTTCCGAGATGGTGTGGCAGATAGAGCTCAACACTAAAGTAAATCGTAAGTATTTCGGGGACGTTTACAACCCCAAAGGCTTCTTTCCCCCAGAGATGTGCTACAGCTATGATGTTGCGCAGGTTGTAGCCGATCTGGGCTACCGCTGGATCATTGTGGATGAGATTGCCTTCAACGGAAAACTGGGTAGTACCTCCGATAAGATCCTATATCAAGTTGGGGGGCTGAAGGATTTCTATGTGTTCTTCAAGGAGCGTCCGGTCAGTGCTCGCATCACCTACGGCTCCTATCCCAATGCTGAGAAGTTTCTGGCCGCTCTTGCCAATCGAATGGAGCAGGAGTGGTATTTGCTCACGGGCACGGATGGAGAGGTCTACGGGCACCACCGACCGGGTCAGGAGGAGCTACTACGAGAAATATACCTTCGTGATGCTCTGAAAACATGCACCATTTCTGACCTCCTAGAGACTTTCCAGCGAGTGGAGATGGTAAGGCCCCTTCCGTCCTCTTGGAGCACGTGGGAAGACGAGATGGCGGCGAACGCTCCCTACCCTCAGTGGAGCTATCCAGGCAACAAATTGCATGAGCTTCAGTGGAGGCTCACCAATCTTGCCATCGAGGTTATTGCCAGCATTCCTGCCAATGCTGAGCATTTCGCTCAAGCCCGTCACCTGCTGGATGAGGGGCTCCACAGTTGCCAGTACTGGTGGGCCAGCTGTCGACCGTGGTGGGACACCGGGATGATCGAGAGGGGAGCAAGAACGCTTTTTGAAGCAGTTCACATGGTGGAGAAGAGCGTTCCCCAGGGTAAATTCAGCGAAGCTCAAAAGCTATATCGCGATGTTCTGCAGATAGCCCAAGAATGGCAAAGAACGGGGAAAGCACAGCAGATGCGTCGGGATTATCTCCGCAGCCACCCACAGGTAGAAAGCGAGCTAACTTTCGGGCCGCAGTGAAAGCAAGATGAAACAGATATACGTGATCCTGGCCTTCCATGCCCACGAGCCGCTGTGGGATTTGCCAAAGCATGTCCTCGAGGAACTGGAAGACCAGGAGATGAGACACACAGTGCTCAGCGAGAACTGGGTGGAGAAGCGAAGCCGTGAGGGCCGCGATATCTACCGTGACCTCATCCAATTCTCCGGGGACATGGGTGTTCCGGTCACCCTGGAGGCAACGAATGAACTCTTGCTCCAGATAGCCAGCTTCATGCCCAATACCTTTGAAGCTCTAAGAAAGGCTTATCAGGCGGGGATACTCTACCCCCTGTATGGAAATGCTCATCATACTCATGTTGCCTTGCTGAGTGAGGAGGAACTCAAGGAGGAGATAGAGCTGAACCAGCGGTTTGTAGATCAGGTGCTTGGAGCGCCGAAGCCTAAGTATAAGGGGCTCTTTCCTACCGAGGGTTCCCTTGATGCCCACAAGCTAATAGGCATCGAAGCGGCTGGCATTGATTACGTTATCTTCCCTCATCTGAACCATCGCAAGGCCCACTACCTAGTAGAGGGGCAAACGGATGTCAAGCACGAGCCCTTCTCTATCGGGGCAAAGCTGATCGCTTTGCCTCGACACTTCTCTATCTCTCAGGAGATCTGGCGGCCCATAACCAGGATGAAACCAGAGGAGGTCAAGCCGCAGGGTTACCTATTGGGCCACTTTCATGTGTTCGAAGAAGAATACCGCAGTGGCCAAACCATCGCTTTCCCAATCAGCTGGGAAGAGGCGATAGCCGAATACCTCACGACTCTGGAGGCAGCTATCGAGGAGGCGCCAAGCGGGGGCCTGCTCCTCTATATCCAGGATCTGGAACTGATGGACTTTGGAGATGTTGCGCTGGATCTGATGCGGTCCTCCTGGAAGGAAATCAGAGAGAAAAACGTTGCCAATATAGACTTTGTTACCCCTGACCGATACATTGAGGAGAGGATTGAGCCACGACGCCAAGAATTGGGCCGGGTGAGGTTTCACCAGATTTCATGGGCACCAGAGATAAGGCTGGTGCTGCGATCTGATGGCCACTATCCTCCGCTCAATGCCGGCCAGTTCCGGGGAATTGACCTGACCCAAGAAGTCTTCAAGAGGTGGCCTTTCATCTTCTGGGAAACAGGCCGCTACTTGGTAGATGTTTGCAATTCGTTACTCGCTTCTTTTGGTTTCTCGCTGCAAGTGGGAGAAGCAGCTGTTCGGCTATCGAGGGTAGGATATCGCTTTTCTGAGCTTGATGTTGCCTCTCGGGTAGCCCTCCACTCGCGTTTCATGAAGCGGGCCTGTAATTGGGGATGGCGCCCCGACGAGGGTAGACAGAAAAGGCCAGTCCTGCACGCCTATTGCCTATTTTCCTTGTTCCTAGCTCAGTTAGAACGTGAAGAGGTCATGAGGCTACTAGAAAAGAACTTCAAGCCTGTGCCAATGCAGTCGCTAGAGGGTTTGGGCCGGATTCTAGAGATACTGGTCGATACCCGTGCCGATTATCTTGAATCCGGGTTTCACAAGCTAGAACAGCAGGAGGGCCAGAATGTGAAAGGTGCTCTTCAAGAGTTGGACCGGGCAAGAGAATACCGTAACCAGGCGGCGGAGCACATCGTGCGAGCACAGCAATATAATGAGCGCCGTAAGAAGGGCATGGCCGGGAGCCCCGGCGAGGTGGTGACCGGCCTCCTCAGCGAACTCCGCGATTATTGTCGAGCCGTGTTCATGGCTACCGACTGCCTACAAAGGGCCTGGGGGTATGCATCGGATAACCTCGATCTCATGCTAACGTCCATGTACGACTATCTATACGAACTATACCCCCCTCGCCTCCCGGATATCCTGGAGAGCACCTCGAGCGAGGCGGAGCTAAAAAGGACTACAGAGCTTGTATGAGGGGAAAAGATGTACCTAGGCCTTGCTATCCACAACCACCAGCCAATAGACAACTTTCCTCAGGTCTTTGAGCAGGCCTATCGCAATGCCTACTTGCCTATGGTTGAAGCACTGGAAAGGCATCCCGGTGTCCGTGTCTCCCTTCATTACAGTGGATGCCTTCTCGACTGGCTGCAGGAGAATCGGCCCGATTTTCTCAAGCGGGTTGCTAACCTGGTAAGACGAGGTCAGGTTGAGATAATGACGGGTGGATACTACGAGCCAATACTCCCAATTATCCCGGACTCTGATAAGCTGGGCCAGATCGCCAAGCTTACCGCAACGATCCATAGCCAATTTGGCTACTCCCCTACCGGCCTATGGCTGGCTGAGCGGGTGTGGGAGCCTCAATTGCCGAGAATCCTCCGCCAGGCCGGCGTACAGTGGACCATGGTCGATGATAACCACTTCAACATGGTGGGTCTTAGGGATCTCCTCGGTTACTACGTTACCGAGGATGAGGGGTATACTGTCAAGGTCTTCGCCAGCAGCAAGAGGCTACGTTATTCGATCCCCTGGATAAAGGTAGAGGAGGTGATTGAGCACCTGCGTTCTCAGGCAACAGAGGGCGGAAGCCGGATAGTGGTCATGGGGGATGATGGTGAGAAGTTTGGCGTCTGGCCCGGGACCTACAAGCATTGCTGGGAAAATGGGTGGATGGAAGATTTCTTGAACGCTCTGGATGAGAATAATCCCTGGCTTAAGACCATCCCCCTGGGCGAGTATGCGCAGCTTTATCGGCCTATAGGAATGGTTTACTTGCCAACCGCTTCCTATGCTGAGATGCAGGAATGGGCGTTGCCCGCTGCAAGCTCTCGTGAGTTCGGTCAACTAGTGAAGCAACTAGAAACGGATAGGCGGTATGAACTCACCAGGTATATGCACGCGGGCTTCTGGCGTTACTTTCTGGCGAAATATCCTGAGATAAACTTAATGCACAAGAAGATGCTGCGCGTTCATCGCAAGGTATATGAGGCCGGGGCCATGGTCTCAGGAAATGCAGGCCTTAATGCAGGCCTTGACGAACTCTGGCGAGGTCAGTGTAACTGCCCTTATTGGCATGGTGTCTTCGGTGGAGTGTACCTCAATCATATTCGGCTAGGGGTCTACCGTCACCTCATCACTGCCGAAAACACGGCTGATAAGATCTTGCACCAAGGGCAGCCTTGGATCAAATGGGAGATGACCGACTTCGACAGCGACACCGTGGAGGAACTTCTCCTAGAGGGAGAAGCCCAGAACCTTTACTTGGATCTTGCCGACGGCGGTTCCCTTTTCGAGTGGGACCTTCGGGGGCCTAGGCACAATCTGGGGGCTGTGATGACGCGGCGCCCAGAGGCCTACCACCAGGTACTTGTTGAGTTGGAGCGCAAACGAAAAGAGGATCTCCAACAACCTACGGGTGAGGCTGTTAAAACAATTCACGAAATCGTCCGCTCTAGGGAGAGGGACCTTAGCCAGCATTTACACTACGATTGGTACCGACGGGCCTCGCTCATCGACCACTTCCTTGGTGCTGGCACTGCTATTGATGATTTCTCCCAGTGCACTTATGAGGAGGCGGGGGACTTTGTCAACCAACCCTATGAATTCGAGGTGGAAGAGGCAAGAAGTCGTCTCACGGTACGTCTGAAGCGAGATGGGCATGTGTGGTTCAGAGGGAGTTTCTTGCCCCTCAGGCTTGAGAAAGACCTGACGGTGAAGCCTCAGGAGGAAGGGATGATGGTAAGATACCGGTTGACAAATACGTCCGGTAGGGTGGTCAAAGGTACTTTCGCAGCGGAGTGGAATCTGAGCCTAACCCAAGGTGGTCACGAGCACTGTTACTACAGCCAGCGTGATGCTCCACGTAGGCGCCGTCAGTTGGCTTCCATTGAAGACGTATCCAGTATAGACAAGTTCTTTGTCAAAGACGCAGAGCTAGGCTTTGCTTTGGCCCTTATATTGGGGCAGTCAGCAAGGCTCTGGAGATTCCCTATAGAGACGATCTCAAACTCGGAAGATGGCTTTGAAAAGACCTTTCAGGGCAGCTGCATTCTTTTGAGCTGGTTATTCGAGCTGAAGGCGGGAGAAAAATGGGATTTTGAGTTGAGATGGCACCGGATTGCGCTCAAATGAGCATTTGAGTGATGTATCAATAGGCGAAATTGGAGTGGTTGAGAGTAGGGTTTCCACGCCCCTAATCTGGCGGAGTACGTTTTAGGCAATTCCCCTTCGGCTCGCTATTATTGCACGAAAGTCCATTTTGTTGATCAGGTGCTTGTTCAATAGGGAAACAAATCATCGATTTGTTGGCCAGAGAGCGGCCGTAACCGCAAACCATCGTTTGTCGATTGCAACTCTGGCCCCTTTTTGCTATACTTCTCATCGGTGACAGACAACGGGTTAAACAGTAAGGTCAAAAGCCAGTTCAAAAGTTCTGCCTATTGTCACCCCAGCTCCACCAAAGGCATCAATAGGCAGAACTCCAAGTGACTCTCTCCTCTTCCTATCTGGTGGCATGGGCAGATTGTAGTGGACTACTGCCTGGCTCTTGTCTATCTCGATCCGTTTTATGAATGAGCGAAGGAAAGCCTTGCTTTCGGTGATGTCGGCCTCCTCGAGCAGGCTCCG
>Ga0114930_10001791_pt1 | contig 19995 bp, 11 predicted proteins | sample AnhtaG_FD_87300 | JGI IMG/M metagenome (GOLD analysis project Ga0114930, IMG submission 87300) | Deep subsurface microbial communities from Anholt, Denmark to uncover new lineages of life (NeLLi) - Anholt_01485 metaG | ecosystem: Environmental > Aquatic > Marine > Oceanic > Sediment | place... | reverse complement strand
GGCTCCAATGGATGTTTTTAAGTTTTCTATTTATTTCTCAACCGCCAAACGAACGTGCTGTGTGCCTTCCAACCGCATCCATATGATCAGATCATAGCGGTTGAGGCGACGGACGGTTCCGATCCGCAGATCTTTGCCCGGCTTCACCTTCGTTCCGTCGACGGAGATCTCCGCCGGGGCCTTCCCCCAGTTGTGGACGACCAAAGCAGGATTGTGGATGGGGGAATCGGGCGATCCCTCAAGGACCAGCACAATCGAGTTTTCCCCCTGAGGGGCGTCCAATTCGTAGCAGCGCCGCCGCTTGTTGTAAAAAGCCTCTTCGCCGCCCTTTCCCTCTCTGGCCAAACGCGGGGGTAGGTTCCAGGACTTCGCCAGGGGAACCAGAGCCTCCGCCTGTCCCGTCGTCGCACCGTACATCCAGGTCCACCAGAAACCTCCACCTGGATCCTCGTGGGGCGCCGGCCCGCCCCAGGCCAGTGAAAAGTGGGAGGCCCGGTCCGCGGCCTGGCAGTAGCGGCCGTCGGAAGGGACCTGGGCAACCGGCCAGTGATTCCACCAGGGGAAATGGGAAATCCCCTTTCGGTGCTCATGGGCAAAGATCCTGACGCGATTGTCGGGTTCAAAGATCTGAAAGGGCTTGTAGTCCGACTTGTAGTTGACCATCAGGATGACGGGCTTCTGCATGGGTTCCATCCCGAAGTGGAGATAGCGGTCGCCCTCTCGCACCTCCGGCGTCGTCTCCGCCCATGTGTAGGTCCGGCTTTTTCCGGCCATGGAGGCCAGGGTCATGGCATCGAGGGACACCACATCCTCGGGCCGCTGTCCGGGATGGCAGAGACCGATCACCTCCTCCGGCCACAGAAAGCGGCCTTCGGTATGAAGGTAAACGGTCCGGATGCCGACGGAGTCGGGATAAAAAGTGTAGTACTCGTCCACCCAGTCCTCCCATCCCGAAATCTCGTCGACCTGGGAGTGGTTCCCGTTGGCGGAACTGGGGCAGTAGCGCCAGTGGACGACCACCCGGGCGGGCGTCTTCTCGATGATACGCACGTGGGAAAAACGGCAGCGCGGATCCAGCATGTGTTCGATGCAGCCGTCGTTACTGTTGAAATTTTCTATACTTTGGTCGCCCATCCAAAATCCGTTTTCCATCACCCAGGCCGGCCCGTAGCGGGTTCCCCTCCAGAAAACCACCCGGACGGGAGAGTCGTCGAACTGCACCACGATATCGGGATCGGAGGATACGGACCACAGATTATCCCATTCCGGATAGTACTTCAGCCGCATGTAGGAGGCGCCGAAGGAACCCCGGCCTTCGGGTCCTGAAGGCATGATCCGAGGAGGCAGGGCGGATTCGGGGATGGATTCGATCCCGTCGTACCGACGCTTCACATCTTCTCCGTCAAGGGCGCGCCCGTATATTTTGAGTTCATCCAGCAGCCCGTCGAAGGAATACCAAGCCGCCAGGGTGGCGAAGGCCCTCACGGGATGGGTGGGCTCCCGCTTTTCCCGAGGCATCCCGATATGCAGATCCTCTCCGGCGGCGGGGCGAAAGCGGGCGGTAATCCGAGCCCGGCCGGCTTCCTCTCCGTTGATATACAGCCGTACCCCATCCTCCTCCTTGAATACGGCGGCGACGTGGGTCCATTTTCTCAACGGTACGGTTTTATCCGTCCGGCAAAGCTGCCATCCTCCCGCACCGATAAACAGACCGAGCCGGCCGCCGGGTCCGAGACCGAAGAAATAGCCGTTCCGCGGGGAGTTGACAATGATATCGTCCGGCCAACATGTTCGGTCCAGGTTGGACTTCAGGCTGACGGTATTCTCCTGAGCCGCCAGAGGCGCCCAATTCCAGGGATAGGCCCCGACGGCGATCCAGGCTTCAATACTGAAATCCCCCTCAAACACGGGGGCCGTATCCGCTTTCCTGGAAATAAGGGACGTGTACCCGTCCAGAACAACGGCCTGTCCTTTGATCCCCGGAAGCAAGCGAATCCCTCCGCTGAAAGAGTCCGATTGTCCGGACCGGACTTCTAAAAAACCTGTGTCCGTCATCTCATCAAAGGTCCAGTGGGCCAAAACATCCTTATCGGCCGCTTCGGAAAGACTGGCTCCCGCCAGTACCAAACAGATAAACAAGCCTATCAACCTTCCTATTTTCATCTTCATCCTCCTCATATTCTTCATTTTTATTATTTTCACCCCAACGGATGACTCTGATTTAGACATCGATGAGAATCTTCATGGAGCGTTCCCGGTTGTCTTCGATGTATTTATAGGCTTCGGCATAGCGGTCAAAATCAAAGTGGGTGGTGATAAGGGGTTTTAATGACACCCGTTCCTCTCGAATAAGATCAACGGCTGTGACATAGTCCAGTTCCTTGTACATCAACGTGCCGATAAGACGCAGCTCCTTGTCCTGGACAAGACCGATGTCCAATGTGGGCTTCTCGGCAAACACACCGACAACGATGATGTCCGAACCCTTGCGGGCCAAAGCGATGGCGCTTTCCATCGTGTCCTGCGCCCCAACACATTCGATAACGGCGTCGGCCCGGTCGGGTCCGAACACCTCTTCTATTTTTTCCTCAAGAAGTTTCTTTTTGACATTAACGGTGTGTCTGATTCCGCACCGTGAGGCCACATCGAGACGGAAGTCGCTGACATCGGTGATCAAAACCGTATCCGCCCCCAAGCCGAGGGCGGCCTGGGCGGTCAGATTTCCGATGGGTCCGGCGCCCAAAACAAGGATCTTCCGCCCCTTCACGACACCTAGTCTCCGGACGGCATGCACACCGACGGCGACGGGCTCCACCATGGCCCCGTTATCAAAACTCATATTTTCCGGCAGTTTGATGACAAGGGCGGCGGAGACGGCCAGATAATCCGCGGCGGCGCCGGGGGCCTGACAGCCGATCACCTTGAGGTTATTGCAGATGTGATAATCACCGTGACGGCAGGAGTAACACTCGCCGCAGGTGAGCTGGGGCATGACTGTGACCTTGTCGCCTACGGAGAGATCCTTGACACCTTTCCCAACTTCCTTTATCACGCCTGAAAATTCGTGGCCTTGAACGACGGGGCAGCTGATATAGGGGTGTTTCCCGTAGTAGGCGTGGATGTCCGAGCCGCAGACACCGATCCGTTTGATTTTAATCAAGACCTGATCTTCTGCAGGCGAAGGCTTCTCCACCGTCTCAAAAACAAGCTCTTCCGGTTTGGCCAGACGCACCTGACGCATGGTCGCTTTCATGGTTCCTCCCTTCCTCCTATCCCGCCGCTCAGTTGAACGGTCATTCGGGAACGAGTTCTTTTATTAATCCATATCAACAAGTCCGTCCCCTCCAGGGTGGTCCGTTGACCGCATTGATAATCCCGCCCCTCGACCGCCGAAATCCCTCCACCTGCCGCTGATGCCCCGAACGGATGTCCAGTTCCCTTCGATACGGTCCGCCGTATTCCCCGCGTTATCCCGGACCTGTGATTGAGCCGCTTGGTCCAGTGTCCAGTGAGCCACAGGGCCGGATTTATCCTTTTCCGACGGCCTAAAAACCGGAGGGGAAAAAAATAAAATCGACAGGAGGATAAAAACACTATATGGTTTGAACGATGTCTCCACAATTTCATCTTATCTTACGAACGCGACGTCTTCCATCTCTCTTCGTTCTGCCGGACGGTCAATCCCGTAAGGCCGACGGAACCCTTTTATTGAAGCCGGATGTTTAATCGTAACTCTCGGTCAGGATGGATTCCACATCCGTTAAACAGGCCACTTTGGGATGGCTCTTGTAGTCAGGAAGAACCAGAGAGGCTTGGGCCAGACGACGCAGCTCCTCTTCCGGAATTTTCAGAGCCTTCAGCGTAGGCTGAAGACCGATCCGTTCCAAAAAAATCTCAAGGACCACGGAAAGTTGTTCCGCCGCCTCCTTCCGGTCAGCCTCTATTAATTCCGGATTAAAAATCCTGCTGACGGCGGCGAATTTCTCAGGCGCGGAGGACCAGGTGTAGCGAAGGATGGCGGGATAAACAACGGCCAGGGCCTCGCCGTGAGCAACATGGGGATATAATCCGCCGATCGCCATCCCGATGCCGTGGGGCAAAGTCACCCCCGCATTGGCGATACACAGCCCGGCCAGAGTGTCCGCCCAAGCCATCTGTCTTCGGGCTTCCGGGCTGTCACCGTTCCGGACGGCTTGAGGCAGATACTCCACGACCAACCGGATGGCTTCCCGGGCCATCAGATCGGTATAAGGAGAACCGCCGGGATTGATAAAACTTTCAAAGGCATGGGCGAAGACATCAAAACCCGTCACAGCCGTTATGTCCGGTGGAATCGTGTGCATCAGATCGGGATCAACGATACTGATGTTGGGAAAGAGCTGGTTGTGGAACAGAGCCGACTTGCAGCGTTCTTCGGGATTGGTCACCACCGCCACCTGGGTGATATGGGAACCCGTACCCGACGTCGTGGTGACGGCGACGATGGGCAGGGTCTTTTCCGTAGGCTGGCAGTCTTTGAAAAACAGGTAGTCCCAACAAGATCCCGTATGAGTCGCCTCGACGGCGATAGCCTTGGCCGTATCCATGCTGGAGCCGCCGCCTAGGCCCAAAACCACATCCACGGTGTTTTCCCGCGCCATCGCCGCACCCCGCCGGACGGATTCCACCGTAGGATTGGGCACGACACCGTCAAAATGAAAAACGTCCAATCCGGCTTCTTTTAAGACCATCGTTATGGTTCTATAGAGTTCCTTAAAAACAGGGATTTCCGGAACGGTCACCAGTAGGCAGCGGCGGCCGAATCGGCGGGTGGCTTCTCCCGCCTCTTTTAATCGGCCCTCGCCGAATAGTATTTCCGTCGGCTGGAAATAGTCAAATGTATTATTATTCATGGGATTAATCCTTTCATGCGGGCGCTTTGCTCCTCACCCAAGCTCCTTTGTTGAGGCAGACCGTCGCCGCGATTGCGTCAGCCCGCTTATGAATGAGATCCAGGTCGAGACCCTGGATCCAGTCCAGAACGAGGGACGCGGCGAAGGCGTCTCCGGCTCCGACAGTATCGACCGCGGTTATTTCTTCACCCGCTAAAGTGGAATCCTTTTCCGGTGTCTTGAGCCGGCTGCCCCGGCCTCCTTTCGTGAGGGCGATAAGCTGCAGCGAGAAACGTTCCAGCAGCCTCTCCAGACGTTCGGTTTCCGTCCCCGCAAGAAAAAAAAGGGAGGATATCCGACAAAACTCCACTTCGTTCAGTTTGACGATATCGGCGTCCGACAATAACTGCTCAAGCAACTCTTTGGAATAATAATGCTGTCTCAGATTCACATCCACAACTTTAACGGTATTTTTCCCCACCGATTCAAGGAAGCGCCGGAGGGTTCGGCGGGAAACGGGTGAGCGGTGGGCCAACGTCCCGCAGCAAATGGCACCGGCCCGCTTCGCCAGCTCTCCACAGGAATCGGTCCAGGGGATAAAATCCCAGGCCGCCCCCTCATGGATGGTGTAGTCCGGCACACCCGATTCATCCAGACGGACGGTCACCGTGCCGGTCGGATGCTGAGCATCCCGATAAATGTATTCGGTGCTCAATGCTTCTTCTTCCATTCGTCTGATCAGTTCCGTCCCATTCGCATCTTCCCCAACAGAGTTGACAAGGATGGCCTCAGCACCAAGGGCGGCGGTGTGGAAAACAAAATTAGCAGGGGCCCCGCCGACGGCTCTCCCGTCCGGCAGAACATCCCAAAGAATTTCGCCCAGACCGACCACGATTTTGGCCGGAGGGAGTCCGGGCTTTCCTTGTTTATCCATCCCAATTCAGCATTAAGCTTGCCTCCGAGATCCGCTTATCCCAGTATGATGTAGAGGACAACCATCAATACAAGCAGCCCTCCCGCTAAAAGCCGCGGATCCTTGAATCCTTTCCATTTTCCCTCTAGCAGGACCTGGAGCGGATTTTTCCAGGTGAGGCCTTCCACTTGTTTTGGTTCGGGTGGAGGCGTCAACAGGCTGACAATCACAAAAAGGACCGAACAAATACAAAACATCCACCAGGCCTGCATCAAAAAGGGGATTCCCAGTCCCTTCGTTATCAATTTCACCGAACCGAAGACGGGCAGGTCCATCACAAAGAACAGGGCGCCGAGACTGAAACCCGTTATCAGTGTGGCCATGGCGGCCTGCTTGGTCCCCCTTCGCCAGAAAACGCCCCAGAGAAAAACCGTTGTGATGGGAGGGGCCAGATGGGAGGCGATGGCATTGATGGCCTCAAAAATGCTGGAGTAGCGACCTCCCTGCGTGGACCAGGCCATGGCGGCGATCATAACCACCACGGCGCTGATGCGGCCGATCCGGACGATGTGTTTATCCTTCATCCGGGGACGAAAGCGTTTCACGATGTCAAAGGCGACCAAAGTTCCGGAACTGTTGAGGGCGGCCGCAATGGTGCTCATCAAAGCCGCCAGAAGACCCGCCGCAATAATCCCCTTGAGGCCCGTCGGGACCAGCTGATTGATGAGCACGGGCAGGGTTTGATTACTATCAGCGCCGATGACGTCCTTAAACAAGACATAACCGAGGACGCCGGGAAAAACCATGATGAAGACTGGCAGGATTTTAAGCAGCCCGGCGAAAAGCGCACCGTACTGGGCGTCCTTCTGGGTCCGGGCGCCCAGCACCCGCTGGACGATGGTCTGATCGGTGCACCAGTACCAGATGCCGAGAATGGGGTAACCCAAAAAGACGGCGTACCACGCCAGCCCGAAGGAATTATCGTTCTGCAGCATCCCGAGCTGGTCGGGCTTGACGGCCGCCCTGAGTTCGGAGAGGCTGGAAATCCCCTGGTCGGGAAGGGCGAAGATGGCGAAGAGGGTCACGGCCACCGCCCCGAGAATCAGAATAACGGTCTGAATGGACTCCGTGACAACGACGGCTTTCAGCCCGCCCAGCACGGTGTAAATCGCGGTGATGACTGAAATGATCAAAATAGAGGTGACGACATCGATGCCGAAGAACTGCTTGAAAACCGCGGCCCCCGCGTAAAGGCTCATGCCGATGTGGATAAAAAGGGCGCCCACGATGGCCATAAAGGCCAAAAACATACGGGCGCCGGGACCGTAGCGTTTTTCAAGGAACTCCGGCATCGTTGAAATACGGCTTTTAAAATAGAAGGGAGCGAATACCAGTCCCAGCAGAATCAGGGTAAATGTGGCCATCCACTCGAAATTCCCCCAGACAAGGCCTTCATTGTACCCGGCGGCGGCCAGGCCGACGAGATGAATGGTGGAGATGTTGGACGCAAAAAGCGCCGCGCCCACCATTCCCCACTTGAGCGACCGGCCGGCCAGAAAATAATTCTGGCTGTCCAGCTTCATCTTCCGGACCGAATAAATGCCCACAAAAAGGATACCGAAAAGATATGCGACGATGACGATCAGATCAACACTGTGGATGTTGATGTCGGCTCCAAGCATTTTTTAGATATTCCTCTCTCACCAGTCAAAAAAGCTGATCAACAATCAGCTTCATCAAAATAACCGATCAATCAAGCGTTAATACGCTTCTTTTCTTTCTTATTTTACGTTAGAAAGTTATCAGCGCCAAGAGATTAAGTCAAGGGAAAATTCAACTCTTTTCCCAACATCCGGATGATCAAAATTCAAAATTCAGGACCTTGTCCGAAATGAGCGAGACGGCCCCCATGACTGCGGCCATCAATCCGAACGTAGCGGGTTGGATAACGACCTCGCTCGCCGCCTTTTTCAACGTTCTCGCATTCACCGTCTTTCGCACTTTTTCAAAAACAATATCGCCGGCCTGAGCCACGCCGCCTCCGATGACGACGGCTTCCGGATTAAACAGATTGATGAGCCCGGCGATGCCAACGCCCAGATAATCCATGGCTTCATCAAAAATCCACCAGGCCAGCGAATCACCTTGTGAGGCCGCCTGAGCCACCATTTCAGCCGTAACCTTTGATACATCCCCTCCACACATTTCAAACAGAACACTTTTGGTCTCATGGGCCAATGCTTTTTGCGCTTTTTTAGCAATGGCGTTGCCCGACGCCAGCGCTTCAAGGCAGCCGAAATTCCCGCAATCGCACTGGATTTCGGATTTCCTGTCGAGGGTGACATGCCCGAATTCCCCGGCTAATCCCAAAGGACCCTCCAAAGGACTGCCGTTGATGATGATTCCGGCGCCGATACCGTAGCCCACGTTGACGCAGATAAAATGACGGTATTTGTTCCCGATGCCGTAAAAAAGCTCGCCGATGGCCATGACCCGGGTGACATTGTCAAAGATGATCGGAAGGTCGAACCGAGGGGTGAGTTCTTTCAAGACATCGGCGTTGTGCCAGTGAAAGTCGGGACTGAATTCAACGATGTTCCTTTTCTTGTTGATCAATCCCGCCACAGCCATGCCGGCCCCCAAAATACGGGTTTTTTTCGTCTGCCCTTCATTGAGAAGCTTTTCAATAACACCGGAGGTCCGGTCCATAATGCGGTTGAACCCTTCATCCACGTTCGTCGGCACACAGATTTCCTTGATCACCCTGGCATTTAAATCGGACAGGATTCCGTAGATATGGGTCGTGCCCAAATCAATTCCGATGATGAGATTTTTTTCGCCCGCAAAATGAAGCATTGTGGGCCTGCGGCCGCCCCTGGACTGCCCCACCCCCATTTCACTGACAAAACTGTCTTCGATCAGGTTTTCAACGATGCGGGATACGGTGGGAGGACTCAGCCGACTTCGCTTGGCTATTTCAGCCCGTGAAATCCCTTCGTGGAAACGGATCAATTCCAAGACGTTGACTTTGTTTATGCGGTTGATATAGTGGGAATTTCCCGTTTGATCAAAATTATTCTTCATATTTCATCTCTTTCTTCCGCGATCACGATTCCAGTGGAAATAATATCCTTTTACCTAGATATTTATTTCATACTATAACAAAGTATTTCATGTTTGCAAAAAAAACAAGGATTAATAAATATTTTCATTCATCCGAAATAAATTAATCCTTTCATAAAACTTATGTTATTAGTATAAATAGAAAAAAAAGTCCAGAGTGAGGAAAAAATGACATCCAACCTTCACCGACCGGCAAGAAATAAAGTCATTCAAATCCTGAACCTGTGTCAATTCAACTCAAAGGAAAAATTACCTAAAAAATTTTTGCATCTTCGAATAAAAAGCTTGACAATGGTTACTAACTTTCTGTAAATAAGTATCAAGCAGATGTCGAAACGCAAAATTCAGCTTGTGTTGGGTTTGACTGAGATATCCTGTAGCTTATTTCCGACGAACGTACGAATCCCGCTTTCGATTCGCCAGAATTGGATTTCTTCCCGGCACAACCTGAAGGGGAGGTGATGAGCAGATACTTTTTCAATGATCAAATCAAGCAAAAAAAACTCAAAACAAGGAGTTAAGATGAGACAAAAAGTCAAAGAAAAATTGGTGTTTATCAGTTTATTGTTGGCGGTTGTTTTTCTCGCCACATCGGCTGCAGCCCAGGTCTCTCAGACGGGTGCAATCCGCGGCTACGTGACCGATGAGGAGGGGCAGCCGCTTCCGGGAGTTTCGGTTACCATATCGGGCCCGGCCCTTATCGGCAAAATGACAAGCATCACAACGGTTAAAGGAGCTTTCCGGGCCATTTCGCTCCCCCCCGGCCGGGATTACGTCGCAGTCTGCGATCTGGATGGATTTGCGACGGTCCGCCGGGAAAACCTGATCGTCAATGTCGGGATGAGCATCGAAATCAACATCGAGATGGTCCCCGAGGCCATTAAGGAACAGATCACGGTCACCGCACCGTCACCCGTTGTCGACATTACCTCCTCCAAGATCGTCCAGAACATCTCTTCCGATATGATGATGAGCATTCCTATGGCCCGGGACGTCATCGGAGCCATCCAGCTCGCCCCGGGAGTCCAGGAGCGCCGGGTTTACGGCAGCTCCCGGAATGACACCGGCTTCATGGTGGACGGAGTCCATACCAACGCCCCGAATAATGCATACGCCGCAGCCAATATCAGCTGGGAGACCATCGAAGAAGTGGAATTTATCACGGGAGGAACGCCTCCCGAAGCTTATCACGGTCAAGGCGGCTTCATGAACATCGTCACAAAGTCGGGCGGAAACGATTTGTCGGGGTCGGTCATCGGCTATTTCACCAGCGAGGATTTTTCCAAGTCGCTGCTCAGGAAGGAACAACTGGATGTCCTCGGGGTGGGCGAACCCAGATTCCCCATCCTCGATTACGAGATGTCGGGGACACTGGGCGGAGCCATTTGGCGGGACAAGCTCTGGTTTTTCGCCAATGTACGGCACAGCAGTTTACAGGAACGCGGCCTCTTCCGTCCGACGACCATCCTGGGAAAGGAATACGGAGCCTACGATTACGAACAAAAACACACCTACGGCTATCTTAAGCTCACCTCGCAGCTGGCCCCGAACCTTCGCCTCTCGGGGATGCTGAACCTCTGGAAGCGGCCGAATAAGTACATGCATCGGAATTGGTTCACAACCCTCGAGGCCACCCGTGAGAACATTGGTTCCCAGAGGACAGGAACCGCCCTGCTTAACTGGGTGCTCGACCAAAACACCTTCATCGACATCCGAGCGGGATTCTGGAGGCACCAGAGCGATATACCCTTTGCCGATGAGAGCGTTAAGAACAATCCCCGTTATGTCGACAGCTTCACCAAATATGCGTGGAACGGCGGGACTTTCGAACGGCTTGGTCGCAAATTCACCTGGTCGGCCAACACCAAGGTCACCCGCTTCATCGACGATTTTCTGGGCGATCATGAGCTCAAGACCGGTGTGGAATTCCAGTATGGGAACCAGTACGACAGCAATTATCGGGGGAATTCCATACAAACCTGGAGATTTTACAACGGGAATCCCTATTATTACCGGGGTCTTTACGATCTTGACGGGCCCCACCCCACCCTCGGCGACGGATCTCTCGCTCTCACGACGCTGGGCCCGGAGGAAGGGGACAGCGGGGTGTGGTCCAAGATCTACCGCATCGGTGGATTCATTCAGGATTCCTGGTCTCCGAGCAAACGATTGACCATCGCCCTGGGCTTCCGGTACGACCATGTCACGGGCGGGATGCCGGCCCTCACCGATAAGGCGGCCGATTCTCTAGCTCAGGCCATCGGCGACACCTACTTTGTTCCCAAATACGGATTCAATCCCTACCGCGACCTTCAGTATGAGGCATGGGACAACGCGATGATCTTCAACAGCTTTTCGCCGAGTCTGGGTTTCACTTACGACCTTTTTGGAGATGGGAAAACCGCTCTTAAAGCCTCCATAGGGAGGTATCCCGAAGTCTTAATCACGGCGACCTGGTCCGGCATCCATCCTGTGGGCGGCCGAACCTTCAATTTCAGGTGGTGGGATCTCAACAATAACGGCCAGCCAGACGCTCCCCCTGTCGACGAATACAAGCACTACGGGTCGAGCCCCCTGGCCATGCTCTCCACTCTCTATGAAGATCGGATAGATCCCGATATAACCAATCCCTGGGTCGACCAACTCAACGTGACGCTCCAGCATGAGCTGACCCGTGACTTCAAGATCAGCGCTTCCTATGTGTACAAGAACTGGGAGAACATCATGGGTGACGTGTACTACGACCTGACCTCCGGCCGGTACTGGAGCAAATACGAAGAGGCTCCTGAATTCTGGATCCCTTTCACCACCACCATTCCGGCCTACGAAGATTTCCCTGCCCAGACAGTGACGATGTACTTCCTCTCGAAGGACTCCCCCGAACAGACGACACGTCTGACCAATATCCCCGATGCCAAGAGGCGCTACCAGGCCGTGGAATTCAGCTTCAACAAGCGCATGTCCAACGGCTGGCAGATGGGAGGATCCGTGGTCGTATCAAGCCTCAAAGGTAACTACTCGTTAGAAACCACGGGGTACTCCTGGGGCAGTGATTTTGCAACGCCCAACTTCTACGTCAACAACGACGGAAATCTCTCGAACAGCAGGCCTCTCCACATCAAGCTTTACGGCAGCTACACCCTCCCTTGGAATTTTGTCGTCTCCTTCTTTTATGAACACCTCAGCGGAACACCCTGGCAGAGAACAGTGACCGTCCGCCCGCCCGCCGCTTGGGCGGCGGCCAACAACGCCTATTCGGATGCCTTCAGCATCAACGTAGAACAGCAGGGTTCACGGTGGTACGAACCGCAGGACAACTTAGATCTGAGGCTTGAGAAACAGTTCCGAATCGGCGGACGGGGCATGCTGGCCGCATTCGTCGACATCTTCAATGTTTTGGGCACAAGCAGGTTGGATCTGACACTCAATCCCGCCGGAACGTGGCTGCCCGCCGACGCCAACACGACGGAAGGGGTGTATTCCCTTGGCTGGACGGGAATCAATAATTACATTGGGGTGCGGACCTTCAGGTTCTCCGTCCGGTACTCGTTCTAAATAGCGGAACATTAATCAAGAGGGTGCTGGTCCGGCCTGCCAAAGGCCGGGCCAGCGTCCTGATTTGGGGGGCATCGTCATCCCTGCAGCGTCGGTTTCCTCACTCGATCCCGTCGTCATTTTTTTCCAGGGCCTCAGTCCTCACGACGGGCTTTCCTCCTTCTTCCCGATGACAGGAATCATCCGCACGCGGTCTAGCAATAACAAATGAGGAAAGATTGAAAGCCGGCCGGAGAATATTGTGATAACACCGGCTCAATAAGGAGAATCAATGTTAAAAAACAGAGAGAGTGGAATCGGCCGTCGGGATTTTTTAAAGGTCGCCGCAACAGGTGCCGCATCTCTAGCGGCTTGGAACTGCGGGACATTCAGCCGGAAGGTGAAACGGCCCAACATCGTGTTTATCATGTCCGATGATCACTCGTCCAACGCCATAGGCTGTTACGGGAGCCACTTGACCGGTTTCGTGGACACGCCTCACTTGGACCGGCTGGCCGCGGAGGGGGCCCGCCTCCAAAACTGCTTTTGCACAAATTCTATCTGCGCTCCCAGCCGAGCCTCCATCCTGACCGGTCAGTACAGCCACCGCAACGGCGTCACCACCCTCCACGAGTCCCTGGGGCCGGACGATCCCAATGTGGCCAAGGAATTCCAAAAAAACGGCTACCAGACGGCCCTGTTCGGAAAATGGCACCTTAAAGATGATCCGGCCGGATTCAACGATTGGAGGATCCTCTTTAACCAGGGACGTTACTATGATCCCGAACTCAAAGGCCCCGGTACGGACTACCGGAAGCACCTGGGATATTCGACGGACGTCATCACGGATCTCTGTATCGACTGGTTGGACAGCCGTGACCCCAGCTCACCCTTCATGCTGATGTGCCAGTTCAAGGCTCCGCACGACCGATGGCACCACGCAGACCGGTTCGACGCTCTCTATCGGGGGAAACGCGTCCCCGAACCGTCCAACCTCTATGACGACTACCGCAACCGCTTCAGCGGGGCGGGCCGAGTCTGGTCGACCTTGGAGAGGATGGTCCCTGATAAGTACTTTCCCTTTCTTCAGCCGGAAGACCTGGCGGGGCTCGACCGAGACCGGATCCGGGATGTCGTCTACCAGAGCTTTCTGGCCCAGTACCTGCGCTGCGCTCAGGCTGTTGACGACAACGTCGGCCGCCTTCTGGACTATCTGGACAGAGCCTGCCTGGCCGAGGACACAATCGTAGTTTACACCAGCGATCAGGGGGTTTTTCTAGGAGAACACGGATACTTTGACAAGAGGTTTATGTACGAAGAGAGTCTCCGGATGCCTTTCCTTGTCCGTTGGCCGCGCGAAATTTCTCCGGGTTCGGCGCCCGAAGCTCTGGTGGAGAATGTCGATTTGGCTCCTTTTCTTCTCGACTGCGCCGGCATCGAAACACCCGGCTACATGCAGGGCAGGAGCTTCCGTCCCGTATTGCGCGGGCGAACGCCCCCGGACTGGAGACGGGAATCCTACTACCGATACTGGATGCACATGTCCCACTTCGCAATCCCGGCTCACTACGGCATCCGCACGCAAAACCATAAGCTGATCTACTACTATGGCGAACCTCTCGGCCAGGAGGATACCGAATTCGTCAGAAGGTGGATCGAAGGATCGCCCCGGATCGAACCGACCGAGCCGGAATGGGAGCTTTTTGACCTGAAAAGAGATCCAAAAGAAATGCACAACAGGGTTTCGGATCCCGAATATGCCGCCGTTTTCACTGAACTGAAGCAGAGTCTTCTCGAGAAAAAAAAGGCCGTCGGGGATACAGACGAACGCTATCCCGAACTTATGGCGCAAAGAGAAAAATACTGGTAATTCTCCCATTTTTTCAGGAATGCCGTTTCTTGCCTGTCTCGAATGCGGTCGTTTTCATGATATGTCGGAGGTAAATAAGATGACAAAAAAAAGACAAGGGAAATCGTAATGAGAATAATTGTCGGCGTTGTTTGTGGGATCGTCGTTTTGGCCGTGTGCCTCGTCTCTCTCGACGCCCAAGAAAACATGGGCCGTGGGCGAGTTAAGGGCCAAGTCGTCGACAATTCGGGGAATCCGATCGAAGACGCTCTCATTGTCGCCCAGAGCCTGGAGGGCACAGCCATGCTTGAGGGTAAATCCGACAGTAAAGGGAATTTCGCCATCGCCGGTCTCGGAACAGGAAAGTGGCGGTTCACGGCCACCAAGAAGGGTTATGCTCAGGCCAGCGTGGACCAGCGAATCCGGCAGCTCCGTTCCAATACGCCGATTCAGTTCGTTCTGGAGAAACTCACCGGCATAGCCGCATTCCAGGCCGACCCGGAAGCCCAAGACATGTTCGAAAAAGGCAACTCCCTGTTCGAAGAGGGTCGCTACGATGAGGCGATTCAGGTTTTCGAACAATTCACCGAGGCCTATCCCGAAATCTACCAGGCCCGGCTCAACATCGCCATGAGCCTTGCGAAAAAGGGCGATTTCGAGAGGGCCGAAGCGGAATACAAGGATGTCCTGGAGAAGGTTCGTCGCGCCCACGGCGAGTTAGCGGGCGACAAGACAACATCTTTTCGGGGGCTTTCAGGACTGGGTGAAATCTGCCTGGCTCGCCAGGATTTTGAGGGTGCCCGAGACTATTTCAGACTGGCGCTTGCGCTTTCCCCTGAGGACGAAACCGCGGCTTACAACCTCGGGGAAATTTTATTTTCCAGCCAGCATATTGACGAAGCCATCAACTACTTCAAAATGGCCATCCGCATCAAGCCGTCCTGGTCAAAGCCTTATTACAAGCTGGGCCTCGTCTATCTCAATAAGGAAGACTACGACAACTCCCTCGAATACTTCAAGAAGTTCATTGAGATCGATCCCGAAAATCCCGAGGTCCCTATCGCAAAGAACATCATGGACATGATTGCCAAGATGAAAAAAAACGGACGGCCCCGCGGACAGTGGATGGAACTTGATCTAGAAGTCTACAATGGACAGAGGAAGAGAACCGTTTTTATGTCAAGGTAAAAAATGTTGAATTGGCTTTTTTCATGTCGTACAGTATTTATGCACCAGAAAACTGATTGGTGACATGAGTCCTTGTGTGAATAAAGGAGAGACAAATGAAAATACAGGGTTCAATTCGTAACCGCAGGGATTTTTTAAAGACCCTCGCTCTAGGTTCCGGAGCCTTGGCCTTTCCCGGTCGCTGGATGAGAGGACGGGGATTTGCCGGTTCATCTGAAAAACCGCCCAATTTTGTGCTGGTCCTTATTGATGATATGGGGTGGAAAGACACGGGGGCGACCGGAAGCCTTTATTATCAAACTCCGAATATAGACGCCATCGCTGAAGCCGGTATGATGCTTGACCAGGCGTATTCCGCCGCACCGGTGTGCAGCCCATCCCGCGGCGCCCTTTTATCAGGAAAGAATCCGGCCCGTACCGATCTGACAACGGTGGCAAGACTGACCGACCCCTATGGCGGTTTGCATGAAATCACGGCGCCCCGCAGGGGCAACAGGCCGGTTCACGAGGGTTATAACCGCCAGGTTCTTCCTCTTGATGAAGTGACGATTGCCGAAGCCATGGCGGAAGGGGGCTACGCCACCGCCCATTTCGGCAAATGGCACTGCGGAAGCCATCGGAACTATCTCCCCGACAAACAGGGATTTCAATATACGGATTCCTTCAGCAGCGTCCTTCGTGACGTGAAAGCGTCGAAGGACGGTCAAAGCAGCGGGGATGTCAAGGCCATCGATGCCATCACCAAAGCCTCAGTGGATTTTATCGAAAAGCATCGCGACCGGTCGTTTTTCCTGTACGTGTCCCACTACGCCATGCACCGTCCGCTGATGGCTCATCCCGAATTGATAGAAAAATACAAATCACTGGACTCAACTGATCAGGACAATCCGGTGTTTGCCGCCCTTCTTGAAAGCCTGGACGACAGCATCGGTGAGATCGATCAGACCCTTGAACGTCTGGGCCTCAAAGACAACACCGTGTTTATTTTCGCGTCCGACAACGGCGGTCTGACCTTAGGTTCCACATCAAACTACCCGCTTCTGGGTGGCAAATCCTTTCCTTATGAAGCGGGAATGCGAACCCCGCTCTTTTTCCGCTGGCCCGGCCGTATCAAATCCGGCCGGCGGACGTCAACACGGGCCATCCACATGGATCTTTATCCCACGATGCTGGAAATGGCGGGCCTCCCCCTGCGCCCGAAGCAGCATTTGGACGGGCAAAGCCTCATGCCTCTCTTAACGGAAAAAGGGGCTTTTCCTGAGCGGTCTCTTTATTTTCACTCGCCCCATTATACCCATGCCACGGGACCTTTCTCATCCATTATTGAGAAAGACTGGAAGCTCATCCGCTGGTACAACGACACCTCCGGGGCATACTCGCTGTTTAATCTGAAACAGGATCCGGCGGAGCTGAATGATCTCTCAGAGCGCTACCCCGACCGGGTGAAGCAATTGAGCCGCCAGCTGGAGCAGTATTTGAAAGAAACCGACGCTCAAATTCCGTTTCCAAATCCCGATTATGATCCGACAAAACCATCCTATCTGGACAAACGTGCCACCCGGGAACTGGCCATGAAGGAACGGCGGGAATTGGAGCGGAGGTTGAGGGAATACGAGAAGAAGCACCGTCGCTGAAGGCCCTCGGCGCCCCCTTCATGCAGAGGGGGGAGTTATCGGGATTTCTGCGTTAGCGCTTCTGAAGCCTCAGCCACGTCACATCCTCTTTTTTCAGCTCATTGACCTTCTCCCGCAGCTCGTCCGCCCAAATCCCGTTCTCCCTCTCGCCGTAGACGACGGGCGGGTAGCCCGGTATGGTTGACAGTTCCTCCGGCTTTCGCACAAACCGGCGGTGGTAGGCCAGCCGCTCCCGCAGTTCTTTTACAATCTCTGGATTTTGTGCAGCGAGGTTTCGTGTTTCAGAGGGATCGTCGGCAATATTGTAGAGCTTGAGATCAGGGCTTTTCCAGCCGTAGTAGGATGCGCCCTCTTCGATGAGTTTCCAGTCATCCCGCCGGAGAACCTCCAGGCTGTGAGCCATTTCCTTTCTCGGCGACGCCGCGCCCTGTGCAATAGCGGCCCATGCATCCCGGCCGTCCAGCGGCAGTTTCTGCTCCAAATCGGCGCCCGTCAGGTTCCCGATGGTCGGATACAGATCAATCACATGGAGCATTTCGTTGGTTGAGGTGCCGGGAGTGATGCGGCCGGGCCATTGCAGACAACAGGGAACCCGGATACCGCCCTCATAATAGGCTCCTTTGCCGCCCCGGTAGGGTCCGTTGGGTCCGCCGGGCCGATACCCGCCGTTGTCGTTCAGGAATATGATCAATGTCTCCCGTTCAATACCCTTCCGCTTCAGCGCCTCCAGCACCCGGCCGATGGCGATGTCCATGCAGTCCAGCTGGGCCTTCTGCTCGGGAAAAGCGATCCCTTTGTCTCGATATTTCTTGACATATTCCTCGGGAGCCTGGTGCGGACCGTGCACGGCGCTGAAGGGCATATACAAGAAAAAAGGCCGACGGCCGTCGTGACCAGCGATTAATTTTTCAGCCTCCTTCGCAAAGAGAAAAGTGGAATACCCCTCTTCGATCACCGGTTCACCGTTTCTATGCCAGTCGAGGACGCCGTTCCGGGTGTGGGTGAAATAATCGATCAGGGCGCTGTAGTGCCCATAGTGATGGTCGAAGCCGCGCTGATTGGGAAGGTGGTGATGCTGCCATTCACCCAGATGCCATTTGCCCACCATCCACGTCGCGTAACCGGCGTCCTTGAGCATCTCCGCCATCGTCCGCTCATCCGAGAGCATCCCGTGCTGAGACTGCGCCGTGGGCCGCTCCTCCATGCCGTTCTTCCAGGCATAACGTCCCGTCATCAGGCAGGCCCGGGTCGGGCTGCACACCGGCTGCACATAAAACTGTGTCAACTTGACGCCGCCGGCCGCGATGCGGTCGATGTTGGGTGTCGGAACTGTGGTGCCGCCGTTGTATCCCGGTTGAGCCCAGCTCATGTCGTCCGACAGAAAAATCACGATGTTGGGTCTTGACGGACGGCCCCCGCAGCCCGGTCCGGTAAGTGCTGGAGCCAAAACGCCCGCCGCGGTGTACTTCATAAAATCACGTCTTTTCATGGCCATCACTCCTCTCATATAATCTCATCATAAATCCGTTTGGACAACCGCCGGTCAAACGGTCCGATGCAAACGCACTTCTTTTAAAGCTTTTTCACGTCAACGTAAAAAGCCGTGTTGACCTGACCATTGTCCCTCCCGTCCACCAGCCAGGCTTGGAGACGGGCCCGGCCCTTTTTCAAGTCGACCTCGAAATCCACGGACCGGTCGCCCTCCTGAAGAAGACGGGTCTGATCAAAGCCGGCGACCTTAAGCCTGGCATGAGTGACATCCATTTCCTCCGCGCCTTCCGGCGTGTCCAGAATGGCCAATCCCGATTCCTCAGGCCACCGCCTCACCTTGAAACGGTAGGTCCCCTCTCGGGCGATGTCCACAACCCAGAAGCCGTGATTGGGCGCATTTTTTCGGACATGACTGTGGGCCCATCCCACCTTTCCATGAATGTCGTGACTGGTGAGGGTGGAGGGATTTTCGTGACGGGTGCCGAGGACAACGGCGGTGTAGTCATCAAAATGACCGGAGATGTGATGCCACCATTGTTCGTACTCTTCACTCATGCTCCTGACGCGCTCGGGATAGTAGGAGGACACATCGGTCGTCTGTCCGGGATCGGCGTCCATGTCGTATAGCTCGGTTCCGTTGATCAGGCGCCAGCGGTCGGTCATGACGGCGCTCTGCCGCCACTTGATGGGATGATCCACCCGCTGGCTGTGAACACACAGGGTCCGGCCCTTCCACTTCGCGTCACGATTCTGAAGAAGGGGGACAAGGCTTTTTCCGTCCATATCCAGGCGCTTGGCGGTCTTGAGGCCGCACAGCTCCATCAGAGTGGGCAGAACATCGATGTGAGCGGTCAGAGGACCGGCGTCCCGTCCCCCCTCGATTCCCCCTCCCGGCCATCGGACGAAGAAAGGCACTCTGTGGCCGCCGTCGTAAATGGAGCCTTTCCGTCCCCTCATGCCGTCGTTGAATCCGGCCGTGATGTCTCTGTCTTCATCATACTCCACGCCGAAGGCAGTGCCGTTGTCCGTCAGGAATATGACGATGGTATCCTTTTCGAGGTCCGTTTCCTTGAGAAATGTCATTAGGCGTCCGACGTTCATATCGATGTTGGCCACCATGCCGAAATGGGCGGCCACACGTTCGGGAACCTTCCCCTTGTAAGGGACCGTGTATTTCTCGGCGACACGGGGCGGCCAATGGGGGGTGTTGGTGGGGAGATAGACGAAGAAGGGCCTCTCTCCACCGCCGCGCATAAAGGACATCGCCTGGTCGAAAAACACATCGGTGCAGTAACCTTCGTATTTCTGCCATCGGCCGTTGTGGCGGTAGGTGTCGTCGAAATAGTTGTTTCCCCAATAATCCGGATTGTTGCCGATAGCGCCGCCCCCGAT
>Ga0114930_10001790_pt1 | contig 20000 bp, 21 predicted proteins | sample AnhtaG_FD_87300 | JGI IMG/M metagenome (GOLD analysis project Ga0114930, IMG submission 87300) | Deep subsurface microbial communities from Anholt, Denmark to uncover new lineages of life (NeLLi) - Anholt_01485 metaG | ecosystem: Environmental > Aquatic > Marine > Oceanic > Sediment | place... | reverse complement strand
TGAAAATGAATGCTCTTGTGGATGTGATTGCCCATGTGAATGCGATCCTGTTTGTAATTGTGAATGTAACTGCCAATGTGATTGTGATCCGGAATGTAAATGCAATTCCGAATGTCCTTATAATGGAGCCTTTCTAAAAGCAAGATTAAGAATCAGAGAAACTAATCAGAACCGACTAAGTCAATGGGCTTATTATGACAATGAAAATGAAGAATGGGTAACCGTCCCAACAATAAATCAAGATGGTTATCTCACTGCTGAGACAAATATTTTATCAACATGGACCTTATTAGTTCCTGAGGAAACGACATCCGCAATTGTAGGCACAGTTGCTATTGCATCAGTATCTGCCATTGGAATTTTTGCTATTTCAGTTTTCTACTTAAAGAAAAGGCATTAAAGATATAAAAAAAATTCAAAAATATTTTTATTTTTTCCTATATTTTTTACAGTTAATAAGAACTATAACCTAAAATGAGTGATTAGTATGACAATAACAGTTGAGGTAATTATAGCTTATGTAATTTTAATACCATTCATTATTATAAATATATTTTTCTCAATTGGTTCAATATTCCAGAAGAAAGTCTCAAAATTTCTGCAAAAAACCTTAAGGGAAGAAGAAAAATTTAAAGACTCTCAATATAAAAAATTTAAATTTATTAATTTGCTCATTTGGTTTGCTGTGGGAGGTATTAATATATTTTTTTTAGATGACCTCATTTCTTTGGGGGCTCTGATTGTTTTTTTAGCGTTTCGAGGTGGAGCTACTCTTAGTAGGCGGGTCATTTTTGGAATTCATGATGTAAAAATTATGAAACATCATTTATCAGATAAGAAGATTACTAAAATTATCTCCTTAATGATTAAAGTGGGTATTATTGTCGAATTATTATTTTTATTAATTTTGGGAATATTATATCGCTACCTTAGTGTTTCCGTCAAAACGACTTTCGGTATTGAAGTAAATATATTAGCAATTTTTCTCTGGATTGCTGGTTTTATATATGGAATTATTTTTTCAGTGATTCAAAGCAGTTTATCAAAACAATTCTTACTCAAGAACGAGATCGGGATAGCATTAGTACTTTCTGGACAAACTGTTAAAGAGAAGGTAAAAGAAAAGAAAAATATCCTTAAGAGATTTTTTAAGCTATAAACTTTATACATTTAATCATTAAATCCCTGTTTCTCCAATTTTAATTCTACCTATTGATAAAAATCTTCTAATATTTAAATTTGAAGGGTATGAAGCCTTGAAACGGGTTCTTTAATTATTTTGTGTAGGTTTATTTTTATAGATCTAGGGCTTAAAAAAAAATAAATAAAAAAAAATAAATCATTATCGATAAGTTAGAAAATAAGTTTTTGGTTGTAACCAAAACTTAGAAAAAATAGAATTAATTATCTTCTATGCTTTCTATAACACTCTCGACAATAAACAGGTCTGCCTTCCGTAGGCTGAAATGGAACTTCGCACTCGTTCCCACAGTCGGCACATGTGGCTTTGTGCATCGTTCTATTGCCATAATTTCTATTAGACATACTTTCACCAAATTTTAATTTTATACTTGAAACTTTGAAATTTCTCTATTCAAGTATATAAAATATATTTTTAAATTTAATAAACCTTGGTATTATGAAAAATACACTTCAAAATTCTGTTAGAAAATATCTTGGTTATTTTTAGTGTAATAGGGTTAAATTGAGGTATTGAAATAAAAATCTTGATAAATATAAGAGATTTTAACTAACATTAATTTTTAACTAAAAAGTTTAAATGTTCTTATTTACCATTTCTTTTAATTACTGTAAAATGTTTATTAAAAATTTGAAATTCGTGTTAAGAAAAGCGTATCCTAATACAGAATGGACGTTAGAATATTTTAAATAAAGGTGAAGAAATGGAAGTAAAATGTAGCGTATGTGAAAAGGATAGACCAAAAAGAAAGGTTATAAAAAGAATGCCATTATTGGAGATCGAATTACCAGAGAAATACAGTGATTACAGGGAATTTATGTGCATGAATATTATTAAGGAACTTCGTAAAGATAAGAAATGGTATGATAATGTATGCAAGAATCGTATGCTAGTATTAAAAAAGAGCTGAAAAAATTTAATGATGGCGATTTTTTTTCTTTCTATTATTCATTTATTTGATTTATCTCAAAAAAATAACAAAACTCTGCTACATTAAATTGTTTATTACACTTTCAGTTAGAGCTTCAAATATCTTTTCCACATTCTGACCTGTTTTTGTTGAGATTTCGCTATAACTAGATAAATTAAATTCGTTAGCAATTTCAATTCCCTTTTCTCTCTTTAACTTGCGAGAATCTTCTAAATCAAGTTTGTTACCAATTAACATTATTGGTATATCACCAGCTTTTTCTCTTATAATTTGAATCCAATTATATATTTGATCTATAGTTTTAAACTTAGTAATATCAAAAATGATCATAGCCGCATTTGCTCCAAGAGTATAAGCTGGTAGGAGGAATCTAAATCTTTCTTCACCTGCTACATCCCAAATTTGTAATTTAATTTTTTTTCCATGTCTTTCTACTGTTTTAACATGAAAATCTACCCCAATGGTTAACTTGTCTAGGGGATCAAAAACATTATAGCAATATCTTTGAGTTAAGTTTCTTTTTCCTACTCCGGGTAGACCAACGAGCAAGATTTTGAACGTATAATCATAACTAAAAGGTGGTTTAAAAACAACCTTCCTTTTCTTTCTGGAGATTAGCTTGTTCCAGATTCTATATAAATTTGAGAATAACTCCATAATTTAAATGTATTTTCTATTTAACGCGAATTATTTTCTCTAAAAATACCTTATCCCTAATAGTAATAAGATAACCTTAGAATATAAACCTTACAATTGGGTCGCTTTTTCACATGAAAAAAAAGAATTGAAATAAAGAATTAAGGATTTTAACAGAATAATTCTGGTCACATAAAAAGAGAACCTTTTATGGGTGATTTTTTGGTAAATTAAAAAGTATTAAATATAAAAATTAAGGGATTATGAATATACTTAACAAAATTATTCAAAAACTTTGCCTGCTCCTCCGTGAGTGAGTTTCTCTCCTAATGCTAGACGTACAAGATTGCTAATGATGTAAGGTTCTAATCCTTGGGCTTTTCCTCTGCTTCTAAGACCTAAAATACACATAGGGCACAAAAACACCATCGCTTCAGCTCCAGCATCCTTTGCATCCATTATATTTTTCATCCTCCATTCTTCTTCTACTTCTTTAGGTACATTAACCATAGATCCTTGAACTCCGCCACAACAGAGAGCCCCTAATCGGTCATATTTTCTATTTACTCTTTCAGCTCCTATTAATTCGAAGAGTTCGTCAAGAATTGTATCTTTTTCGAAAGCATATCTTGAAGCACAAGGTTGTTGATATGCTATTTTAATATTCAGTTTTTTTATCTGATCTTCGTGTTCCTTGACATAATCTCGAAGATATTCTATAATATGAATCGGTTTGAATGGTAAGGCTATATTATATTCTTTAACTTTGTTGACTAGCATAGCATAACAATCATCATGATAACATATAATTTCCTTAGCGCCAATCTTAGCGAGGTTATCTACAAAAATCTGGGCATTATCCTTAATTACGCTAGGTGTTCCTGCATGTATCAAACCAAAATAACAGAAGTAATCTCCTCCTCTAAGAAAGGTTAATCCCTCAAAAAGCTGCCCATCAATAACTCCAGGAAGCATATCCATGACGCAGAGATTCATGACAGGTTTTCCAGGCTCACCCTCTATAATTTCAGATTTTATTCCATTACTCATCTTAAAAAAACTTTGGGCTTGTTTATTCAGTTTAAAAGTGCCCGTCTCCTCCTGTCTATCGTTAATTAAATCGAAGGGATTGGCACCCTCAGGACAAAACATATTACAAGAAGCACATGTAATGCAATCCGCCGTAACGGGAGTTGACTCACCATCTATCAATTTTTTAAACTCCTTTTTAGCCTTTTCTTCAGAGTATGCTAAATAAGGACACTGCATTAAACACTCTCCACAAAGAGTACATTTCTCTTTATAAAACATTTTTAATCCTCCTTCTAGATTTTACATATAGTTTATAAAATTATTGAAAACTATAACATGATTTAAGAGAGGAAGTTTAATAATCTTTATCAGATTTTAAAATTTTTAAATTAACCCAACTATCTATTAAATACATCAATAGTTCAGAAGAAGAACTCTTAAATATTTCCATCATTTAAAATTTATGGCTTTTTGTTAATGGAGATTTAACTCAAGTCTTTAATTACGTCTGTATAGCAGAATGCACATATCATTGATTTTCCATTAAAAAAGTTGTTAATTAGAACATCCGATATTTTAGAGCCACAACGTGGGCATTTCAAATCATTTAATTTCGCTATAATTCTTTTCGATAACCATTTTGGTATATCTCTAAAATCATTAAACCATTTTTGTAAGTTTTTTATAAAATTTCGATCCTCTAAAAGGGAATTAATTTCTTCTTTATTAAGATATTTCAAGTAATCTTGATTTATTAAATGCTGTACCACTGAGGGATACCCACTTGCGAGCCTTAAAGCGATTTCCTCTTTAAATACCTTTTTAGCAAGAGGATCTCCCACTTTTACGAGAGCACTCAATAATGGGAATGCTAAATTTCTGTGTAAAATACGAGAGTCGTAATTATTTTCATACCACACTTGGAGATTTGAACAATGCCCCCAAAATTCGATATCAGGAGATAGGTGATATTTTCTTGGTTGTCCTCTCTCCATCGAATGATCCAATTTTTCAGCAGCCTCGTCTATTGATTCGATTTCATTATAATCCGTGGTGTTGGTAACAGGAATATCTAACAATAGATATTTACATTGCTTAAATAATATCCCTCCAACATATATATTTGTATTACCATATTCTAATCTTAGCTTTAGGTACTTATTGATTATGAATTCAGGGCTAGTACTGAGTGGATGTCCTAATGGTCTTGGAGGAGGTAAAATCATACATCGTTCAATTATATGTTCTGCCAACTTGTTAAAAATTAATTCTGGATTTTGGTTAAGTTTCGAAGAGATTTCAGTAAATGCTGAAACATTGTAATTATCTGCTGTTAACATCACTTCCACTCCTGAAACGGCTTGAATCTCTTCTGAATGATGGTTAAAGGTAAGCAATACTATAGGGATATCCCCTACTTGTTCTCTAATCATTTGAATAGTATTATCTAAATTATATCGAAAATTAGATTTTGAAATATCAAATATTATTATAGCGCCCATGGCACCTCTATAATACACAGGAGCTAAAGATCTAAATCGTTCCTCGCTTAACAAATCCCATAATTGCATCTTCATAGTTTTCCCGAGCACTCTTAGAGTATTAACATGGAAATCTACACCAATAGTATATTTATAATCGGTTTTAAAATAACTCTTGCTGAAGCTGCTTGCGAGATATGCCTTCCCTTCAGTATCATCGCCAATGAGCGCTACTTTAACATTATAATCACAATCAGACATTTTATCAATAAATTCATTATTAAGGAAATCTGAAAAATATGTTCATTCCTTTTATTAAACCATGAACCGCCCATTTCCCTCTTTCATATTATTAATATAAATATATGAATATAAATTTCTGTCACTCATTTTTTATTAAAAAAATTTAATAAAAAACTTAAAAGTGAAAGAATCCTTATTTTGATGTTGTCTTAATCCATTTAGTCAAATATAACTTAAAATGGTGAAAAATTTAAAAATGACTGTAAAGGTTCTAAAAGATTATTATATTAAACGAAAACCAAAATTGATGAAAGATTTTTCTAAAGAAATTGAAGTTGCAAGGGATATGCTTAAAAGAAAGTTTAGTGAGGCTAAAATCAATGAAATGTTTAATCAAATGAAAACAGAATATGAGAAAATAATTCCTGAAATACCTTATATAGGCGGAACTAAAAATCCTTTTACCAGTCTCCTTGTTGGTGGTATGTCCAGTCTTGCAATGTTTCGAGTCTTAGAAAAGGAAGGATTTACACTTCGAAATATCGGGGAATTTTATTATGAGTTCCGCGATATACATAATACAATCAGAAAAAGAAGTTTGGAAAAGATTAGTAAAGATCCGGCTCAATATCCATTTGAGTCGACCTACGTTGACTTTGCAAAAAAAACCTGTGAAATATCTAAATTAAGGAACTATCCATATGATTGGGTTGCGGATTATGTTGAAGGTGATGGGAAAATTTTTGAGTGGGGTTTTAATTTTCATGAATGTGGACTTCATAAAGTTTTTAAGAGATTAGATGCTGAAAAATTTGTTCCATTTTTTTGTTTAACTGACTTCTCTGAAGCAAATATTTTAGGATTTGGAGTTTCTCGTACTCAATCTCTAGGATTCGGAGCTCCAATGTGCGATCATAGGTACGTAAAAAACTACAAAACTCCCAAAGGCTGGCCACCAGATGACCTACCAGAATTTGATAAAAGTGTAATACCATAGATATCATAGTTGACATTGGAATTTAATAAAAGAAACGTATTCATCGCTCCCCCTTTATTAAATAAATAACTCTAAAACTCTATTCAAAATTTGTGAGCTCGCACGTTAGCCTTGGTTTCAGATTATTTTATTTTTTCAATAATAATTATTCTTTAATATTTGAGAATACTTGGGTTAATCATAGTATAACAAGCTTTAAAAGAATTTAAAATGCTGCAAACAAGTGGTATGAAAAAGAAGAAAATAAAGTGCCCTTTATGTAGTGTTAAATTCATACCTAGATTTTTTCATCGCGAGAAATTGAAATTCGAAGTAAGTGCTCCAGTTCACATAATAAATAAATTTAAATTAAAGTTTTCAAATGGAGGGTTTCAACCTCCGAATATAGTTAGTCGCTCGTGGGTTACCATTTGTCCCGAATGTAATTACATAATTAAATTTGCAGCTGAAATGGGTAAAAAGGAATTTTTAGACCAAGATTCGAAATCCATCCTTCACTTACGAGAATTCAAAGAAGATGGAAAGCGTTATGAATATAAATTTTATAATCTTGAAAAACCCTATAAAGAAGCCCATTATTATAACACAGATCTAATAGAAGACCTAAAACAGAGGATGTTAAAGGCTTTAGATGATTTAGATCTATCCAAATGGGGTTTTTTGTATAAGATGTGGAAGACTGATTCTCAGATTGATTCATTTAAATTTTTAATAAGATTTTTAGCTTATATAGAGAAATACATTGCATCTCTGGAGATTAAGATTGATCCAGACACCATTATCGCCAAAATTGGGGCATTGTATGTACCCTATGAATTAAAAGAGAATATAATAAGTCTTATTAGAATTCGAGAAAAAACAGTAGGTCAATATTACGATCTAATTAAAAAAGATGAAGCACTTTTACAAAATACTTATATTGAATTAACAATGGAATTAATTTTTCAAGAAATGGTGTCTCTTCATTTAAATAAAGCAAGTATTAAGGAAGATCCCCGTGCTCTAGATAAAGAATTTTATTATTTAGAATTGAAAGAGCTACTTCAGAATTATATAAAGAACACACTGTACGTAAGTGAGGACACATCTCTATTTGTAATAACAATACTTAATCGACTTAAAATAACACTAGGCTGATAGTTTAGAAATAAAAAAAATCCTGATAATTAAGTATTGGGCTCCTAATTTTTTTTAAAGATACATATGCAATATTACATTATTAGGATGAAAAACAAAAAGGTAGAAAATATGAGTCAATCTCTAATAATATTTAATTTATCTACCCTGAAATCAATACTTCTTGTGCTTGGAGCTTATACATTTAGCTATTGTTTGGGTCTCATATTTCACGAAACTGGACATGCTCTCGCTTACATGATAGTAGGTGTTACTGATATAGAAATTCATGTTCATCCCTTTGCATTATCTCATTGTTCCCATGGCTCACGTCCTACAGAAGTGCTGCCATTTACAGGGAGTATGGGGCCACTTTTTAATGTAGTCTGTGCAACAATTGTCTCTCTCTCATTATGGCGTATACGGAATCCTAAACTCTTACCTCTATTAATGTGGGCCGGAACAGCATACATTGCTGAAGGTGTGGCAATGTTTATTGATATTGCGGGATTACCCATTTTAACAGATTGGGGAAAAGTAATTATTATCGGTGGTGTATCACCCGTTATTATAGGAATTATGGGTATTGTCTTTATAATTATAGGGAGTATATTTATGCTCCTTCTATTGCCTTTGGAAAACGTTTCTCATCGTGATTTATTCTGGAGAAGGTACCTAATAACAACATCTATCTCGGTTTATTTCCTATTATCAGTCATTTATACCTCAATATTTGCTTTAAATGTGTTGGATAATAGATTAATTGCCTTTTTTTCCTCAATTGTATTCAACCTTTTGCTTACAGCAATATATAAGCCCATTTTTCCATTTTTAGATCGATTATCCCATACGGAAAGGTCTCCGATAAGCTGGTCTGCAGTTAAAATCGCTTGCGGATCAGCTCTAGGTATTATAATCATTGTTTTAGTCTTTTTTTAATAAAATTGAGGTCGGATTGTAGTTTTATCTATATGAAAAATAAGAACAATGTTCGAAGCATTTACCAAAAAGCATGAATTTTTCTCATCCTTCCTGCTCCATTACAAATTATAACATTTAAAACTTGACTTTTATTAGAGATGTCTACAAGATCTAGTAATTGTACTATTAAATATTTAAAAATATAAAACCAAAAAAAATATGTAATTAAAGATTGATTTGATCTGTCACAACGATAAACGCTTTGCTCTCAGCTTCTTCTTCATTAAAACAAAATAAACAATACCTAAAGTCATGAAAATCATTATTCCTAGAAAAAGAGGGGTTTGATATCCCGGAATTACCACATTACCAGTATCTACGACTAAAATATGATTAATTGAGTAGGGACCTTGATCTCCATCAGAATTATACGCACAAACTCGCCAATACCAAGTGCCATCAGATAGAGGAGTTGTTAATATATACTCCGTAGAATCTATGCCATTAATTGTTATAAGATCAGTTGAGGAAAAAGTATTTGATTTGTCTAACTGTAAAGTATAGTTAATTGCTCCAGTAACCTCACTCCAGGAGAAAGTAGGTGTGTTATCATTGGTAACAGAATTATTGATAGGAGAACTAAGCGTAGGAGCAGTTAGAGGAAGGAAAAATATTATAACGCTCTGAATTGGTGATAAAAATCCCAAATCTCCTTCCGAATCGAAGGCGCCAACTCTCCAATACCATGTACCATCAGATAGAGGAACAGTAGGAGAATAACTCGCAGAAGAAACTGTTTCATTGATAAGGTTTATTGTATCAAAACTAGGTAAGGTGTCCATCTGGATTAAATAATTTGAAACACCTGATATACTTTCCCATATAAAAGTTGGCGTGTTATCGTTAGAACTAGCTCCGTCTGATGGAGATATAAGAGAAGGAGCATGCAAGCCTGTGTGATAAGTTATTGAGAGATTAAATATTGAAGGTGTTTTCAATGAGTCCGAGGTCATTAAATCTGCCATCCACTTCAAACTATTTCCTAAATTAGTAAAAGTATGCTCTACTCCTGGAGTAACTGATTCCCAATTCGAACCGTTGTCTGCTGAAACATAATAATCAATGCTAGTGCTAGAAGGAACAGAATGAGTAGAACTTAAAGTAACATTAACTAAAGAAACTAAGTTCGAACCAGAAAATACCGAAATAGATTGGGAAACAGCCGTTGGTTCATATTGACGGTATCTATTCCTCATAACTTCAAGAACAACTAATCCCGTTGTACCTGCGGTTAAGTATGCATAATCTCCAGAGACAAAGACACCATAAGCATTAGGAACTAGGTAATCGCTAGGGGAGAATAGAGATTTAGGATTACTAATATCAACAACTGCCATACTCCATCCATTGGATCCCACGTAAGCATAGTCTCCAGAAACAAAAACACCCGTTGCATAACCACTAAGAAATATAGAGTCACCAAGAGTAGGATTTGTAGGATCTGTAATATTAATAGAAATTAAGCCACTACTATAATCCGCAACATATGCAAAATCACCCGAGACAAAAACATCGTGAGCCCAATTTGGAGTATTATAGGAGCCAACATAGCTAGGTGTTGTAGGATCGCTAATGTTAATAATTTCTAACCCAGAACTCAAAACAGCTAAATAGGCATAATCACCAGTGATAAAAAGTTCCTCCACATAATCAAGGGCTGAGTAGGAACCAGCAAACGTAAGGTCAGTTGGATCGCTGATATCAATAACTTGTAAACCTGAGTTTCCATCCGCTACATAGGCATAATCACCTGAAACCCAAACATCCCGAGCCCAATCAGGAGTATTATAGGAGTCGACAAAAGTAGGATTTGTAGGATCACTAACGTTAAAAACTTGCAAACCTGAAGTTCCATCGGCTACGTAGGCATAATTGCCAGAAACAAAAACTGCAGTAGCATAATGAGGGGTATCATAAGAACCAGCATATGTAGGGTCATTAGGATTGCTAATATCTATAACTTGTAACCCAGACTCTATGTCTGCTACATACACATAATCACCAGAAACATAAATACCATAGGCTTCATCGGGAGTATCGTAAGATCCAGCAAAGTTAGGACCAACGAGATCCCTAACTCGAATAACTTGTAATCCTGCATCCCCGTCAGCAACATATGCATTTCTACCTGAAAGGAAAACACTATTAGCATTACCAGGGGTGTCATAATAGCCAGCATAAGTAGGATTCGTTATATCGCTAATGTTAACCATTTGTACACCAGAATCACTATCAGCGAGAAAAGCAATATCGCCAGAAATAACGACGCTTAAAGCATTACCGGGAGTATCATAAGAGCTAATATTTTTTGGATTCACCGGATTACTAACATTAATGATTTGCAATCCAGCAGAACCAGATGCAACAAATGCATAATCTCCTGAAACATCAATCTCCATAGCCTGACCCGGAATGTTGCAAGAAGTAATATAATTAGGATTCCTAGGATCAGAGATATTATATACCTCTATTCCTCCCGATCTAACTGTAACATACGCAATATTACCAGAGATATAAACACCATCAGATTCATCAGAAGTCTCGAGATATGCTACAATGCTAGGGTTAGTAGGATCACTAATATCTGCAACCCAAAACGCAGGAACCCACGCAGTCCCATTATAAAAACTTCTATCAGCTACATAGGCATAATCACCAGAGACAACCACATCTCCCGGGAGCGAGGGATCTGGTGATGGAAAGAATCCTCCACATGTGCCAATTAATTGAGGGTTAGAGAGATTGGTTACATTAAAAATAAGCAAACCACTATTATAATCAGTTATATACGCATAATCATCCTCGACATAGATTCCAACTGCTCTATCTGGAGTATCATATGAACCAATATAAGTAGGCGTTGAAGGGTCGCTAATATCAATTATTTGTAATCCATCGTAATAATCAGCTATAAATGCACTATCTCCTGAAATATACACATCCATAGATTCATTTACATTGTCATATTCCCCTACAAAACTTGGCTCTCTTTTGGGAAGCCGTATGCCTCCAGATCCCCATCCTGTAACATTTGTATCTCCAGAATCCATGTAAGTCGTAGTAGTGAAATCCTCTGAAAACACATCAGAAGCTGCATTTACGGGTTTTATCTTTAAAAACGCTCTATTTACTGGTTGTGTCTTTAAAAACATTATTGATATAGAAAGAAAAAGCATGGCTAAAATAGCAAATACCTTTATACTCGCCCTATTTCTTCTATTTTTCTTCAAATTTTTTGAGATCATTCAAATTCACAAACAATAATTATTGGATTATTATCTAACATGTCATGCTCTCATATAATTACTTTATTGTAAGGAAAATATTTATTATTAGTACAAATTACTTAGCATCTAGACTTTTTTTTAAATATAAAACAGACTTAAAGAATATTTTTGAAATAATTTTTAAAAAAGAAAGAAGTGAGTCATTTCGAGATATCTTTCGAGAAGTATATAGAGATGACTACACTGGGGAAACTAATCCAGATAAATTCGTTACAATTACCGATTTGCGAACGGTTGTTAAAAATCTTAATGTAGGAATTTTATAGATTATATCATGACAGGGATCGCTATAGCTCCTTCTTTTAAACGACCTCCCCCGCCACCACCTGGAGGTTTAAAGATAAACGGATACGGAAAAAATCCTTCATCATCATCTTTTTTATGACCACACCACTCACAGATTTCCTTTCCTTTTGGTATCAATTTTCCACAGTAAGAACATCTCGATTGACTCCTCCGAATTTGGTCCAAAATCTTCTGTTTAAAAAGTAATTTCTGTTCATCATCTAACTCATCTAAAGGTATATTATTCATAAGCCTGTTCCTAATAGCTTCAAAATAATTCCTTCCTGATACATCGGGGGTACTTAGAGCCTGTCCTTCAAGTTTATTATTTATTACTTGGATACAATCTATAATATCTTCACCTGTTTTTTCATCAACTCGTAAGAAAAGCCTTTCTAATGTGGTTTTCAGAGTATAAAAAAATTGGGGGTTGTTGTATCTTAAATAAGGTCTAAAAGGGGACATTATAGGTTTTACCTGAATAACCGAAAAGAAGATATTTTTACCATCAGGAAGCTTTAGAATTTGTAATATGATGGCTTCAAACAAAGTTGGAAACTTAGAAACACAAGATCTTAAAAACTGAGACAACATCCTAGGTTCAGAGGAGAGGTTCTTAATAAGGTCAGTTGACTCCAGTATAGTTTTGAATTCTGAGGGACTAAAGACTTGTATATATCCTTGAGTAAGGAGATACTGGACTACAGAAGGGTATCCGCTTTCGAGTCTTAGAGCAATTTCTTCTTTATATACTTTGCTTGCCTTGGGATCTCCAGCTTTAGTCAATTCTCTTAACAGTGGAAATGAAATATTGCTCATTAGAATTCTTGTATCATAATCATGCTCAACCCATGCTTGAATGTTTGAACAATGGCCCCAAAATTCTTGTTCAGGAGTAATACTATGTCTTTGATTTGGTCCACGTACGCCCATACGACCCGCAATAATTCTGTTTTGGTGTATATGGGTACTGTACAGTTTAGCTGCTTCGTCTATTGAATCAACCTCATCATATAAAGGCACATCATCTTTTGAAATGTTTAGGATTAAACGGATGCACTGAATAAACCTCTTACCATTCACATAGATATAAGTCCTTCCATTCACTAACTTGAGCGTGATATATTCATTAATCCTTTTTTCAAGAGGTAAAGGTCTTTCATGAAATTTAATATTTTTAACAAGGGGTACAGGTCTTTTATGAAATTTAGGATGTAGCCATTCAGGGGAAAATTTATTTATCTTTTTCTTTCGTTCTTTTGATATTTTTCTTATTGTTAGATATGAAAATAAGACAACCATCACCACACCAGTAACAATTACAATGATTATAATTATCGGTTCAATCTTATCATCATAAGTTAACTTTATAAATGGAACCTCGTCCTTACTTGATGCCCCTTCTTTTGAGTCTCCTTGTATAAATCCATCACTCTCTCCCCCCTTTCCATATAAACACACAGTTACCTCGTCATTGGTAAAGTTTTCTGGTTTGAGAGGGATATTAAAATCAAAACCATCGCAATAAATATGGCCCCTATATCTCCCTCCACTCGGTTTATTGTTCCATGTTATAGTCATCTCATCCCAACTATCATACGTCAAATTTGCTCCAACATGTACCATACTTGAAGCATAATCGAAATACACTACGATTGTTGCCTCTGACCACCCCTTTGGAAGAGAAGAAACGTTAAAATGGTAGTAGGCTCTGGCTTCTCTGGAATGATAATTTCCTACACGAAGACGAGTATCATTGCCGTAATTATTGTCTGGAGAATACTCATATACACTCGCATCTTTATCAACTCTAATATTTTTAGTATAGCCATAGGCTATTTGAGAAAATGAACTGATCAATAGAAAAAAAATTGTAAATATACATATCATTATGAAGGCAATCCTTCTTGTAGTTCGATAATTCATTTTTAAGACAATAACAATATGGTTGGATTTTTCACTTTCACAAATTACAAATATTCGCTTACTGATTTAAATATTGATGATCATGCCCGGGGTATAAATACTATCTTTTCATTATTTCTGATATTTCAAGTGAAGCACGTTCACATTCAAGAAAAATAAGACCCAATTTTGCCTTATCTGTAGTAGAAACCGCTAACACGGCAGAGTCGGCTTCAAAAACTAATAAATAACCATCAATCCCTTTAATGTATAACTGCTTGAATTCGCCAATTTTCATTTCAATGACGGCTCTTTCAGATAAGGAAAGCAACGTAGCAACCATAGCAGAAATTATCATTTCATTATATTCTCGGGGGATTAGTGAGAGAATTGGGAGTCCTTCAATTGATGAAATTGTTGCAATTGTAATACTAGGATTATTTGATAATAATCTTTTTAAAATTGCTTCTAACTCCTCTAGGAAATTATTTTCTTCAGGCATTTTATGTTATAGTTATTTTTTTTTGAAACTCATAAAATATATTTTAAAAAAATCCTAAGTTATATGGGTTACATTTTTAATGAATCCTTTTAGCTATTCTATTTAATTTAGCAATTTGCTCGCGATCTATAGGTAAATCCTTATTTGGATTATTTTTTCTCAGCAGTTTGATTAAATCTTGATAAAGATCTAAGAGAAAAACTATATCATCTGGAATTTGAATATATTTATTTTCGAAATTGTTCATTTTAAAATCATTGAATGAATTAGGAATTATTTTGTATATTAAAGTATACTTACTTGTATATCAATTGTATAGTTGCCTATTTAAATTTTTGTGTTTCCGTATTATTTATAAAGATACTCCCACATATTTATATATGAGAATATACAAATAATATACAGATTACTATTATTAAGAAGAAATTATAAGCACGAGATGAGACAGTGAGCAAAACTAAACTTAAAGGTGAGAAATAATCACATTAAATTCTGAAATCGGGCTAAGCCATAAAGATCGTATATTGAATCTTCTTAAAATTAATAGCTTAACCAGTTATGAAATAGCAGATAAACTCGATTTAAGTAAACAAAATACACGTACTTATCTTCTACGACTAAAAAAAGAAGAAAAAATTAAAACTCTTGGAAAAAGAGGAAGAAATTATATCTATACTTATAAAGCTCCATCTGATACAGAAAAATCTCAAATTGATACAAATATGCTATTAGAAGTTTTAAAAGATTATCTTGAGTCTGAACCAAGCTTTAAAACTGAAATTAACAAGAAGATTGCTGAACTCGAAGCGAAGCTTAATACAATAGCTTCCAAAACAAACGAAACCTATAGTGAAATAGAAGAAGAGCTTGAAATGTTACAATACATCGAACCCCCTGATAGTCAAAGAGTAAGATCCCCAGAATTCTTATCCAAACAAATGTTTGAATCCCCAGTTTTAGAAAATCTTGACAGTATCTTAGTAAAATTAATAGGTACCATTCCGGAAGTAAAAGCTGCAACCATTGTTTCTACTGAAGGGGAAATAATAGCTTCGGCTCTTCCTCAGGATGTTGATGAAATAACAATCGCTGTAATGACTGCTGCACTTCTCTCATTAGCCGAAAGCGCTATAACTTTAATAAAAAGTGGTGAATTCGAACAATTATATATTCGGGGAAAAGATGGTTACCTTTTAGTACTCCCAGCAGGTCCTAATGCAGTATTATCTGTCTCTACTAAGAAAGACGTAAGACTTGGATTAATATTTCTCGACTGCATGCGAACTGCTGAAAAAATCGCAAAATTGATATGAAATTTCTAATTTGAATGTTATTTATTCACATCTCATCGATTCTCTATTAAGAAATTTGGGTTCTCTATTGTGTGTTGATTATGTCCCTCAATCAAAGTTTTTATCATAATTTCAAAAGCTTTGTCTACATTCTCTCCCGTTTTAGAAGATATCTCTAAAAAAGAAGCAAGATTATGTTCTTTTGCAGCTAACATTCCCTCACTATGTGAAATTGCTCTATATTTATGCAAATCTAACTTGGATCCAATTAACATTATAGGAATGTCTCCTGCATTTTCTCTGATTATTTGAGTCCATTCAGGAAGGTGGTCTAATGATTCTTTAGCAGTAATATCATAAATAAAAAAAGCTCCATTAGCACTTTTGCAATAATTAGAAAGTAATAACCGTAATTTTAATTCTCCCCCAAAGTCCCATATCTGTAATTTTATTTCTTCATCTTTGAATAGTGTTGTTTTTGAATAGAAATCGACACCAATTGTTAATCTCTCATGTGATTTGAAAACATCGAAGCAATAACGTTTCACAAATGCTGTTTTGCTACCTGGAGCTTCACCAACGAGTAGTATTTTGAATATGTAATCAGATATACTCATTTTGTCAGTTAAACCTTTATCTTCTGTTTTTAAACCTCTTATACCCAAATAACAAGAAAAAATACATTAATATATATTTAACACTTCTGTCACTTTTTCACATGAAAAAAAGGAATTGAATTGATTCTTTTCTTTTTAACCAGAACATTTCAAGAGATAATCAAAAGCATGAATTTTGTTTACTCCAAATTAAGTTTTATTTTGAATATGTGGCGATTTTTTAATACTGTATTTCTTGTAATTTTTAACTGCCTCAGAGATAAATGTTGGGTATGCTAATATACACATTGCAAGGAAAAACAAAATACTAAATTGTAAAGGAAAAGATGAAGATATAACAAGTATAAAAACCCAGAAAATTATCCCGAAAGAAATCAGAAATATCATTGTTCCAATAATGAAATATATTTTAAACATAGATATTTTATTTTTAGAAATACTTCTTTCTGCTTTTATATGAAAAAAAGAAATAATCAAATAAAATAAAGAATAAAAAGCTATTGACATAAGCAATGGTTCCAAATTAAGTTCTCCTCGACTAAAAAAGAACTCTCTTAAATAATACGCTGAAGCATTAGCTGTTTTGCTTATTATAATAATGCTAATAACCTTGTAAACAAATATTAATGAAAAGATATACAAAAAAAGTTTATTTCTTTCTCTATCAATAAATATTCTAGCAGCGCACCAACTCATAAATGTACTTACTAAGAAAAGTGCGGGAGATATTGCATCCTTCCTGCTCCACTACAATTTAACCTGAACTCTATAAGTCTTATTTAGGAAAAGTAATTTTTAAGAAGAAATCGAAAGGTATTTTTCTTCACCCAGAATACTTATCAATGGCTTTTCCTATCTTCTCTGCGGCGCTATATGGATTTTTCTTTATCTTTCGCATTTTATTTCAATTTTAGCTTTTTACCCATTTCATACCAATTTATTATGGAAAGCTGTTCTATCTTTTCAAAATGATCTTTATTTCGCGTATAGAAGATTTCATTATTTGCAAGACATATACTAGCAATTAATTCATCCATAGTCCCAATGGGACTTCCTCTCTTCTTTAAATCTGCTGAAATCTTTGAATACTCTTGAATTGCTTTTTCATTAAAATCTAAAATATTATTAAGTGATTCAATAAGATTTCTAACTTTTAGTAAACCTTTTGCGACATTTCTCATAGCATAACATCCTTTATATAATTCTGCAACATTAAATACCGTTGTTTTTAAGCTTTCTTGTTGCTTTTTCAAATCCTGAAAAACTTCAGACGCATTATCTCTACCCCTTAAAAAAGCAATAATTAAGTCTGAATCAAGTACTACCATTATCTATTCTCCCTTGAATCGTGCTGGCTTTTTACGATCTTCGTAAATATCCTCCAAAATGCGATCCCACTCATCATCCTCTTTTAAACTACCCGCAAGCTTTTCTAGATTTTTCTCTCTCGCATGTGTTTCTTGTAATAACCGGTTAATGAGTTCAGGAAAGGATTCTCCTTTACGTTTTTGTTTTTTTAACGCATTGTATACATCTTCAGGTAATGAAATAGTTTTTTGTGTCATTATAGAAATATAAAAGTAAATTATATTTATAATTTTATAAAATCTTAAATTTTTGGTTTAAACCATCTCCCCTTAGACTTATTTAGGAAAACTAATTTTTAAGAAGAATTCGAAAGATATTTGTCTTCATCCAGAATACTTATCAATGGTTTTTCGTATTTTCTCTGCGGCGTTATGTGGATCTTTCGCACGTGTAATTCCTCCACCTACTATAATAATATCCAATGGATAAGTTAATAGCTTCGGAATGTCGGTTACACGAATGCCACCAGCTACCGCTAATTTTGGATGTTCTCTTAATCGCACTACAGATTCTAATTCTAAAAAAGGGGTTCGTCGTGATGCTTGGCGATCTAAGCCACTATGCACGAGAGCATAATGTAATTTTGTTTCTTCATAATTAAGGTCTATAAGGGCTGCTAATCTGATAACTTGTGATCGGCATGTGATAAGATCTGCCATAATCTCAACGTTAAAATCATGCGCAGCGCGTAAAGCCTCTATGATTGTAATATCGTAAGCATCGGCTAGAACTGTAACAATATCTGCTTTCGCTTTAGCTGCCATCTTTACCTCAAGGTATCCTGCATCTGCCGTTTTTAAATCTGCACAAACCAACTTGTCTGGGTGTGCTTCTTTTAACGCTTGAATAGCTCGTACACCTTCGGATTTTATTAACGGCGTTCCGGCCTCCAAAATGTCTACAAAAGGAGCCACTTCCTTCGATATCGCCAATGCATCATCCAAGGTCTCAAAATCCAATGCCACTTGTAACCGAGGTTTTTGCTTCTCTTTTTTATGTGTCTGCATCAAACCCATCAAAATTCATTTCTAATATGTATTCTTTTCTATTATCTGAAAGTCTTAGTATAAATGAGAAAGTCTTACTATAAATAGATACTACATTATCGTCATTTTTTTAAATAAAATGTTCCTCTTTTTTTCCTATCTTTTATTAAAGATTTTTTGACTTCATTTAATAATCAAATTTCTTGATCTTGAGATTTTCCACATCAGTAAAATGAGTTTCTGTAGTATAGATACATATATTACGAGCTAATGCTTCAGAAATTATTATTGCATCTACCATTGATAGGGATTTATATTTACACTTAAGTTCTCCAGCTAATATTGATATTTTATCGCTAACAGGTATGAACTTAATTAAATTACCTTGACGGACATTTTCCATTATAATTTGAGCGTTAATTTTTCCTTTTTCTCTGCATAAATGATTAAACAATTCGATATAATTTAATTCTGAAGATATGAAATTATATTGACTTTTTTTAATAGTTTTAATCTCGCTAAGTGTTTCTTTATGATTACTTTGGTATAAACTAATAACTCCTGAATCAAGAAAGATGGTATTCTTCATTAAGATTTCCTCTGATATAATCTATCTTTCTCATTTTCTATTTCTTTTTTGCGTTCTTTAGAGATTTCTTCAACGATCTTGATACCTGTTTCCTCATTTAATATTGATTGTATTTTCTTATCTGAAAGATGAGGTAAAATTTTAATTCCTTCTAAAGGGTGATCAATAATTATTATTTTATCACCATCTTTCCATCCGTATTTCTTCCGCATTTCTGAAGGAATCGTTATCCGTCCATGATTGCTTATATTTACTATTGTCATATTAATATTAATAGAAAATTAAGAATTTAAATCTGCTTATAATTTTTAAGATTTGCTTAGCAGATCACAAGAGTTAAAAAAAATTTTTGGTGCTACTTTGGGATAAGAGATAATACATTGTACCTTACCTCATTATATAAATTCATCGCTCCCCCTTTATTAAATAAATAACTCTAAAACTCTATTCAAAATTTGTGAGCTCGCCCATTAACCTTGGTTTCAGATTATATTATTTCTTCAATAATAATTATTCTTTAATATTTGAGAATACTTGGGTTAATCATAGTA
>Ga0114930_10001789_pt1 | contig 20018 bp, 29 predicted proteins | sample AnhtaG_FD_87300 | JGI IMG/M metagenome (GOLD analysis project Ga0114930, IMG submission 87300) | Deep subsurface microbial communities from Anholt, Denmark to uncover new lineages of life (NeLLi) - Anholt_01485 metaG | ecosystem: Environmental > Aquatic > Marine > Oceanic > Sediment | place... | reverse complement strand
TTGTTTTGTCGTGTTCATTTTGGTTTTTTCTTGGTTTGCATGTGCTTGTTTTGCGGTGGAAAAGGCTGATGCTGAAGAAGCGTTAATTGACGCTGAAAACATTTTGTCTTCTGTTTATGTTGCGGTTTTGGGAGTGGAAAAAAGTGGTGGCAACGTTTCCGGTCTCTTGGTGAAGCTGGATTCCGGAGGACACTTTTTAGTTGAGGCTCAAACGTGTTATAGAAACGGAGATTTTGATGGTGCAGTTTATTATGCGGATCTTTCGGTTCGAAATGTCACAGGTTTGGTAGAGGAAGCGGGTCAATTGAAAGCCTTAGCTGTCAGTGGATATAATGAAAGACTTTTTCAAACGATGGCGGCTTCAGGTGTGGCTGTTGGTGTGATAGTTTTGGGAAGTGTTGTTGGTTGGCGAATTTTTAAACAGCGTTATTTTGAGAAGGTTTTGAAGATGAAGCCTGAGGTGGTTAAAGGTGAATCTTGAGGATTATCGCACTGTTTTCGCTGTCAGTGGTTTAATCTTAATTCTAGTGGCTTCAGTTCCCACGTTAAGCCTTGTTTTGCCTTTTTCTGGAGGTGAATGTTTTTCGGAGCTTTGGATTTTGGGTCCAAACCACATGGCTGAGGATTACCCATTTAACGTGGTGAATGATACGGTTTACAATGTTTTTTTAGGCATTGGCAATCATATGGGGTCTTCGGCTTATTACATGGTTTATGTGAAGTTTAGGAATCAGAGTGAGCCTTTGCCTAACGCCACTGCTGGAATGCCTAGTCTGCTTTCGCCGTTGTATGAGTGTCGCGTTTTTCTTCAAGACGGCGAGACTTGGGCGGCGCCTTTAACTTTTTCGTTTTCTGGGGTTTCTTTTTTTGAGAATCAATCTTTTGTTGAGAGTTTGGTAATGAATGATGTGGTTTTTAGCGTTGGTAAGTTGGCTTTATGGGATGGGGACAATAATGGTTTTTACTATCAGGTTTTCGTTGAACTTTGGATTTTCAATGCTGGGTCTGACGATTTTGAGTTTCATAACCGTTTTGTGGGCATTTGGTTGAACATGACGGGTATTTAGTATTGTTGAGAAATGGAGACACTTAGTGTGTGTTTGCCTTCAAATAGGTGAATTTAATGATGTTGCGAAGATTTATTTGTGTGTAGCTTGATTATGTATGTTGGGTTGTGTTATGGTCTCTGCAGAATACTTGAAGTTCAGTAGGGCTCACGGCTGGTTTGAGCGTGAACATGGTAAGCTTGCTGAGCTCTACGACAGTGAGTGGATAGCTGTGGAAGATGAGGGAATAGTTGTCGAACGTGATAAAGACCTTAGTTTACTGCTTAGGAAGCTTCGTGAGAGAGGGTTGGATCCGGGTAAGCTGTTTATAGGGTATGTTAGCACGGAGCCTTTGGTGGCCATACTTTGAGGGTTAAAGGCTTCCTTTCAAGCCGCTTTAGGCCACCCGCGCCTTTAGTTGAAGCGTTGATAAATTTCCCAACAATCGGTGAGAGGCATATTATCCTATTAATAGACACTGGCGCGTCGGTGACCGCTCTTCTAGACGGTGATGCTAGCAGGTTCGGAATAACCATGGATTATGCGAGTAAGCATCTAAAATTAGCGTCACATAAGGTTGTAGGCATCGGCGGAATGGCTGAAACTTATGTTGTTAAGGGTGTAGAGCTTAGGTTTGCAACTGAAGAAGGAATGGAGGTAAGTGAGACCTTTAATCTTCATGCGGTGCTCCATGATCCAAAGACCTTAAGTGTTGAGGAATATGAGTTGGTCTTACGGCTTCCAAGCATCCTCGGCAGAGACATAATCAACAGATACAGCCTACTTTTTAGCGCAAGTCGTGACGAAGTTTACTTGGAACGCTAATATTGCTTCTACAGCCCTTGTTGTTCAACGCGCAAAAATTCTGGAATTTTTTATCAATTGTTTTTGAACTTCGGTTGTACCCTGTGGCTTCTCAGCGATTCAGGTATCATAATCGTTTTGTTAGGATTTAGTTGAACGTGGCTGGTTGGCTTTTGTTTTAACGAAAGTTTGCATATGAACAAGTTATGGGGGGATGTTGGTTTGAAAAAGTTTTCAAAGGTTCTTGTTACTGGTGGGGCTGGGTTTATTGGTTCTCATTTGGTGGACCGTTTGATGCGGATGGATTGTTTTGTTAGGGTTGTTGATAATCTTAGTGGCGGTAGTTTGGATAATGTTAAGGTTTGGGTTGATAGTGAACGTTTTGAGTTTGTTCGTGGAGATTTGAAGGATTCTGGTGTGGCCGAACAGGCTGTTGATGGTGTTGAGGTTGTTTTTCATTTGGCTGCTAATCCTGAGGTTCGCGTGGCTGAGATTGATCCTTCAATTAATTTTCGCGAGAATTTGTTGACGACTTTTAACGTTTTGGAGGCTGTGCGGAAGAGTGAAACTGCTGGGTTGATTGTTTTCTTTTCTTCTTCAACGGTTTATGGTGAGCCTGCGGTGTTTCCTACGTGTGAGGATTATGGTCCGCTTTTGCCGATTTCTGTTTATGGAGCTTCGAAGCTTGGTTGTGAAGGTTTGATATGTGCTTTTTGTCACACTTTTGGTGTTAGGGGTCTGGTTTTTCGTTTGGCTAATGTTGTTGGTGGTAGATCTGGTCATGGTGTGATCATAGATTTTGTTCGTAAGCTTCGGGAGGATTCGAGGGAGCTTGAGATTTTAGGCGACGGCAGTCAGAGCAAATCTTATTTGCATGTTGAGGATTGTGTTGAAGCGGTTTTGCATGCTTTGAAGCATTTTCTTGATGAGAAAGAAGCTTACGAAGTTTATAATGTTGGTTCTTTGGATAAGGTTGATGTTAGGCGTATTGCTGAAATTGTTGGCGAGGAGATGGAATTGGAGGATTTGGCGTTTAGGTTTACTGGTGGGGTTGATGGGGGTCGTGGGTGGAGGGGAGACGTGAAGACTATGTTGCTTTCTTCAGATAGATTGTTAAGTCTCGGTTGGAAACCTTCAATGAATAGTGGAGAGGCTGTTAGGCTGAGCTGTCGTGAACTTTTGGGATCTATGAAAGTGGATGATTAGAGTCTTTACTGTTCTGTATCTGGTAGGTGTCTTTGGTGGATGTGAAAGTTAAGGTTACGAGGCGCGTGCGGATTTACAACGGGACGATTGGTGGTTTTCAGTATCACGAACGTTTTGTTGGCCTATGGTTGAACGTGACGGTTTCCTAGCTGTTTTGGCTAGAGGTTCTGTTTGTATTCTGAAATGTGGCGGGCGTGAGGGTTGTCTTTTAGCTTTGCTAGCAGCCTTTCATCGGCGGTGTAAAAGGTCTTGCTTTCTAGTTCTGTGAGTGAAAGGTAGGATGAGTCATATATGGTTATGCCGTATTTAAGGGCGTTTTCGATGGTTTTTTCGGCGAGTTTTCCTAGTGTTGGGAAAAGCCAGAGACTGTATTCCGCCAGCGCTTTTGCGCTTTCTTTTAGGTCTTTTTGTCCGAATTCTGGGTTGTATCTGAGGGCGTTGAGGACTTCGAAGGGTAGTAGTTCTGGAGCGGCTATGTCTATAAGGCGATTTACGTAGTCGTCTCTTAGTTTTAGTGCGTCGGCGGAGTATTCTTCTTTTACGAACCATTTTGTGACTGCGGAGGCGTCTATAACTATAATTTCCTCAAGTCTCTCCATTTCCTTATTTCCTCGGTGCTGCTCCATGAAGGGGAGGGCTTTCTTATTTTGTCGGTTATCTCCGCGGCTTCCTTGAGCATTTTTGGATCGAGTCTTCTTTTTCTGTTTTCTTCTTGCTTGATTTTTTGGGTTATGGCCTGTCTTATTACTTCGCTCCAGTTTAGATGTGAAAGAAGCTTCATTTTTCGGCGGGTTTGTTCGTCTATTCTTACGCTTATGGTGCTCATGTTGATCAATCTTGTAATACTTGTATGTATATAAAAGTTTTACTGAAAAGGTCTTACGAAGCGTTGAAACCGCGGGTTTGTTTCCTTGTCATGGCACTCTGAGCGTGTGTTTAAGGTTTATAGATTTTGAAAAGGATCTTGTTAGAGAGCACGTGTTAGTTTTAAGTGTGCGTGTCGTGTTTCGTTTAGAAGTGGTAGTGCAGTGCTCTGGGAAAGAGTGTGTGCTTAAGTGTTGTTGTTGATAGGGGGAGGGGGTCTACAACAACAAATGCTCTTGAGATTATGAAGGAATTGCCTGGTGTTGAAGATGTGGATGCGGTTTTCCATGAGTGTGTTCATGTGAGTGGTGTCGGGGTGGCTGAGGGGTTAGGTGGTGGGCTGTAGAGAGGATGGGTTTGTTGTGGAAACCTGTTTATGCCTGTTCGAATTCGGTCCCCGACTGTGGGGGTTTTTTGGTTTTCGAGGTTTAGCGCGTGCAGTGTGGTATATCGTTTGATGTAATGTTTCGTGTAAAGAGTAGGAGTTATAGAATTTCTTTCTTGGGAAGGTAATAGAGAATAGTTGTGTAGGAGGATTTGGGGTTGAGGGTGGTTAAGGAAATATTGAAGAATCATGTGATATTGAGGGGTGTTGAGGATTTTTACGGGAAGACAAGGTTTTTTGGCTAGACTTGCAAAGGAAGGATAATTGGAGATTGTGGAACGTTCGGAAGAAATATGTTCTGCATAGTTGGGCAAGGCTGAAAAATCGTTAAGATCAGCAAGAATTCTTCTTGAAAACGCCTGATGAAGAGGAAAGCATCGTTCAAACCTGCTCTGCTTAGAAGTTCTAAGCTGTCGCTTAAGTTTTTGCCGATTGTGTCAATTAGAGGCGCGTCTGGGTTTGGGTGGATGTCCGCTATGTCAATGGCTTCTTCGCCTAAATCTTGTTTTATGGTTTTCAATAGGACGCTTTTTCCACTGCCGGAATCGCCACTGATGTATACGATGTCTGTGGGTCCTATTTTCAGCTCAACGTTGTCGTAAATCACGAATTTTTGCTGTTGGTCTATTCCTAAGCCGAAGGCTTCAGCTACGCCGATTGTTCTGGGTGTTGTTTCTGTAGCAGTTTCGTACGCTATGTTGATGGTGAATTTGCCTTCTCGTTTATTGTATGAGCGGGCGTATTTGGTTATGCGAAAATGCTCGCGTCTTCTCATCTTGGAACCACCCAAAGCTTGGGAGCTGGCTCTGTTTTTAGTGTCGCTACTACGGCAAGGCATATTGCCCAGAATCTGTCATCATGGGTTCCTTCTGGATGGTTGAAAGTGTATATTTCGCTTCCAGGTGTTTGTTCCCACTGTTCAGCATTTAATTCTGCTTGTACATCTTTGTCGAATGGCAATTCAAATTTTCTGCGGGCTTCATTAGGCTGTAAGCTTTCGTCGGCTTTGCGGGGGCTCATCATTAGGTCTTTTAGGGCTGTTGCCATTCCATGTTTTGAAGGTTTAGTGAAGTCTATACCTTTCACGTTTGGGAATCCTGCTTTGTTTATTTGTTCATCCATGCCCATTGTGCCTGTGTGATCATAGTAAACTGCGTGAATTTGGTCCCATCTGTCGCATATGCTTTTGATGTAGGCCATAACTGTTACATGTGGTGTCTTGAGCGGAAACTGAATGCAGTGAACAAGCTGGCGAACATCGTTTTTCATGTTTATTATGGCAAGTGCTGCAGGGTCTCTTTCGCGTCCTAAATCCCACCCGATGAAAAAGCCGCCCTTAAGGTTGTCCTCGAATTTGGCGAATTCTAACTCTTCGTTCTGGCATTTGATTATTAGGCTTGAGGGCAGAAAGGCGGTTTCGTCATCTACGAAGGCGCATTCCATCTCACGTTTCCAACGCCAAGGGTCACCCGCGTACTGCTCTCTCATGATTTTAACTTGTCGAGGGTCAAGAGGTCCATTAGGCTGTAGTACGTCTTTCCATGTCTGCAGATAACGTGGTGGGTCATGTTCATGCTTGTTGCCGCTGAAAAACTTGAAGTTTTTGTTGAAGCACATGTCGTAGTAAACGCTGTCTTTGTTCCATGGCGTGCTTGCAACGTTGATGTAGACTGTGCGTGTTAGGGTCATGGGCAGTAAGGAGCTGAGCCATAAGTCTCGGTCTTTGCGTATGAAGTTCATTTCATCTATGTTTATTTTGTGGGGTCCGTGCCCTCTGATTGTGAAGGGCTCTGGTGTCTCAGCTAATATGACTGATTTATTGCGAAAGCGAATTATGGTTTGAAGTTCTTCATAGATAATCTTCTCGTAAATTTCTTTGTCCATCCTTGCTAGATGACTGTGCAGTCCGCCTTCACCGTGGAAATAGATTTCTTTGACCTGTTGAAACTTCGGCATAGTCACAATGATGTGGCTGTTCGGATGTAGTGCGGCAAAATGAATGTCTGATCCTGACATAACGGTTGTTTTGCCTGCTCTTCTGCACCAACGTAAGAGCTTAAGTGGTGAAGGATCTTGCAGAAACTCAGTTTGGTAAGGGTAAGGCTTAATGTGCAGGACCTTGGTGAAAAACTTAACAGGGTCCTTTGGAAGCCTTATCTTTTTTTGCTCCTGCATATGGTCTTTTAGTTTTTTTAGCCTTTGTTTTTGATCTTGCCTCATTTATCAAACCTTCCAACTGGTCGAGTTGGACATCTATCTGTCTTTCGTCGAAGCCAGAGGCTACGCTGTTGATGACTTGGCAAATGTAAGCAGCTATTCTGGTCCACATTTGTCGTTGCTTAAGTTTAAGATTCGTATTTTGTGCAAGGTCTTTAGCCATGTCGAAGAGTTCTTCGAGAGTATTCAGTGTTTTTCCGCGCATTCGTTGAGTGTCTATTTTTATTCTTTTCTTGAGTTTCTGTATGCGTGAAAGAATCATTTTATTGCGTGAAATTTTAACCAATACGACCTACCCCCCCGTATTTTTCAGGCTCTCTGCCCGATTAAGACGCCTGAAACTGTTCCGATTAAGCCCGAAATGGCGGCAAAAACCTCGGTGCTCCATGTGCCGAGAAAGGCCATGTGGGCGACTTCGACGGCTGATAAGCAAATAGTCATGGCTATGATGAATTTCACGCCTAAAACAAGTTTCTCGGTTGGTGGAATCTCTATTATTTCTTCTATTCCACGGGTGCCCTTACGAGTTATCTTTTTGGTTAAAGCCTTCTTGAGAATTTTGCTCATGATTTTTCACCTTTTGCTGTCTTTTTTGTTTTGGAAAAGCACGTCTTCCACCCTTGAGAAAACTTGTGAAAAGCTGTTCCGCTTCCTCAACTGAAACATGCTGTTTCACAATTAGAGTAACTTTTTCAGCCCAGCCCACAGGAATAGCTGTATAATCAATATCGTAAAGCCCATCGCTGTACTGAAAATTGTTTTGCGCCAAAACTATGTGCTGACGTCTCTTGCCCAGAATACCGATGAAGATGCCCCAGCTTTTGACAGGCACATCTATGGCCGTGCCTGTGCCTAAACTTTTACCTATACTCGCGTCTGTCCATTCAACACGAACTAAATCGCCTTTACTTAGATTTTCAAGCTGCTTTTTCAGTTCTTTCCTCATTCAATCACCTTGGGATTTTAACGTGACCAACAACCGTGCAGGGGTTTGCCCCGTAGTTCTGTCTTAACAACTTGCCCGGTAATGGGATGGTATTTGGTGTATTTCCGAATAATCCGGCTGCGCTTAGCCCAAGAAATCTCTTGGAAAACACAGCAGCCAGCGTATTCGTTTTCGAATGTTTTGTCAAGCTCAAGTTTTTCGGTTCGCATTTTGTATCGTCTCCATAACTGAAATTCGATTATTGATGGCTGTGTCAATGTCGTCTAAAACGATCTCTTGCATCCAGGGCGGCAGTTTTAGTATTCGGCTGCCAATCTGGTCCCAAATTTTCATCCACTTCTTTTTTGCCTGTTTTTCTGCATGCGATTTACGGCTCGACCTCAGAGGGCTTATTTCAGCAGCCATGTTATCCACTTCCCACAATCACGATTGTAAAACTGAAAGAGTCTATGCCTGCTGTGGCCGGGTCAACGCTGAGAAGAAACGCTACTGGAATTGAGTCGTCAACAAGGATCTCGCTTCCATCGTAATCCCAAGAGAGGCTTATGAAGTCCGAAGCATTTGCAGGATTCCAATCTTCCGTGTACATCGTCAAAGTTATCGGAACATTGCTTTCATTTTTGATGTAAGCATCAAATGTTGCCCCGTCTCCAGGGTCAACTATACCCCATTCAATTTGTGCAACTGAAACTGTGCAACCGGGATCTTCGTAAACACCTATTCCCACAACTTTCAGCGTGGCTAGGTTTGGAATACGCAGAGTCCAGTGCATGAGAGCAAACGTTGTCGCTGAACCAGCAAGAAAGGCAAAAACAGCTACTAACGCAAAAATGCGAAGAAAACTTTGTTCCATCTCAACCACCCTAGCTTATGCTCACTGGACCTTTGGCCACGAAACCCGCTTTCAAAGCGATCAAGTCTTCAATGCGAGTCGACGTAGCCACATTTTCCCATTTGCAACCAGTGAAAACAGCTTTGTTGCTGCCTCCAAGTCCAAACTCAAGATTAAATTCAGTGTCATTAATAACATCGCAGGTATCATCAACGATTACGATTGACATACATATCTGGCCTCGCTTACACACAATAATAAAACGTAAAAAGCTTAATTTAACGATTTTTGCCGAAAAATAAGCACTAAAAGTGCGGTATTAGAAGATAATGCCTAAAATTTAGGTATTAGGAAATAATATCGGAAATTTCAGCATTAAAAAATAAAGTCTAACAGATTTTACAAGAGATAAGACCCTAAACAAGTCTAGAACTTTCTCCCTAGGACCTTATAAACTGCTGAGTACATTGTATGGAATGGAAGAAAACAGACCTTAAATGTCTGAGATCGGGAGATATCGCCAGCCCTATGTTGTTAAAAAAGTAATATGTAAAAAATAAGGGTTAAAAATTGAGGGCGATGCCGTTTTAACAGTTTTTACTTTGGGCTCGTTTCGAACTGAGCAGGTTTAGCGGTATCAATTAGTTTCTGCAGCCAAACCGTGATTGCTGTTGGACCAACCAGAGCGGAATAGAGATCAAAAGTCATACCAGTTAAATCTAAGCCAAGAGCTGAAAACGTGCCGATGGCAACAGTTCTTAGAAACTTCTTCCAGTTGAAAGATTCGTGCTGTGCTGCGTATCCAAGGAAAGCGTATATTAACGCTGCAATCACGCCTAAGCCCACGTTTGAGGGATTCATCTCGCCTTTTCACCTCCTGTCAGCTTTAAGCCTCCTGAGAAGACTCGGATTCGGCTTCAGATTTTTTTTCCCACAGTTCCCACCCGAATTTAACCGCATTTTTGCGGAACTCTTCAGGGCGGATAAGCCCTAATTCCGCAGCTCTAAGCATGTCAGCAGTTTCAATCTTAGGCAGTTCGGGGCTACCCAAATTAAGACGAACCTGAGCCTCTGCGGGTTCAAATCCCGCTTGAAGCAGAACAACGTCAAAAATGTCTCTTTCAACTTGACGTTTAACATAGCGCTGAATAGGCTTAATCAGCATGTCTTGAAGGTCTAATGCTGCACGAGCTGAAGCTTCTGTAAACCCGGGTGTGCTGAAAAGACGTGGCAATGGAGTCTCGCATCCAAGATAGAACTGGTTTATTATGTGGTCGATGTAAAATTCGAAACGTGCCCTCGGGTCTATGGTTACTGGTTTTATGTCGCCTTTTCCGCTGTAAAAGAGCCATGCGCCTTCTTCGGGTCTGCTTTTGATTGCGCGTTCAAACTTCTGGATTGTTTCGTCTTTCGCTCCTTCCAGCAGTGCTAAAACGTCTGGTCCAGCATACCTCTCAAAAATCTTCGGCAGAATCTTCTCTATTTTCGCTTTCATCCATGCATAGGCTGGTCTTTTATTGGATTTGAAGACAAGCGTGTGCAAAAGAACTTGCAGTAGGCCCGTTCCGAAGCCGCTTGTGCCGATGTAATTGACTCTCCAGTGGATGACGGCTTTTGGGTCAAGTTTTCCTGCGCCATACTTGTTGCGAAGCTTGTAGTGTTCGATGCCGTAGGGGATCTTTAGACCGTTGTCTTCGATGTAGCCTTGCTTGATCTTTTCCACTGCGTCTATTGGAAGCCTATGCAGATCATTAAGCTCTTCAGGTGTAAGCTTAAGCCAGAAGTCGTTTCCGCAGGCTATCAGCACCTTCGCCATGTCGTTTAACAAACCGTCCAGATTCACCTTTTTACTGAAATCGTCAACGACTTCTTTGGCTTTTTCAGCTCTCCCGTATTCCTCATCGATTGTTGTGTAGAAGCCCATGCCGACCGTTGCGGAAGCCAGCAGGTCTACGCTTGCCTTGCACGTGGGATCTCTTTCGTAAAGTTTGATCACATCGTCAAGTGGGATGTCTGGAGAAGTTTCAAAAACCAGAGGCGCGTCTGGATAGGCAGTTCCGCTGTGTGTTCTAAGGATAAAAGCTTCATGTAGCTTTTTGAGAAGGCTGCTCATACTATAATCCTTCCAGAAGTTTCCTTCCTTTCTCAGTGATTCTATAAGGGGCACGGTGTCTCTGAGCGGTTTTTTCAAGATATCCGTTTTCCTTTAGGAAATGGAGTATGCTTTCAAAACTGGCGTGTGTTCCGCATTTTCTTGTGGCTTTTTTTTCAAGCTGTGTTCTATTTGTAGGCGTTTTATTAAGCTCGTGCAACACGATCTTTGCTAGGTTTAATCTTCTACTCAAGGTACTTCTCATTCGCCAACAACCTCCACGGGTTTTTGGGTGCTAAAAAATGGGGAAGAATGGTTGTTGCAGACCATCAGAATCTCCATGTCACGCTTGCCGTCTTTGCCGTAAACGTTAGGTGTCAGATCAGGCGTGTAAGGCTTCATTTCAGCTCCACATATTGGACAGTAACGCCAGCAATCACAGACAACGATGTCGCCCTTGCGGTCTGAATAATGGTTTTCTCCACAGTTGGGACATTTACCCTCAAATTTTGGCATTTCATTCTAACCTTGGATGGTTACGTTTACAGTGTTGTCTTTATGTTGGTCATCTTCGAAACTGCATTTGCTCGTAGGACGCCTAAGCCGAAACGTGTGGTAGCTCTGACGCCGAACTTGCCTGTCCGAGGATCTTCCCAGTCTTCAGCGGTTACGTCTCTGCGTAACAACATGATTGATGCTATGCGTGTGTCTATGGCGTAAGCGGTTCCGTTAGTCACTACGGTGCTGGCTTGAACTTTCATGCCTAGAACGCTTGTTACAATTCCGCGTTCAATGTCTGTCTGTTCAGATGGCAAGTATTGAGCATTGATGAACTTGTCATCGCTCAAAAGTTGATGCAGTTGTGTTTCATTTACCACCAGGATTGTTGGACGCCAGTTCTCGCCTCGAACAGCGTTATGGAGCTTGAGTATGGCAGCCCAATCCATAGCTGCAGCGCCTTGGTCGATTGGTGCTCCACCTGCTAGATCTGCGTTTGCAATGGATCCGTAAAGAGCTAGTATTTTGTCTGTTTCTTTTTCGCCTAGGGCCCTTCCAACCTTTTCAGTCATGTTTTCCATAACGTTCCAAGTGGCATCTTCAACAAATTCCCTGGTCCATTCTTCGCTTGCTTCTGCAAGCTGACCCGTGTGAATGTCAACAGTGTTGTGTTTTTTGCCGCTAAGTCTTGTGACTGCGCCTTCAGCATAACTGTATGCGATAGATTTCGTATCCAGCGGGAATCTTTCCATAGTTTCGGTTGTTGGCTTCACGTTGATTATGTTTCTACCGATGAGTTCTGGATAGGCTGCTTCCACTAGCGTGTCATGCATTCGTCCAAGGGCGCCTACCATGTCACTGAATAAGCCTTCTTTAATGCCGATTTTAGCATAGCGCTTGAAGAACGGGTGGGCAGCTGCTTTTTCTTTCAGTCGTTCATAAAGCTGCTTATATTCGCTGTCCTTCTCCGTTAGGCTTTCAAAAAGTTTAGGCTTCATGCGCTATCACTTTCCAACCAAAATGAAGATTAGGTCGTCGGCAGCTGTTGCGGCTTCCAATGCTGTTCCAAACTTGCGATTGTAATAAATCGTATATCCGCTTGTGCCGCTTTCGTCAACTGCTTGATCCGTCAGTTCAAGCACTCTTTTGCTTGAGTCTGCACCATAAACAGCCTTACTCCGAGTTATAGCTCCTCCAGCCTTCACTTTCACTCTACCACGGATCAGAACCGGGCAGGGGTCGCCAGAAGACACGGTTTTTGTGGCTATGCCTATACATTCTTGAGCAGCCGCTGCAGGACTAACCTTATCGTCGGCGCTCAAATAAACAGGGTCGCCTTTCGTAATGTCAGCTGCAGCCTCAAAAGTCTCTATGATAGCGTTCGGATCGTCTGTTTCACCTATCGCCATCCAAGTTTTTCCTGTTTTGTCAGCCATGAAATATCACTCCTCATTTTCTCTTTTGGTTTCAGCCAGTTCAGCCTGACTTACTCCCAGTTACTCGTTTAGGACGTAACCGTGAAGATTTAGAAGGCTTAAGCTCAGCCTTGAGTTGTTTCACAGCTTTATTCCATTCAGACATTATGGTTTCAGCAATCTCATTCATCTGCGATGGGCTTAGAGGCGGGCTGCACTTCGCCAAAACACCTAAAATTGTGTCCTTATCCACTTTTTGCAGCCTCCTCAAGCTTTCGGATAACGCCACGAAGTTCTTGGCACAGTCTTTGAGGACCTAAACCCCAGCTACGTTCAACTATCTGACCAGGCATAACACCTTTGATCAGGCTTACGGTTTCTTTCACGCTAATTGTTTGTCCCCTTGACTTTTTCAGAAGACTCTCAGCAACATTGCCTTGTCCTCTGCCTTGTGCTTGCTCTAATTTTTCAACGCGAGCCAACAAATCTGAGACTTTGGCTTCTAACTCTGAAACCTTGTTCTCTAAATCAGACGTTACTTGTTCTTGAGTTGACGGTTCAACACCGCAAACATCGCTTGTAATTTGATTGTCTGGATGTTCACTATTCCATGTTTTAACAGCTGTACACAACTTCTTTTTCGCTTGGGCTTTTGCTTCCTCGCTTAGATCTGTCTGTGGAAGTCGTGCCAAAGCATTGACTAAATGGTCGTGGTCAATGTTGCCTTGGGCATTTTTGAAAGGCAAATGACGTAGGCTGCGAGGCTTAGTTTTACCATCCTCATCTTTCTCTCCTCCCTCTTCAATGAAAGCAAAGCAGTTGTCTGGAAGATTATTGATGTACTCTGTATCCCACTCTGCCTCTTTCAACTTCATTTCTAGATTTATCGCGTATCTTTCACCTAATGTTTGTTCCACTTGTCCAGCGATCAGTTCGGCTAAGGCTTTTTCATATGCTGCAATCTCCGCATTGATTAGGGTAAGTTTTTGTTCAAGTTCAGCCGTCTCTTCCTCTCCTATCTCTTGTATTTGTTTCCAAAGTTCGTCTCTTTGAGCCGATAGATCAACGATTTTCTGTTTTATTCCGTTAACAGTTAACTCGCCGCCTTGCTGGTTCTGTTCCATAACTTTTTGTCCTCTTTCAGGAAGCAACTTGAACAGTTCATCGCCTAGAATATCATAGAGTTTCTGAAATGCCTCTTCGTCTATGCCGAAATGTGCCATGAATCTTTGCTTGTCGTTTTTGGGTTGTCCCTGATTTTGCTCCTTTACCTTTCGTTTTTTCTTCATCTTTTCACGCTCTGTCAGCGGCGCCTTGCCAACAGCAGAATCGCCTGCTGGAGCCATATAATCCGGATGCAAACTAAGCCAATCCTGAATCTTAGTCTGGTCCCACATCTTCTCCTTCGCAAAGAAAATAGATTGAACCCTCTCAGTTTCAGGCTGTTCACGTAAGCGTCCCATAACAGCTAAAATTCCGTTTTGCTGGTCAAGCCAAACCGTGCGAAAATGCTCAGGCAAAAACAAGGCAGCATCTTGGTAGAAACCTAGAACATATTCACCAGCAACGATAGGTGTAAAAGTTTGTTGCTCGCGAGCCTTCAGCAGCTTCTCCAAAACTTGGACGTTTGTTTCAGGTATGCCCGGAACAGCAACAAGACTTAACTCAGCATTATGCAAGCCACGTGGAATTTGGCCATCCACTATGTCTAGTGTTTCATAATCTGCGCCTACACTAACATGTTGAATCAACCCTTTGCGAATCTTAGCAGCAGTTTCAGCGTCGTAGATTTCAGCTTCATAACAGAGATCCTGCCCATCCCACTCCGTCTTCGTTATTTTGCCAACAGCGTTAGGCACGGCAACATGCTCAATATACACTGGAGCGGAAACAAGTTTACTGGCGAAAACTTGCAACTCTTCAGGCGTGTAAATGTTGAAGTTACGGCTTATGCCAGCAGTCATGGCGATGCCGCGAATCCGCAAAGGCTTGTCAACAATCTTCTCCAAAACTTTGAAAGGCAAGATGGCGGAGACATGCTCCCTCGTCTTTGGCATAGGCTTGCTGTAATCCCAGCCCTTTTCATTACATGCACCATAAAAAACGCTTAAGGCTTTTCTACACGTCTGTTTCGGATAGTCCTCAACCTCTTGGTTCCTTTTTGTATCATCTGTCACTCCGTCACAATACTGTTCAGTCATTGAATCAAGCATGGAATGAAAGTCCGTGTGAACTGGCATACGAAGGATCAGACCTACATGATTAGTCAGCTGGAGAAAACAGCAAGCCTCAGGCAGCTGGAGATTTGCTAGGTTGAAGCCAACCGTTTTCTCCAGCCGCCATTCATATTATGTTATGTCAAAAGTTTAAGTGATTTCTGGTGTCAGCAAAGAACACTATTCTTTACAGGCGTTCACAAAGAACACTGTTCTTTGCGAGGGTCAGCAAGGAACAGTATCAGAAAACGGACATATCCGATGGCTGAAGGGGTCTGGCAACTTCTCGTATGCCTTGTCGAATGAGATTATTGTTTTAAACTTGTATGTGTGGCGCGTAGAGCAGGTTGCTTTACTTAGTAAAGTTTTTATTCAGCACCGCCATCTTATTAAAAGGAGGTTAAGAAGTGAAGTTGGTTTCTTTAACCCCGGAGGGGAAAATTGTGTTAGCCTTGAAGCATGGAAAGCACACTTATAGTGAGTTGAGATTTGAAACTGGGTTAAGCGATAGGTGGTTGACAATCAAACTTGAAGAATTGGAAGGTGGAGGGGTTATTGAAAAGAGCGGTAAGTGGTATGGTTTAAGTGGGGATCTGGATGTTTCCGGTTATGAATTGAGTTTGTATATGAGCTTCCAGGCTAAACGGATGGCGGCTGAGCTTGCAAAGTTGCATTTTGTTAGGGCGATTATCCTTTTCGGCAGCGTGGCTCAGAAAAATGCTCATGAGTACAGTGATTTAGACATAATAATTGTTATGGGTGGGTCGGTTGATAAGATGAAAAAGAAGGTTATGCCGGAAATTTTGAAGCTGGAATCGAAGTACCATATAACGATTGAACCGTTGGTTCTGGCGGATGAAGATTTTTTGGATAATGTTTTCTCCCATGAAGGCGGCATTATTTATGGGGTCGCTGAGGGGTATGAAGTTTTGGTTGATAAGACAGGTGAGTTCGCTAAGATTTTGCGCAGTAAAGTCGAGGAAATCAAGCGTAGCCATGATTACTTGGAGGAAGCAAGGATATGGTTAAAAACAAAGTAGAGGTGTTGTTGAGAGTTTCTGAAGTAAATCTTGCGAGGGCAGAAAAACGTTTCGACGACAGAGAGTATGATTCCGCCGTTTTCCATGCTTCAATGGCTGTTGAGAGCGCTGCGAATGCTATGATCCTCAAGCTTGGAGGCAATGAAGCAAAAGATCATAGAGCGATCAGCGGTTTGGCTGCAGTCCTCAGGAGGGTGAAGCCAGAATTGCTAAGGGAAGAAGAGTATGTGCAATTGATTGAAAGGGGAAGAGAGATTCAAAGGGAAGTTGTGTACGCACGTTATCCTCTTAAGGTGGCTGGTGGGTGGATGACTCCCATGGAGTATTATACTCGAGAGAAAACTAAAGGGGTAATTGATAATGCCAAGTTTGTGGTCGATGGAATAAAGACATACCTTAAAAGAACAACGACTTGAGATTAGGGCGCTGTTTTAGGTCTTTTTGGGTGAGTACAGTTTTTCGGTTCTTTTAGCGTTTCTTTTATGTTTTGTATGTCTGTGATGATAGAGAGCAGTAGAATGATGGTTGACTAGAATTGGATGTTGTCCATGTTCCTCTGATTGTGATTTTCTATCCATAGACAAAGGCTGTGCACCTGAAGAAAGTGCTGCTAAAGCAGAGAGCACGGCGTCGTCTTCTGCCTCTTCTAAGAAGCGGTCCATGTTTATTTGGCTTAACAGTACAGCCAAGTAGGCTCTGGCGGTTAGCTCGTATATGGCGGCTTCGAAGCCTGCCTTGGTTTTCTTTACGCCTATTTTCTTGATGTAGCCTGATTCTTCTAGGGCTCTTACTCGTTTATTGACGGTTGCGTACCGAAGGTGTTTGAGCCTTCTTCGGATTTTCACTTCTTTGTGTATGTCGTAGATTGTTAGCGGGCCTTTGAGGGCGAGGATGTGGAAGATTGCATAATTAAGTTTTGCTTGTCGCCCTTTCAAAACTGAGATTTTTTCGTTCTTGCTCTTATCTCTCGCCACACGTAGTTTCACCGGCACGGCCCACCAAAAGAGAATTGTGTAGAAGATGCTATTTGCATTAATAGACAGGTTTTTGTGTTGCTAAACCCTCGAGAAAACGTTTCGGCGGCAGAAACGCCCCTAGCGAGAAATCTTTCGGCTAGCCGATATTTAAGTAACTTTTGCGTTTTCGTGTCAAAATTCAACTGTATGAGGGCTTTCAGAGTCTGTTTTTTGCGGGGTGTTTTCGGCGTGCCGAAACGTTTTTACGGGGTCAAAGTGATGACTAGAGAGCTGCCTTTTGTGGTTACTTGCATGTCTAGGTCTTGTTTTAGGAAGAGCTTGACTTTGCTGTGGAACCTGCGGGGAATGTGCAATGACATGCGTTCATACTCGTATACTTGTTTGCTACGGAGATACCGTTTTCTAGAAACTCTACATTGGATTCTAACCATTTCGCTTAGTCTCCATGGAAAAAATATGTTTTTGTCTCTAGGTTCATAAAAGAGAATTGGTGAAACGACACTCTAGATAAGTGGAGAGAGATAAGAAAAGGTGAAAAGTGCGCGTATATATGCAAAGAGTCTCTCTTGTACGCGATTGATGCGTCTTAGATTTAGATTTAAAAGTTGCTACGTTGAATCAATTCTTTCGAATCAACAATTTTTGGTAGTTTGAAACCGTAATCGCTCAGCTTCTTAATCTCTTGTCGATCCTCTTTTGTTATCGGAACGATGACGTCCATCTCTGGTTTCCACAGAAGTGTGTCTTCCGCAAAAGAAAAGGATTTCATTCCCCCTTTTTTCAATGAAGCAAGAGCTGCTATTGCGTTGTATGCAGGAGACCATTCAAAGCCAGTTTTCATTTCGCTCTTTTTCTTCCCTGCTCCAGGGCTCCACGAATAAAAAATGATAGGATGCTTTATGAAAGGTCTCGCATCGGCTTGAAGGGGAATATCTGGAGCTGTAGCCTTGACTAGGAAACCGCGAGAGCCTAGATTATGAAATCATGTTTTCCTTTTGCTGCGAGCTAACGATTTGCATTTTTCATGCAACGGTCGTAGTAAGGAGCGCCCATCGACGGTTCCGTGGTGGTATATCTGAATCAGTTTTAGGGCCATATCAGCTATTGAGATGAGGAGATTACATTCATCTCCTCCGAAGTAAGACTCAAGCTTGACATCTTTTGTTTTTGCAACATTAAGCAGTTTTCTCCAAGCTGGAGTGGTCGCTGTCTGAAAGTAATCAATCTCAAGGGATACTGGGGATTCCGTTTCTGCATATTTTTCACTTCCCAACAGTTGAATGTTAAAGCCTAACTCTAACAACGTATCGGCGCGCGCTATTTCGGCAATTTGACTGTAACACTATTAAGCTATTCTGCAATCGACAGCTTAGAAGGAAGAAACTTTATTTATTATTAAAAAGCTAAGTGTTTCGCATGAGAATATTCGTTCTTGACTCTGACGGGTTAATTAAGCTTGTCAAGTCTTCCATCGTGGAGCGCTTGCTTAGGCGTTTTTCATGTTTCGTTTCCAGCGAGGTCTACGAAGAGGTTGTCACCAAAGGTGAAGTAAGGCTTTACGAGGATGCTTTTACGGTTGAAGCGCTTGTTAAAAAGAACTTGTTGGAAGTTAGGAGGGCTGAGGAAAGTGGAAGAGCTAAAGTGGTTTTAAGTGGGAAGGAAGAGCTGGGGTTGGGTGAGAAAACAGCACTTAATTTGTTTTTCAGTTTAGAAGCTGATGCAATAATTTCAGATGATAAAGCTTTCCTCAAGGTTTTAAAGGAAAACAATATACCGTTTATCATACCTTCAGAAGTTATCGCAAGGTTTGTTAAGATGAAGGTGATAAGTAAGGAAGAAGGATTAAGAAGTTTAAATATGTTAAAATCTTATATTAACGAGGAGAACTACTTGGCAGCTAAGAGAGTGATCGAAGGTGGAAGTTAATCTAAAGATACCGAAAAGCATGAGATATGTAGTGGAAACTTTAGCTAAGGAGGAATACATAGATGAGAAGACTGCTCTGAGAAGACTGCTCTATGAAGGGATAAAACCCTACGTTCTAAACCTCTACGCTAAAGGAAAAATCTCGCTCTCAAAAACCGCTGAGATACTCGGCTTATCAGTCCATGACGTTCTAAGTCTAGCGAAAACCTATGAGTTAAAGATGGGTTCAACAGCAGAACAAGCAAAAGAAAGCAGAAAGCACGCGAGAAAGCTTCTAAAATAATCTTAAACTGTCACATAAGTGAGTTTTAAGGGCTATCCAAACCTATATTAATAGTTGATTAACTCCCTCTGATTTTTCCCAAAACAGGTAAACTTTAGTCTGTAGCAGCAAGCCACAGACTTTTGTTAGATGCGCAAGCCTTTTGAGGCTGACTTTCATTGTTTTTCTGGCGTAAACTGTCTTGTTTCCATAGGACATGTGAGGGAAAAAATATTTCATAAACCTCTTCGCCTTTAATAACGAGCACCGACTTCATTTTGAACCCAGCTATATAGTTCTAGATTAAAACCCAAATATATGTGTGGTGAGAATTTCTTGGAAGTTAGGTTAGGAAACATAGTTTTGTTGAGGCAGAAAACGTGCATGACATGCTCCTTGTGTTTGTAGCCTTCTCCAGCACAGCAAATGCTATTGCGACTGGAGACCTCATCGACATGCACACCATGCGATACAGAACAAGAAAACATGAACTGTGGAGAAAAACGGGTTTGAAGTTCACATGCGCGCTGATCAATCCTACAAGTGCGCGCGTGCACGCAAAAGTTAGGTTTTGTCTCTAGGTTCATAAAAGAGAATTGCTGAGACACCACTGGATAAGTGGAGAGATGAGTTGAAGTGAGATGAGTTTTGAAGCTAAAGGACGCTGAATATTCTTTGTCTAGTTAAGTTATTTCGGATATTGCTGTGTCTTTCCTTTTTGCATTTAATCTTATGTTTAGTTCTAGATCTTTTTTGTGAAGTTTCTGAGGGTGAGATCTTGAATTTTTGTTTCTTGATCTTTTGGAAGGATTATAGTTCCAGTTGCCGGTTTTTTGTGTCTATGAAAGCTCTCGACTGTTCTAGGTATTTTTGAGCATGCTATAGAAAACTGTATTTTTGTTCTAGACAATTTGCCTAGATGTTTCATACTACACCGTTTAAATACTTCGATTTCGAATAGAAGGAAAGGGAAGAAGAGAGCACAGTTTGACTTATGCTTTTCTCATCCGCTCCCGTCAGGGAGGGATTCACTAGTGGTGATTTTTGAAGAAGGGAGGAAGGGGCTGGTTTCATTATGAGTTTGGAATCTTGAAGTAGATAAAAGCTGTTTTGGTTTCACATTTTTCACGATTTAGTTTTGAGGGACAGAAGTTGGGTAGTTATAGGAACAGATTAGATATTATAGCGGATATGCTGCGTGTGGTAAGCGAAGGAGGCGCTAAAAAAACGCAGATTATGTATCAGGCTAATTTGAGTTATAGGCTTTTGACCAGATATTTGGCTGAGGTTAT